>JACCDW010738781.1_pt1 | contig 17797 bp, 7 predicted proteins | sample 7449781 | NCBI WGS metagenome assembly JACCDW01 (sample SAMN15323449, study PRJNA562643) | freshwater metagenome | isolation source: river surface water | place: USA:Blue River Watershed | collected 2017-08-18
TGGGACTGGGAGGAAGCCCCCGAAGCTCTTTATGCGCGATTTGGCGTTGTGTCACCTACTAGCAGATCTGCGGGTCTTGGCACATTTGGTATGCGATTTGGTGAAGCTTTGGGTCGTGCAATGGGGGCGGGATTCATTTACTCTATGTGCACATTGAAGATACCTAACATGCAATTAGCGTTTGAGCATGCTGGCTATAAGTTATTGGGCTTTGCACCTGGGTACGATCGTGAAATCGTTGCTCCTGGCGTTGTAAAAAGAGTATTTGAAGCTTATTACGCAAAAATCTTGGTGCCTGTTGAAAATTTGCATGTTCCAGATAAAAAGAACTTAACCCCCCAAACGCTGGACCTGTTTACAAAACTATTTCCTGAATTCGTTTCTGAATAATTTTTCAGTTTACTGATCAAGCAGATCAATTTTTCAAAATCAACAAGCTTCAAGCGCGATGAAGCTTGATCGCCTCTAAGAGCTCGTTTGTCTCTCAAGGTAGTAGGCAACTACCGTTCCCACTTACGTTCCCACCCCACCCGATCGGGTTCTATTTAAGACTTCAGGATTCATGTGTTCGCTTGTCCTGTTGTTTGTTTGCGGGTTACTTCATTTAGACGCAACAGTCATTTAAGGCGAAATTTAGAACTTGACAATGCATTCAACAAAATAAATAATACTTAACAATTCAAAATACTCATTAAATTTCAATTAAATAGCTCAATATGAAACTAAACACCATTCCTGACTTATCAAGTGCTTTTTGCGGTACGGCAAATGCAGCCAAGCTCCTTCGCATGTCTGTTGGTTCAGTCCAAAATTTGGTCAATAAAAATGAGCTTCAAGCATGGAAAACCGAGGGTGGACACCGACGAATTTCGATTACTTCAATTCGGGATTACCAAATAAAGCACAAAATTTTGCTGAATCAATTTGAGTCGCGTGAGAACACATTGCGTGTGTTGTTGGTTGAAGACGATGTCGTTACATGCGAAATTCTGCGAAGTTACTGCAACCAATCGAATCCGAGTGTCGTCTGCATCTCAAAGTCTTCAGGATTGGAGGCATTGATTGAAATTGCAAGCATCAAACCAGATATTTTGATCACTGATCTATTGATGCCTGACGTAGATGGCTTTGAGCTCCTGCGAACGCTTCGTCAAAATTCTCAATTTGATTCCATGACAACCATGGTGATATCCGCTCTGAGTAGCGAAGAAGTCACTGCTCGAGGTGGCCTTCCTGAGGGCACTATCTTGATCTCCAAACCGGTCAACAAGGATTGGTTCATCGGATTTCTTGCGGGGAGAAGTAGTCAATTGCAAGCAAAAAATTTTCCTACAATTTAATTGTAAAAATAAATATTTTTTTAAGTAATAATGAATTACAATTTAATTTCTTATTTTAATTTTACAGTCCTGTAAGCAGGCTATTTCGTGAAAATTCCATACGTTATCAAAATTATTAGTATAAATTTCATGAAAATACTTGATTTTTATTTCAATTTTATAATTTTGGTAATTCGAAAATTTATTAATAAAACAGTTAATTTATTCAAGTTTTTATTAAAAATAATAAGAAATAGAAATTATTTAAAAGAATTTATTCAATTAATTATTTTATTATTAAATTTTATCTTTTTAAATTCGATTTTAGCCCAGACCAGAGTAGCTCCCACTGACGCTGGCATTCTTCAGCAGCAATTTGAAGCTGAAAGATCCAAAAAGCTAACGCCTAAAAAAGATTCAATGACTTGGAGTGGGTCTTCTGTATCTCAAGACATTGATAATCAAACAAGAATTCAAGTTAATGATTTTATATTTAAAGGCAATACTTTAATTCCCAATGAAGTCTTAGCTGAAATCCTTCATGCAGATAAAAATAGCCTTTTAAATTTTAAGCAACTCCAACTTGCTGTGGAGAAAGTCATAAAAGGATATAAAGATGCAGGTTGGGTTGCTTTTGCTTTTTTACCCGAACAAGATATCAGCTCTGGAAATGTTTCAATTCAGATCGTTGAAGTTGTTATGGGTGAGTTATTCATAAATAATAACTCCAAGAAACCTATTAATGATAATTTAATTCGAAAAACCTTCAGTAAAAATCAAGTCAAAGGCGAGTTTTTAAAGTTAAATAGTTTAGACCGTGCAATATTACTTTTGACTGATTTACCAGGTGTTCAGATCAAGGGAAGCTTAGGTGAGTTGTCACAAAAAAATAATTCTCGCGATGTGATTTTGGAATTATTTGACAGTCCATTTCAAATAGGTGAAGTAAGTTTGGACAATTCTGGTAACCGCTCAACCGGGACTGAACGACTCATTGCCAATTTAAATATTAATAACTTAAGCGGTCACTTTGATTTACTTAGCTTACTTGCAATGAGATCTGAAGGCATCAACTATTTGCGTGGCGAAGTAAATTTACCTATTTCAAACAATGGATTGCGAATTGGTGCTTATAACTCATTGTTAAATTACCGTGTTGTATCGCCAGAGTTTTGGGAAACAAATTCAATGGGTATCGCAAAAGTCCAAGGACTCAAACTTAGTTACCCTTTAATTCGTTCATTTACTGAAAATTTAGCTTCTAACATCGTCGTAGAAAAAAAGTATTTTGATAACAAGTTGAATGGTTCTCAGGAAAGTAAGTACAAGAGCTACATTCTCAGTACTGGATTATTGGGAAACACTTCGGATGATTGGGGTGGTAAAAATTCTGGTGACATCCATTTGGTCATCGGACAATTAGATTTAGATGGTTCGCCTTCAAAATCCAGAGATTCAGTTGGATTAAATACAGCTGGCGTATTCAATAAATTACGCTATTCATTCAATCGGCAACAATCAATTTCGTCTCTTTGGTCCACCAGTTTGTCTATTACGGGTCAGTTGGCCAACAAAAATTTAGATTCATCTGAGAAATTTGTGCTCGGTGGCGATATGGGTGTTCGTGCCTATCCATCGAGTGAAGGACTGGGCTCACAGGGAAGGGTCATTAATTTCGAAATGCGTTGGCAAGCCACAAGTACAAGTACGTTCATAGGCTTTTACGATTGGGGAAAAATCACCATGCTACGTGATCATGCGCCAGCCACAGCATTGAACACGTACACACTCAAAGGCATCGGTATCGGATTGAATTCTCAATTCGAAAATGGTGTCCGAGTTAAGTTAAGTTGGTCTTACCGAATTGGAAGTAATCCTAATCCTTCAAGCTCAGGTCAAGATCAAGATGGAAGCAATCAAAAGAATCGGGTTTGGCTATCCGCCAATTTGCCAGTTTCATTTTAATTTACCAAGTTGAGTGAACAAGAGTTACCAAATCGTCTGGAGCAAAGTATTACAACAGTGGGTTGTTACTTCAGAGCTTTCTAAGTCCTGTGGAACTGGCTCCTCAGTTAAAGGTGTTGCGTCTAAAGTTTCGGCTTTTCATTTTTACTTTTTGCCGATTGCTTTAGGCCTGTTCTTAAATGGATGGCATGCAGCGTTTGCATCTCCTCCCATTCCTTCTCAATTACCTGTTGGCGGACAGGTTGTAGCTGGTCAGGCAGACATCAGTCAAACATCGAATGTCTTGAACGTTAACCAATCTTCTCAACGTGCTGTCATTGAATGGCAGAGCTTCAATTTGGGCAAGAACGCACAGGTTAATTTCAATCAACCAAGCACCGATAGCGTCACTTTGAATCGTGTGCTTGATAACAACCCCAGTCAAATTTTTGGAAAAATTTCATCCCCTGGGCAAGTCTTTTTATTAAATCCAAATGGCGCATATTTTGCACCTAGCGCTAGCTTAGAGGTCGGTAGTTTCTTAGCTTCTACCCACAAAATAAGCACCGAAGATTTTATGGCTGGTCGAAGCACACTTGTCAGAGATGGTGCGACGGGTCGCATCTTGAATGAAGGACAAATTAAAGCAAGTTTGGGTGGCTACATTGCTTTGTTGGCGCCAGAGGTTCGAAATAATGGCTTGCTGATTGCTGAGTTAGGTCGTGTGGTGATGGCTGCAGGGGAGGCTTACACCCTAAAGTTTGAAGGTGCGGGCTTATTGTCTAATGTGGTGGTTTCACCGTCCACAATCAATTCTTATGTTGAAAACGGCAATGCTGTGATTGCCCCAGGTGGTCTGATTATTTTGTCGGCACAAGTAGCAAACCGTATGCTAAGTGGTGTTGTTGAAAACACCGGCAGCTTGCAGGCAAATGCCATGGTGAATGACGGAGGAAGAATTCTTCTTCGATCGACAGACAAGATAAATAACAGTGGAAGCATCCAAGCCAATGCATCGATTAACAACACGGGCAAGGGTGGCAATGTCACTTTAATTGCGGATCTAGATAATCCAAACAGTCAAACCATCGTTAGTGGAAATATTTCAGCGAAAGGTGGCGGCTTGGGTGGTGACGGTGGTTTTATTGAGACCTCGGCAAGCAATCTCAACATACAGAATGGCGCGAATATCTCGGCAACAGCACCACTTGGAAACGCAGGTGTTTGGTTGTTGGATCCAGTCAACATCACCATTCAAAGTGGTGGCACTACTCCGGTTTCATCAGCGGGAGGTACTGTTTCTCCAGCAGATAGCCCATCTACAGTCGATGTAGCCACTTTGAATGCAGCATTAACAGCTGGCAATTCTGTAACTATTACGACCACTGCCGGTGGCTTAGGCTCTCAAGAAGGCGACATCACCATCGATGCCCCAATCAGTAAGACCGGCGGTTCAACTGGTTCGCTGACGCTTAATGCGGATAGAAACATAATAATAAATTCGTCAATTACTGCTTCTGGCACAGGAGTGACTTTGCCAGTGATTCTTAAGGCTACTGGCGGTTATATTGAAGGTACTACCAATGGCACTATCGATACAAATGGTGGAACCCTCACACTCAATTCGGGTGCTGGATCTGGAAATATTCAAGGCATTATCAGTGGCGCAGGTGGAATAACCAAAGAAGGCGCAGGCACTTTAATTTTTTCTGGCAACAATACTTACACAGGTAATACGACTGTTAACGCTGGAGTTCTTAAGGCTGGTGTTGCTTCAATTTATGAGCTTGATGGCCTAACTCTTAGAAGTAGTTCAGTTGGTAAAAAGTCAAACCTTATTGTCCCTAGAGCTGGTGCATCCTTTGAATTGAATGGCTTTAATACAGAGATTGGAGAATTGAGACTTTCTGGTACGACATCGGAATTAAAGTTATCAGGAGGTGCAACACTTACGCTCAATACTGTTACCCAAGCGCTCGATAGCGAAATGTCCCGTATCAATGGAAAAATAAGCGGCGACGGTCATATAAATATCAAGGGAAACGGTAAATTAATTCTCATTTCACGTAATACTTCAACTTATTCAGGCACTACAACGATAGGTGCACTCGCAACTTTCCAATTGGGTAATGGAGAGGATACAAATCTGACCCCATATTCGGGAAGTGGTGAAATTATTAATAATGGAAACTTGACAATATTCGATCTTCGGAAAGATCAAACATATAACAATTTGATTTCTGGCTCTGGGAAATTAAATATCAATCTGAATACTCTTGATAATACGAATACTGTTACTTTAACTGCTAATAATACTTATTTAGGAACAACGACCATTACCACAGGCTCCCTTCAAATTGGTAACGGCTCTTCAACTGGAACTCTGGGTTCTGGAAATGTTGTTAATAATTCTAGTTTAATTTTTAATCGAAATATAGATACAACAATTGGTAATAGCATTTCTGGTACTGGAAGTTTAAGCATCAATGCCAATAGTAGAACCATCAGCTTGACAGGTAATAATTCATACGGAGGCACAACGACAATTAACTCTGGCACCCTTCAAATTGGAAATGGCTTTTCAACAGGAACGCTTGGTTCTGGAAATGTTGTCAATAATTCGATTTTAACTTTTAATCGAAATGTAGATACAACAATTGCCAATAGTATTTCTGGTACAGGAAGTTTAAATATTTATGCTTTCGATAAAACCATAACCTTGACTGGCACCAATTCATACGCAGGTATAACTACGATTAATTCTGGCACCCTTCAAATTGGTAATGGCTCTTCAACTGGTACTCTTGGGTCTGGAAACGTCGTCAATCATTCGAGTTTAATTTTTAATCGAAATGTCGACACGGCAATTAATAATACTATTAGCGGCACTGGCTCCATCATTGCCAATATCAATGGAAGTTTAACAATTAATAATGGATTTACCTTAAGTAGTTCTGCGAACGATATTATTTTATCTGCAAGAGATAACTTTATTAATAATGCAGGGAGTACAGCATTAACCGTCACAGGTGCCAACAAGCGTTGGGTTATTTACAGCGCAGACCCATCGACAAATACTTTTGGAGGTCTGAACAGTGGCAACAAAGCCTTATGGGGAAGTACATATTCATCGCTCCCGCCTGCCAGTGTTGGAACAGGAAATAGATATGTTTTTAGCAGTGCTGGGGGGACAGTTTCCGCATCAACAACTGCTGCCAGTAAATTCTACGGTGATGACCCTGTAACTCTTTCTCCTGTTTACAGTTACCTAGGTAATGCCTTCAGTTCTGGTAATACTTTTGGCGTTTATTCAAACAGTGATTTTTCTGATGCATTGACAGTCATCCCTAGCGTTACCTCTGCGGGTAATTCAGTTTTTGCAAATGTCGGGTCAACCTACTCTTACACCATTACAAACGGTACGGCTAAATCGGGTTTTAGCTATTCGCTTGCATCCAATAGTGCGTTTTTTACAGTCGATAAAGCAACTGTCACTTTGAGCAACATCACTAAAACCTACGATAGGACTACAGGACTGGGTAATACAACGCTAACAATTTCCGGTGTGCGAGGTGAAACTCTCAACTTCAGCGATGCAACTTATTTTGATGCAAATGTCGGAACGAATAACAATCATCTAACGAGTCTTACTCTTGAAGATGGAAGTTCTGGTGCATTGAAAAGTAATTATCAATTGCCAACTTTAAACGCTACAAATGCTCTTGCTACGATCACCAAGAAGGCGCTGACATTAAGTGGCCTGAACGTAGCCAACAAGGTTTACGATAAAACTTCTAATGCAACGATTGTCAATCTTGGTTCTTTAGTATCGGGCGCGCAAGGCGCGGGTGATGGCAAAATTTACAGCGGCGATGCTGTCGTGCTGTCCAGCACCAATGCACTTGCCACCTTTGGAAATCCCGACGTAGGTGCAAATAAAACCGTCACTGTCAGTGGTTTAAGCTTAAGCAATGGCAACTACAGCATTGCTGACCTGGCTACAACAGCAACTATCACGCAGAAACCCGTGACATTAAGTGGTCTGACCGTTGCCAACAAGGTTTACGACAAGAGCACCAATGCAACGATTGACAATCTTGGTTCTTTAGCATCGGGCTCGCAAGGGGAGGGTGATGGCAAAGTTTACAGCGGCGATACGGTGCAGGTCGTCAGTACCAATGCCAGTGCTAGCTTTGCAGATGCAAATGTAGGTCAAGGTAAAACAGTGACAGTCAGTGGGCTGCGTTTAAGCAATGGCAACTACAGCATTGCAGACCATACTTCTACGGCAACTATCACGCAAAAGGCCGTGACATTAAGTGGCCTGACTATTGCCAACAAGGTTTACGATAAAAGTACCCATGCAATTATTGTCAATCCTGGTTCTTTAGTATCGGGCGCCCAAGTTGAGGGTGATGGCAAAATTTATACTGGCGATACAGTCGAAGTCATCCGTACCAATGCCAGTGCCAGCTTTGCAGATCCAAATGCAGGTCAAGGTAAAACCGTCACAGTCAGTGGCTTGAGCTTAAGCAATAGCAACTACCGCATTGCCAATCAGACTGCATCGGCAGATATAACTGCTCAAACACTCAATTTGACGGGTTCGCGTACCTACAACGGTACAACTGTATTGACGTACCATGACTTTAATTTAAGTGGTGCAGTCAGTGGTGAAACTGTGACGTTAACCTCTGGTTCGGCAACTACACTTTCACCCAATGTAGGAAGTTATGGTCTTCGACCTGCTAGTGGATTGGCCATCTCTGTGACCGGTGGTCTTGCAAGTAACTACACCTTACCGACAGAGATAAATTTAAGTATCAACAAAGCTCCGTTGACGATCCGTGCAATCAGCCAGACGCGTGAGTACAACGGTGACACAACATCAAGCGCATTGCCCACGTATGGGACACTTTACGGAAGTGATTCCTTGAGTGGCTTGAGTCAATCGTATGCCAGCAAGAATGTGCTGGGTGAAAATCAAAGCGTCTTGAATGTCAACAATGGCTATGTGCTTAATGACGGCAATGGTGGGCAAAACTATTTGGTGACGCTGGTACCCGCTGCTGGCACGATTACGAAGGCGCCGTTGACGATCAGTGCAACAAGCCAGACGCGTGAATACAACGCAGATACGTCATCAAGTGCAATGCCAACGTATGGGACACTTTACGGAAGTGATTCCTTGAGTGGCTTGAGCCAATCGTATGCCAGCAAGCATGTGCTGGGTGAGAACCAAAGCACCTTGAACGTCAACATTGGCTATACGCTTAATGACGGCAATGGTGGACAAAACTATACGGTGACGCTGGCAACGGCTGCTGGCACGATTACCAAGGCTAATTTATATATCAATGAGGTTTCTGTATCGAATAAAGTCTACGACGGTGAAAAAACTGCTTTGCTTAAAGGAGGGGTCATTAAAACAATTAACAATGACGAAGTCACCCTCAAGACTGAAAATGCAACAGGATTATTCGAATCAAAAGATGTCGGTGAATCCAAAGTTGTTCTTGCCACTGGCTATACCATTACGGGTTTTGATCGTAATAATTACAATTTGATTCAACCTTTAGGTTTGTATGCTGACATTTCGCCTAAGCCATTGCTTGTTAGGGCCAATAATGATGCACGTATTTATGACAGTACTGCTTATTTAGGCGGTAATGGCGTTACTTTAAATGGTTTAGTTGCCAATGAATCATTTTGGGATTTGAAAGGTTCTTTAAATTACATTGGCTCTAGTCAAGGTGCTACGAGTAGCGGCACTTATTCGATAATTCCTGTTGGATTAACTTCTAAAAATTACAAAATTGAATATGGTTTTGGGGAGTTGAAAATTATTAATAATCCTCCAGCCATGATTTCAAAAAATAGATCAATTTTTAATAATTTTGAACATCATTTCTATGATAGAAATATTTTAAAAATTTATGAGAATCTAATTTCAAATAATTCAATAAACAATGTTATTGCTAATTTAGAATTTTTATCAAAACCCAATTCTGATAATAAAGGTATTGCAATACTTGATATTAATCGGGATTCAGTTCGGGACGGTAAATTAATTTATTTAAAAATGCCTGATCAATTGTTTGATTTTAAAACAATTGAAATAGATTCAAAATATTTGACAGAGTGGTTTGATTTTGCCATTTCAAAGAAAAAATTCAAACTTAGCTCAGTGCCATTGGACATAGATTTTATAATTGTCCCGATCAAAATTGATGGTGAAAATTGGAACTTTCAATTCAATTTTAAAAAGTGAGTTATTTCAATCGTTAATCGGATCCATTGCAAATGGGGTTGATTAAAGAAAAAAGCCGAAACATTCATATCCCCACCTTCATCCTAGCTTTCCAGGTCAAACCAAACCGAGCCTTGCGCTCGGTTTTTTTATGCCCGTGGCATCGTCCTCATTCAGTTCAGTGGGGTTGCATGCTAGACCTTGTTTGCGTGCGGCTGAACCTGTTTTGAATTTGTGAAAGTTAACAAAAATGTTTATCTAAAGAAAAATGAACAGCGAATTGAATTTGTATGATGGGCTGTTGTTTATAAATGGATACATTGTAGTTAAAATTTAAACTTAAATTTTAGTTTAAGTTGTATATTTCACTTATTCGAAACAGTGAAAGCTACGACTGATGCTCAAGCAATCCATCTTCCGAATTGACCTCAGAGAGCTAGATCCTTACTTAGAGCGCTACGGTGCGCGGCACTGTTTAGACTCAGAAAAAACGCATGTTCAGGCAATTGCGTTGGCTGAAAACCAGTCCTTTGGCAGGGCAATCCGCTTGCAAGCACGAGAGCAAAGATTGCTTGCAAACAACGATTTCCGTGACCACGTTCAATCCATGACGTCAGAGTAAGGAGTGGCCGTGCGGAATATGCTGTTTCAGTTTGTGCTGCGTCCCATGGTTCGGGGCCTGATCATGATGGGCTGTGGCAGTGTGTGGGCGGCACCGCCAGTGCCAACGCAACTGCCAACGGGCGGGCAGGTCGTCGCTGGAAAGGCGGCCATCGCCCAGAGCGGCTCAGTACTCAATGTCAATCAAAGCAGCCAGCGAGCAGCCATCGACTGGCAGAGCTTTGACGTGGGCGCAGCCGCGCAGGTCAATTTCAATCAACTCAGTAGCGCCAGTGTCACGTTGAATCGCGTGATGGACAGAAATCCCAGCCAGATTTTTGGGCGCATCACAGCACCAGGCCTAGTATTCTTGGTCAATCCTGCTGGAGCCTACTTTGCTCCTAGCGCTAGTGTGGAGGTGGGCAGCCTAATGGCCACCACCCACAGCCTGAGCAACGAAGACATCATGGCTGGGCGCAGCACGCTGGTGCGCAACGGGGCCACGGGCCGCATCGTGAACGAAGGCCAACTGAAGGCGAGTATTGAAGGCTACATTGCCTTGCTGGCACCAGAGGTGCGAAACAATGGCGTCGTGGTGGCGCAGATGGGCACGGTGGTGCTGGCTGCGGGCGAGGCGTACACCTTGCAGTTCGATGGTTCGGGCTTGTTGTCCAACGTGGTGGTCACGCCGGCCACGGTCAAGGCCTTGGTTGAGAACTGTAACGCGGTGCAGGCCCCTGGCGGGCTGATCATTTTGTCAGCACAGGCGGCCAGCCGCTTGCAGGGCGGCATGGTGAACAACACGGGCAGCTTGCAGGCCAGCGGCCTGGTGAAAGAGGGTGGGCGCATCCTGCTCAGAGCCTCCGACCAGATCAGCCACAGCGGCTCAATGCACGCCGATGCAGCCGCTGGCAGTGCAGGGCAGGGTGGCAGCATCACCCTGATTGCCGACATGGGCAACCCCAACAGCCTGACCACGGTGAGTGGCAACATCAGTGCCAAGGGTGGGACCTTGGGGGGCGACGGCGGGTTTGTAGAGACCTCGGCCAGTCGTCTGAAAATTGCCGACAGCAGCGTCATTGACACTCTTGCAATTCGAGGAAAGAACGGTCAATGGCTGCTTGATCCGTACGATTTCACAATTGCGAAAAGTGGAGGTGATTTAACCGGAAACGCCTTGTCAGCGGCTCTTACCAACAGCAGCGTGACGATTCAAACGACTGGCGCCAACGCTAACTGCATTGGCGCTACCTGCGGCAGTGGCAGCAACCCCGGAAATGGTGACATTGTTGTAAACGATGTGGTGACCTGGGGCAGTACCAATACATTGACTCTGAATGCCTGGCGCAATATCGCGATCAATTCGAATATGACATCGAGTGCTGGCAAACTTGAATTGGTTTACGGACAAAACGCAGCGGCTGACGGTAACAAAGCTGTCATTTCACTCGGCGCAAATACCAGAATCAACCTTTCTGGCGATGCCAATTATTCGACCCTTCTTGGCAACGATGGAATAACAGAGAACTGGACAGTGATCACAGCACTGGGTAGTGCTGGATCGATGACCACCACCGATCTGCAAGGCATCAATGGCAATTTGAGCGGAAACTATGTGCTGGGGGATGATATCGTTGCCAACTCGACCCTCCATTGGAATAGCGGTGCAGGTTTCTTACCTTTGGGCGATGAATTGACACCATTCAGCGGAAAATTCGATGGTCTGGGGCACACCATCAGCGGACTGTTTGTCAATCGCCCGATGTCCAATGCAGAAGGGCTGTTGGGTGTAGGTTTGTTTGGTCATACAGTCAACGCAACAATTCGTAACGTTGGTTTGCTTGACCTCAACATCAAAGGGGGCGATGACGTTGGTGGTTTAGTGGGCTATTCCGACTCAAGCACGATTTGCCGTAGTTTTGTGACTGGTACTGTGACTGGGACCGGGCTTGCCGTCGGAGGTCTAGTTGGTAGTTTGAAAAACAGTTCGAAGATTAGTCTGAGTTACGCTACCGCCAATGTAAGTGGTATGACTGCCGGTGGTTTAGTAGCGATAGCTTTATCTGGAAGCGACATTAGCCAGTCCTACGCGACTGGTGACGTAAATGGAAGCTCTAGCAACAACGGTGGTCTAGTAGGTTTGTTGGATGCCGCTTCGGTTAGCCAGAGTTATGCGACCGGTAAAGTGATAAGTGAATCGGATTTGAACGGTGGCTTGGTGGGTTCTGCAGGTAACGAAAGTAAAATCAGCCAAAGCTACGCTAGTGGTGCTGTGTCCGGAGGTAGTAGCAGTGGTGGACTGGTGGGTGGAATCAATAACTCAACGATTCATGAAAGCTATGCCATTGGTCGAGTGACTTCAAATGCTTCAGATGCAGGTGGTCTGGTTGCATCCAATTTTGGCGGCTCAACGGTCACTAACAGCTTTTGGGACAAGGAAACCACCGGCCAATCTGTCAGTGCCGGTGGCGGCACGGGTCTAACCACAGCGCAGTTCAAAGATATCAATAGTTTTACGGAATGGGATATCCACGCCAGCGGTGGCAGTAGCAAAGCATGGCGTATTTATCAAGGTAAAACAACCCCCTTGCTTAAAGCATTCCTGACCAACCTCACGCTGTCGGCCAGTTCATCTACGCTGTCGACCACATATGACGGCGCCTCACCGGTGCTGAATACGATAACTGGCAGTGGCTCTATCAATCCAGAGCTGCTTTTAGGCGCGGATGCTTTTGTTAATGCCAACACTTACCACAATGTGTTGTCCCAACTGTTTTCATCGCAACAGGGTTATGACCTATCCATCGGTTCAGAGCTGACGACGTTAACGATAGGGCGCAAGGCGCTGACCTACAGTGGTACTTCAACGAATGTGACCTATAACGCCATCGTGCAAAGTGCGATCAATACGTACGCGCTGACGGGAGTGATCGACAGTGATCAGGGCAAGGTGAGCCTGAGTGCTTCTACCAACGCTAGCGCTACGAATGCGGGGACGTACTACGACACAGTGGGCAGCCTGGGTGGTACGGCGTCAGGTAACTATCAACTGGCCAGCAGCGGAAACACGCTGGGTAGCCTGGTCATAGACAAAGCCACTGTCTCATTGAGCAACATCAGCAAGACCTATGACGGTACGACCGGCAAGGGCGATACGACGATGACAATCTTCGGTGTGGACAATCAAACGCTTGGTTTTGCCAGTGTTGCCTACAGCAATGCGAATGTAGCGACGACTGACAAGTATCTGACAAGCTTGACGCTGGTCAATGGCAGTGGAAGTAACGCAGGGTTGGAAAGTAACTACAAAGTGCCTGCCAGTTTGAGTGCAGGTAACGCGCCAGCGACGATCAACAAGGCCGACTACACGGCCATCAGCGCCAGCAAGACTTATAACGGCAATGCGGACTTCAGCAGTGCCAAGCTCATCGGTGTGAACGATGAACAGTTCAGCGTCAGTAGCTTGACTGCCAGCAGCGTCAATGCCAGCAGCAATGGCGGCGTGAGCCGCTTCACCGGCTTTAGCGGTGGCATCAACGGCTTGAGCACGGGGGCAGATATTGGAAACTACAACACCTTGGTGCTGAGCAGTCTGAACGATCTCAAAAATATGGCGACAATCAATAAGGCGCCGCTGACGCTGTCGGGAACGAATGTGACGGTGACCTACAACGGGCAGACACAAAGTAACGACTTTGCCGCGACTGTCGGGACGATCTACAACAACGACATCACCTCCGTCAGTGGATTGGCTTCAGGGAGGAACGCGTCATCAACCAGCTACAGTGGTGCTGCACTATTGTCAAACGCGCAAGGCAGCGGTATTGGTAACTATGAAATTAGTTATGGTGCGGGCGGAAGTCTGACGATCCATAAGGCCAACTACACGGGTATCAGTGCCAGCAAGACCTATAACAGCAATGCAGACTTCAGCAGTGCCAAGCTCATTGGTGTGAACGATGAACAGTTCAGCGTCAGTAGCTTGACTGCCAACAGCGTCAATGCCAGCAGCAATGGCGGCGCGAGCCGCTTCACCGGCTTTAGCGGTGACATCAACGGCTTGAGCACGGGGGCAGATAGTGGTAACTACAACACCCTGGTGTTGAGCAGTCTGAACGACCTCAAAAATGTGGCGACAATCAATAAGGCGCCGCTGACGCTGTCGGGAACGAATGTGACGGTGACCTACAACGGGCAGACACAAAGTAACGACTTTGGCGCGACTGTCGGGACGATCTACAACAACGACATCATCTCCGTCAGTGGATTGGCTACAGGGAGGAACGCGTCTCCAATCAGCTACAGCGGTGCTGCACTATTGTCAAACGCGAAAGGCAGCGGTATTGGTAACTATGAAATTAGTTATGGTGCGGGCGGAAGTCTGACGATCAACAAGGCTCCGTTAACTGTCAGTGCAACAAGCCAGACACGTGAGTACAACGGAGACATCACATCAAGCGCAACGCCCACATACGGAACACTGTTCGGAACAGATATTTTGACTGGCTTGACTCAATCGTACGACAGCAAGAATGTCAAAGGTGCGGGAAGTAGCATCTTGCGCGTGAACAGTGGGCACGTGCTGAACGATGGAAATGGTGGTGGCAACTATGAAGTGACTTTGGTCAATGCAGCCGGCACCATCACTCCTGCCAAGTTAAATATCACGGGTGTATCAGCGGCAAACAAGGTCTATGACGGCGCACGGACTGCCTTTCTCAGCGGTGGTGGTGTTCAAGTTTTTGGTAATGATGAGGTCACACTTGTCAAAACGGCTGCCACTGGCACCTTTGACACAATACACGCAGGCTCTGCCAAGCTTGTGAGTGCAACGGGTTATTCCTTAAGTGGATCAGATGTGAGCAACTATGCCTTAATTCAACCCACAGAATTGCTGGCGGCTATAACGCCGAAGGCACTGACCATTAAAGCGAAGAATGACTTCCGAACTTATGACAACATGGCCTACAGTGGCGGCAATAGCGTGACATACAGCGGATTTGTTACGGGTGAGTCGGAAAGCGCACTATCTGGAACTTTGGCCTACGGGGGGACAAGCCAGGGTGCAGTGCGAACAGGCACCTACAGTATTTCGCCCAGAGGGTTGACTTCCAGCAACTACAGTATTGGGTTTGTGGACGGACAACTGACCATTGCCAGTCCTGTGTCAACCATCGTGACGGGTGGTTGCGCTACAGCGAGTTTGTCAGCGACCGGGCCCAGTTCTATGGCTTGTTACACCCAGAATATGCAAAGTAGGCGCGTTCGATCTTTTGAGCAATTCGATGTTGATGCCAAGCAGTGAAAAGGGGGGGTAAGCACAAGCCAGATTGTTTACGCCACCTTGAATTTCGACCCTAAATGGTTATCGCTGAGTTGATGATTCTCCCCGCGTTGATGTCGCTGGCTTTCAAGGCGTAGGCATTTGATGCTCAGTTCGATGCAACTCAAAAAACGTCCTCAATCAAACGGTTTTCCCGCATGGGAAAGTTCATGTTGTACTTGTTACGCAATTTGATCCCTCATTGCCATAAAACGGTCATATATTTCTATTAGAGTTGAATTATGGAAGATAAATTCGTTATCAAAGCGCTTGTAGCCCTAGCTCAGAACCACCGATTGCAGATTTTCAGGACACTGGTTGTGAAGGGCGCTGAGGGGCTCACCCCGGCTCAAATAGCCGAGGCATTGGGCATGCCGGCAAACACGCTTTCTTTTCATTTGAAAGAGTTGATGAATGCCGATTTGATTTCTCAAGAGCGAAGCGGACGCAACTTGATCTACCGCGCTCAGTTCGACCGAATGAACGCGGTCCTCAACTACTTGTCACAAAACTGCTGTCAAGGTGAAGTGTGCGAAGTGAATACCGAAACCATTTGTAAAACTTGTTAGACCTTAAATATCCCTATGAATGATCCCAAACCTTTGAACGTACTCTTTCTTTGTACGCACAATTCGGCCCGCAGTATCTTGGCTGAGGCCTTGCTTAACCATTTGGGCAAGGGCAAATTCAAAGCATTTTCTGCTGGCAGTAGCCCCAGAGAAAATCAAAAACCCAATCCGATGGCCATTGCTACGCTTGAAAAAGCAGGTATTTCTACGGTGGGTTTGAGCAGCAAGAGTTGGGATGTTTTTGCTGAGCCAAACGCACCACAAATGGATTTGGTCATTACCGTTTGTGACAACGCAGCAGGAGAAGTCTGCCCTTATTGGCCAGGTCAACCTGCCAGTGCACATTGGGGCTACGCAGACCCTTCTGAAGGAACCGGCACCGATGCCGAGAAATTAGAGGCCTTCAAACAAACTTTGTTCCTCATTCAAAGACGATTGGAAATTTTCATCAATCTTCCACACGCTAAATTGAGCACAACAGCTTTAGAAAATACTGCACGCGAGTTGGCCAAAGAATGATCGATTGGAAAAGATACCTCGCAGAGCTGCTTGGCACGGCTGCTTTGTTGTGCGCCGTCATTGGCTCGGGCATCATGGCGGAGCAATTGGCCGATGGCAATGTGGCTGTTGCTCTTTTGGCCAACACACTGGCCACAGTTTTTGCACTGTATGTATTGATTGAAACCTTGGGTCCTATCAGTGGCGCCCACTTCAATCCGGTGGTCTCCATCATCATGGCCTATCGCAACGATTTGGCTCGCCATCATTTACCAGCTTACATCGTGGCACAACTCATTGGCGCTGCCATGGGTGCATGGGCGGCACATGCGATGTTTGACCTTGAAATATTGCAATGGTCAACCAAAATCAGAACAGGACCCGCTCAGTGGTTTGCTGAAATGGTTGCCACGTGTGGCTTGTTGTTTGTCATTCTTCGTTCGCCAGAAGGCAAAGCATCATCTATCGTTGCTTGCTACATTGGTGCCGCTTATTGGTTTACCGCAAGCACGTCTTTTGCAAACCCTGCCGCAGCATTCGGCCGAATGATGAGCAATACATTTGCGGGCATTGCACCATCAGATGTGCCAGCCTTTATGCTGGCTCAGTTGCTTGGCGGGGTGGTCGGGTTGATGCTTTATTCTTTTTTGAGCACGAACAAATATAGCGAACGCAAAGAGTCAGCTGATGAATAATCTAAGCGCGTTAATCTAAAGATGACGCAAGAAAATTTGATGTTTAGAAGCTTTTGATAACTTGATCAGCTTCTCCTTGATGCACATCAACTTGATTTAATTCACTTCCAATATGCTCAATGTGAATGACAGTCTTTCAATTGCGCGTATCGATTAGGGAAGCCTTGCTGCGCCATCTTGGGCTGGTATTGAGCATTGCATTTGGGCAGCGACAGATCCTATTTCTGTCGCCGAAAAAAGCATGATCAATCGCTCCCTCTGGCAAAGATATGTCTTGCCTTTTACCTTGTTGTTGGGCCTATTGGCTTTGGCCACTCTTGCTGGCGATTTTGTGTTGCATCAATTCAATCTGGTATGGGTTGGGCGATATTTAGGCATTGTTGGCACGTTAATGATTTTCGTGTCGCTCTATTACTCCGCACGAAAACGCAAGTGGGCGAGTGCTGGCAATCCACAAACACTTTTGAAATTCCATGAATTCGGAACATGGCTTGGCTCAGTCATGGTTTTGATTCATTCAGGCATTCACTTCAATGCCATCTTGCCTTGGCTGGCGACCATTGCCATGTCAATCAATGTGGTGAGTGGACTGGTTGGAA
>JACCDW011173691.1_pt1 | contig 17790 bp, 31 predicted proteins | sample 7449781 | NCBI WGS metagenome assembly JACCDW01 (sample SAMN15323449, study PRJNA562643) | freshwater metagenome | isolation source: river surface water | place: USA:Blue River Watershed | collected 2017-08-18
CTGGTTTTTTACCGTGTCCGGTATTCAATCCACCGATTCAACATCGTTTTGGATGGCTATGTGGGACAACCCAGGGGACGAGGTAGCGTTTATCTACGCCCCGCACGGTAACGCATCCGCGTCGTCCACCCAGCCCCACTTCACCGGCACGGTCCGACTCCCCGCGCGCGGGTCGTTCCAACTCGGTGGCGAGGCCTCGGCCGATGGGACTTTTTCGTTCGATGGCGTCCGTATGGAAATCATTGGCGAACCCGTCAAGGACACAACACCGTAAACGCCATGGTAGGTGCGTCCGGCGATTCCGTGGGGATTTCCCTTTACACGGATACCAAGGGGCGCACCTACATCAAGGGGTTACACGAAACCCGTCGCGCTCTAATGGCCATGGGGATGGAACGCAACGAATTCGAAAAACTAATAAAACAATCGGCCATGATCGTGGCAAAAAAAGCGGCCCAAATCGCACCTGTTCAAACGGGCCGGTTGGCCATGTCGATTAGGGCACAGGCATCAAAAAAATACACGTCGCACGGGGAAACCAAACGGGCCTACGGCGGCGTGGTGCTAGGTCGGACCCCGTACGCTCGTGCGGTGTCCTACGGACGGTATTACGAGGGCGGTCGCCGGTCAATAGCCGGAAACCGTACTTGGAAACCAGGGCGAACATACCGGAACCGTGGCAACACGTACATGGTCAAAGCCCGCGAAATGATGAAACCCATCGTTGTGCGATTCTGGCGAATCAAAATCGCACAATGGACCAAACGGAAAGGCTTCGAAACCAATGGATTTTGACGACATCACACTAGGCGAAATCGCCGAAATTGAGGATTACGCCGGACTACCGTTTTCCGATATTGGCGAGGAAAAGGTTGGCGTAATCAAATTGCGCATCGCATTGGCGTGGGTAGTCAAACGACGCACCGACCCGAATTTCACGGTCAAGGATGCGGAACGTTTGACGACCAACGAAATGGCCGCGTTGTTTGAAAACGACGAACAAACAAAAAAATAAAAAACGACCGCGCAGACGTGTTGGCATCGTTAGTGGTGTTTGCGGGTTTGTCGGTCGCCGAAGCCAATAATTTGACGGTGCGGGAAATGAACGCAATCGTTGACAAGTTACAGAAACGGGGAACGTAATGGCCATTCCAAACATGATCGTTACGCTCGTTGCGAATACGACGAAGTATGCGGCGGGTTTACGGAACGCATCCAAACAAACCATGACCTTTGGCAAAGTGGCCCAAATCGGGTTCAATTTCGCCCGTAACGCCGTTTTAAGTGTTAGTGCGGCACTAGTAACCCTGATTCCAAAACTCGCTAATATGGGCGCTGAATCCCGCAAAGCCGATATTCAATTGCGGTTCATGTTGGAAAACATGGAAGGCATCGGCGTCGAAACTAACAAAACGGTTCAACGGATGGCGGAATATGCCAAACGTGTTTCGTTTGCCACCGGCATCGACGACGAACAAGTAAAAGCGGTCCAGAAAAAACTACTCGTGTTCAAATCGATTCGGTCCACCGCCGACGAAATGGGCGGCGCGTTTGATCGTGCTACCGACGCCGCAATTGATTTAGCGGCCGCCGGATTCGGTGACATGGAAACCAACGCGGTCAAATTGGGCCGTATGTTGGAAAACCCGTTGAAAAACCTGGACGCGATGAACCGTGCCGGAATTGTGTTTACCGATACGGAAAAAAAGAAAATTACCGAATTAGTCAAATCGGGCAAATTGTTAGAAGCCCAAGACGTAATTTTGGAATCCATCGAAAACCGTGTTGGCGGATTGGCCGAGGAATCCGCTACCCCGTTTGAAAAAATGATGCAGTTATTCGCCGACATGGGCGACACTATCGGCGAGGAAATGTTGCCCGACCTTGAGGCGATGAACACGGAAATTTCCAAATGGATTGGGTCGGAACAGGGCAAACAGGATTTACGCGACGTCGCCGATGCGTTCGTGACAATTGCCGGCGCCCTAAAAGAGGCCGCCAATTTCATTCGGGACGTGAAGAAGGTTTTGGATGATATTACGAAAAACAATAAATGGTTTTTCGACGGGTTGCGGTTGTGGGTTGACGCGAATATTCCAAACGCGAACGTATTCGATTCGGGTAATCCATCCGCACCTGGCGGGCCACGCCCCGCACCCGCACCGGTGACTATCAATTTCAATACGCCGGTCGATTCCGTTGCGGCGGGCCGTGAGGTTGCCCGTGTATTGTCCGACTACGATCGCGCACGAGGTCGCTAATGACCATTATTGAATCGTCGCTTTATTCAAACCTATACGTCGAAACTTCGCCCGTACAGGCGACGGCATCGTGGACTAACCATATTGCCACCGTGCGCGATATTTCGTTGTCACGCGGCGGAATTGAACCGTTTATTGGCGTAAACAACGTCGAGGTCGGAACCGGCACGATTAGTTTGTTGAACAACACCGCGACAATTCTCCCAGGGTATTGGGTTCGTGTTCGCTACGGAACCAACAATATTTGGGCCGGATTCGTTCAAGACGTAAACGTAAACTATCGTTTCGTTGAGGGCACCGAATACGCTATAAAAACGTTGGTTGTGTTGGATTGGGTCGGATGGATTTCCCAATATTCGTTTACCACGTATGCCCAGGCAACGAACTGGTGGAACCGACCTATCAACATCAATTTACAAATCGACTCCACCGGCGCCAATAAACCGATTATTGAGCGTTCGGGTACGGGGCCATCAACGTCATATAGTTTCGCCGCAATCAACCAACAAATGTCGGTTGCGGAGGTTTTGGATTTATTGACCAACACGGTAGCGGGCGGATATTGGTTTTCAACAACAAACGTCCCCACGGGTTCCACGTCCGGCATCGATTCGTTGATTGACGTCAATACGTCAGTCGTTTTGGCAAACGTACAATTTACCGACGGAACGCACACGGGGTCGTTATCGACACCTATTTACTACAACGACGTGGAGATTGCTACGCAAACTTCCAATGTTGTAAACAACATCGTGTTGGCGAACCTGATGCCAAACGGCGCCGACATGATTACGACCGAATATCAGCGTAGCGATTCAACGTCAATTGGTAGTTATGGTTCGCGTCTGGCCACGGTTGATACGAACGCAATCACTTCGCAAACGGTAAACCTATTCCCGTATCCGTCGTTTGAGGATTACATCAATCGGACCGAGGATACAAACTTTTATTATTCCGCCGAGGAACCCGCGTTGGATTCGGCCGGCGCCTGGACCGCGTGGGACGGATCATGGGCGTATCGGGCATTTTGTAAAACGACGGCCGTTCCAACGGTTGCGCTACCGTTATCCGAGGTAGTTGAGGTGACGGCCGGTACGACGTATTACGGTTTTGCTTATGCGGCGGCGAGTGCCGGATTGAACTCACGGGCGCGATTTTTTATCCAATGGCAGGATGACGCCCAAGCAATTATTTCGACGTCGTATGGGGCGTACGTAAACCACACGTCCCTGAAAACGTGGTACAAAACATCCAACAGCGCGACGGCGCCCGCAAACGCCGTTTACGCACGTGTCGGATTACAGTTTTCACGTACCACCGGTGCCAACATCGGTGCCAATTCAAAATATTGGACCGACGGACTTTATTTTGGAACGGCTAACGTCACCGATTGGTTCAGCGGCAACACCGCAGACACGGCGTCGTATTTGTACGATTGGTACGGTGCGGCCAACGCATCACAATCGTTTCGCATGACCAATTTCCTTTACAACATGGCGGGCGATTTTTTGACGGATAACAAAACGCCGAAACGGTCCCCGTTACAACTTCGATTCAACGCCCAAGATAACATCACCGGCACCACGCTAGTTGACCTATATAAATCCGTATATATATGGCAAGGCGGAAACCGTTGGACGTCCTGGATTACAGGAATAACGCACACGATCAGAATCAACGACGACGGAACAACCCGTTGGATGATTGACCTAATCGTTCGACCATCAAACGCAACAATTTAGGAGCAAACAATGAAACCAATAATCAAACGAATTTTACGTGTCGCCGCGTTCGCACTAGGCGCCGGTGTCACCGGACTCGGTGCGGGGTCGGTCGTCGGAATGGATATTGTTCAATCGGCCGTATTCGGTGCCCTAATCGGCGTCCTTGGAATCGTCGCCGCGATCTCATTCATTTTCGCGGGCAAGGGTCGCGTGAACGACGCCGATTTTGACGCCACAATAAATTCCGCCATTGAAACGGTGCGTAGCAAAGACGGGGCAAAATGATGGAACCAGGGGTAGTGATTACGCTGGAAAAAATTTACGAAAAACTAATTGAAGTAGAAGCCCGACTAGGCGACCACCCGAAACAATTGGACGACCACGAACGTCGCATACGCGACCTCGAAATGCGCGTGTGGGGTTTCGCGGGCATCGGTTCCATCGTGGCCGTAATCGTGTCCGTAATCATTACGAAAGTAGGTTGAACCAATGTGGTACCGTCCAACGAAAACCAAAAAACTATCGGACACGTTCGCCGACCATAAGGCGCGCAATTCCGTAAACCCTGGCGTGGACTATCCCGTAGCGATTGGAACACCCGTTATGGCAATCGCCGACGGCAAGGTAAACAAAACGGTGAACAATGTAACCGGCGCCGGTGGTCGAATGGTGTTGATCCAACACGGCACCTACAAGGCCGACTATCTACACCTATCCAAAATTATGGTCAAGGCGGGTCAAACGGTCAAGGCGGGCGACGTTATTGGGTTGTCGGGTGCGTCGGGGCGCGGCAAGGAACGCGGCTACGGCCCGCACCTCCACCTATCTATTCGACGCGGTGGGTCGCACCTAACCGGTAAGGGCAATTTGGATTATGAGGCGTTTATGAAAAAGGAAAATGCCAAACAAAAGACCGCTGTTGCCGTCGAGGAAAATCCGGCGCAGTAGGGGCGGGTCGCCTTTCCCCGTCGGGGCCGTCGCGTTTTTGGGTTGCGCGATGGCCCCATTTCCGTTACCAAACCGTAACCAAAATTGGCGTGTAAAAACTTTACACAATTCGGGATAACCGTGTTATATTGAATTCGTTCAACTGAACAATTTCCACTAGCCAAAGGAAACCCAAATGGAACACATCACAATCCCCGCACCGACCGAATGTTGGGAAATCACCGTGTTTGACGAAACCGAATGTTGGGAAATGGCCCGCAACGGAATTGTCACCTACGACGAGGCCGACCACATGGTTGACGGCATGACCCGCTACCAGGCACAACAAGTCCTCGCCGCCTACGAGTGCCCCTGTGACGTTTGCGACGCAATCTAATGACCGAACCCATCGCGTTTATCATATTCGTCCTAACCATGATCGGGTTTGGAACCGTCCTATGGTCCGTAGCATCAACACTTCAAGAAATGGCACAACGCTACTATGACCGGACCAAATAACCCGTGGGCCGAAATACATCCACCCGTCGAAATCGTCGCCGACGAACTACGCCGCCTACGTTTTGAAATGGCACTATCGGTCATACACGAACGCGACCGATTTATTCAAGATTTACGGGAAACCATGTCGCATCCAACACGATTTCGCGACCGCAGAAAATCAATGTTGACACGCCGCAAACGTGTTACACGTCCGACCCCTACGCTAGAATTTACGCAAAGGCAAATGGCGTTAGGTGAAAGGATACTCAATGACCTTGCTAACCAAACTGATTGAAATTCGTAGCAATTGGTCGGACAACGACGACGCCGAAATTTACGTGTGCGTCGAATGTCAGGAATCCCACGAACACACGGTAGCACCGGACGCGGAAACGAAGGACGGTGATTGCGAATGGGCCGAACATGGTTGATTCCAACGCCGACCGACTCATTACCCGTCGTGTTGCGCAACACGCAACAGAGGCGTGGTACGCGGCGCGACGTGGCGGGGTAAGTGCCACCGCCGTTGCCAACGCATCGACACCGGCCGGATTCCGTGAGGAAACGCTGAAAGCGTTGTACCCAGAGGAATACCAGGTACAGGACAACGAATACATGAAATTTGGCCGCGATTGGGAATCGTGGTTGATTGATAATCTGCCCGCCGAATTCAACATTGAATCGAACGATTGGTTGATTCACGCCGAAAATCACGAATGGCAGTTGGCGACGCCGGATGGAATATCGCGTGATGGCACCATGATCGCGGAAGTGAAAACAACCGGCAAGGATTGGAACACCGTACCGATTCGATACATCCGCCAAATTCAATGGCAAATGTACGTCACCGGAACGAACCGATGCGTTGTCGCGTGGTTGTTGCGCGGCGAATCCAAAACCGGCGAACTAGTCCCGTTATGGTTCGAACCCAAATGGCAAATCATTGAACGCGACGACGAAATGATTGCGACGCTAATCGCGGTCGCGGAACGTTTACAAATGGAAATAGTCCACCAGCACCGACTAGACGAGGAAAAAACCCATGGCACGATTTTCGCTTGACGATTACGAACCGGTCGAGGCACGACTCCGCCGATTTTGGAAGGACCACCCCGACGGCGCCGTACTAGTGGACAACATCACAACCGAGGGCGATCGTGCCCGTGGCGAGTGGGTTTGTACGGCATCAATATTTTTCCACCACGAGGATAAGCGGCCGCGCGGAACCGATACGGCCTTTGAACGCGACGGTGGCAACGGGCCACAACAATTCGCGGGCCTTGAAGTATGCGCTACTTCCGCCATCGGTCGCGCATTAGCGAATTGCGGGTATAGCGGGAACAAACGGGCCTCGCGCGAGGAAATGGAAAAGGTCAACCGTAGCAACGTGACGGTCCTACCGACGCAAAAGCCAACAATTGACCCGCAAACGGCTACAACCATCGACGAATTGAACGCATTGTGGGCCGATGCCGTAGCCACCGGACAATCGACCACGTTACAGGCCGCGTTTGGCAAACGTAAAAGCGAATTGATAGATGGAAAATAAAATAGATCAAGTGACTATTCGGGTACACGGGAAACCGGTACCGAAAGGTCGGCCACGGTTCACCCGATACGGTGGCACCTACACGCCCGCGACGACGGTGGAATACGAAAACCGTGTGGCCGACGCCTGGCGCGAACAATATGGCGACCTATCATTAGGCGGCAAACTAGAAGCGTTTCTATATTTTGGAACCTACAACCACGTGAAACAGGATATTGACAACCTAGCCAAATCCGCGTTGGACGGCCTACAACGGGCCGGTGCGTTCACGAACGGCGACGAACAGGTGTACCGACTAACGGCATCCAAATACCCCACGACACGCGACGAACAACAAACGATTATTGTTTTACGGTTTTATCCGTATGATGATGGTGACGCCTAGCCCGCGACCCAAACAAGATTCCAACCCCTGTCGGGCTAGCGGCAGGGGTTGGCCTAATTTAGGAGTGAAATGATAAATTTCGACGACCCACGATCGGAACACATTTTGGCCCACCCGTATTTCCTACGTGGCATTGAACACGAACGGGAACGAATCCTAAAAGCGATTGAGGAAAACAATCACCACTTCGTATGGATTGAATCCGACGTGTTGCGGGCCATCGTAGCCGGAACCCAAGAATGAGTATTGAAAAAATGGCGGCCGTGCTACACCACGCGCCCGTCAAAGGCACCGCGAAACTATTGCTAGTCGGAATCGCCAACCACGAAGGCGACGGCGGCGCATGGCCATCAATGGCAACCCTAGCCCGATACGCCAACGTCACCGAACGCAACGCCATCAAAATGGTGCGACTACTCGAATCCGCCGGCCTAGTCGAAATCGACGAACGATTGGGACGAACCAACATATTCCGAACATTGGTTGAATGTCCACCCAATTGCGATGGTACCGTGAACCACCGACACGTAACCCCTGTCGCTAGCATCACCCCTGTCGCTACCGACACCCCTACCCCTGTCGCCAGCGACACCCCACCCCTGTCGCTAGCGACACCCGAACCGTCATATAACCATCAAAATAACCTCACTATCGATGCGCAAACCAAATTCGATGAATTCTGGGAAATCTACCCCAAAAAAACCGGACGCCGCGCCGCGTTCGAGGAATTCGAATTATACGGATTGAAATGGGACGCGATCATAGACGGTGCCAAACGCTACGCCGAATCCGAAATAATCGACGGCGAGGAACGATGGATAAAATCACCGGCAAACTTCATCCGCGACCAAACGTGGCGGCAACGATTCAAACCAGGAATCAAAGCACGACGCAAACACGCCGAACAACAACGGGCCGAAATTCAACAAAACGCCGAAAACGAAACCCGCGAACTACCACCGAAATGTAAACACAATCCAGACGTGTCGGTGCTAAAGTGTGAAATGTGTAGGACCGAATGGTTAGCACAACCCGAATAGGAGAAACTAGCATGACACCATCAACCCGAATCCAATGGCCAACCCACCGCAAAAAAAAGGCCGAACGCAAAACCAACAAAACCAAAGGACTATTCAAATTCCCACAACCCGAAAAGGCAAAAAACTAATGTTCAAAAACCGGCGACGAACCAAACGACTCATGATCGAAGTAAACGTACTAGCCAAAGCGCAAATGGCCGTTTTGGATGAAATCGCGGCCATGGCCGAACGCGCACCACACGACCAATACGGCAACCTCACCAAAGGAACCAAAACATCACACGAAATCAACGGACTAAAACGCGCACTAACAGCGTTACAAAACGTTGAACTACAAAAATAGAAAGGCACCACAATGGCACTAGTAAAAATCGAAGGATACGTTGACCGCACCGTAGGCGAAAACGGTGTAATCGGATTCCGTGTCAAGGAAACCGTAACCAACGCAAACACCGGACAATCCTGGGACGTCCAATGGACCGTATGGACCAAAACCAACGTACCCAACATCGGCGACCTCGTAGAAGTCAAAGGTGAACTCGGCGTCAAAACACGCGACTACACCGACCGCAACGGACAACCCGCAACCACCATAGATCGCAACATCAACACGCCCGAAATCAAAGTATTGAAAACGGCCGCCGTCAACCTCGATTCATGGGGCAACCAACTACCCGAAGTCGAGCCGTTCTAATGGAAAAACTCTTGAACGCACTTTCGACCATAATGGTAATTGTCGGTTTTGGAACGTCAATGGCTGTTTGCGTCATCCTATTGGTAACTGTTATTAGGGGAATCTAATGGTTGAACGAAACGACTGGATTGAATGGGACAACTCCATGAAAGCCCACTACGACCAAATCGACGTTACATGGAAAAACGACCAATTGATAGCGTGGAAAAACCAACAAAACATCAACCGGTCCATCCATTCATTCAACGATTCCGTCGTAGTCGCCATCGAGGAACTACACCAGGAACAAAACCTGAACCGACGCATGATCGCAATATGCGGAATCCTAATGGCACTAAACATCGTCGTCGGAATGATAGCCATAAGCGAGGCCATCCGTGGGTAACATCATCTACCTGACCCACCCCGTCGATGCGGAAGCCGGACGCATCTACGACAAACTATGGGCCATCGCCAACGAACACCGCAACAACGGACGACCCCAAATCGCCGACTACATCGAACAAATCGCCGCCGACCTATACGAGGAAACACGCGAACGCGCACTACGACGATGAAAACCCTATTCCTAGACATCGAAACGGCGCCAAACCTGGCGTACGTTTGGGGACTATGGAACCAAAACATCGCCATCAGCCAAATGACCGCCCACACCGAAATGCTATGTTTCGGCGCCCGATGGGACGGAACCAAAAAAGTAATATTCCGTTCCGTCAACGAACACGGCAAACAAAACATGATCGCCGAAATCCACCGACTACTCGACGAGGCCGACGTAGTAGTGGGATGGAATAGCCAAAACTTCGACGTCAAACACATACACCGCGAATTCCTCGAAAACGGATTTCCACCACCGGCGCCCCACCGCGACCTCGACCTAATGCGCGTCGTAAAACAACAATTCAAACTTCCATCAAATAAATTGGATTACGTCGCACAATTGCTAGACGTTGGCGCCAAAACACCGCACACCGGATTTCAACTATGGGTTGATTGTATGGCCGGCGACGCAAAAGCGTGGCGACTAATGCGCAAATACCAAATACAAGACGTCAACCTACTAGTCGAAATCTACAACGTAATAAAACCGTGGATAAAAAACGGTCCAAACGTTGCCGCCATCGACAACATCAATAACGGTTGTCGCAATTGTGGTTCAACCAACCTACAACGACGCGGCCAACAAGCATCCGGCCGAGGCACCTACCAACGATACCGATGTAACAATTGCGGCACCTGGAACCGTGGCGCCAAAACATTCACTACACAATTAGGACCGATGTAATGCCATCCAAAAATCGTAACGACCTAAAGGACCCACGTTACCTCAAGGCCCGACGATGGGTATTAGATCATAATCCACAATGCGTAATCCCAGGGTGCCATACGCCCGCCGACACAGTGGACCATATTATTCCCGTATCCCTCGGCGGCGACCCATTCCTGACCGCCAACCTCCAACCAATGTGTAACAAACACAACGGACAGAAAGGCGCACGTTTGACCATACCCCGTGTCGAGTGGTTCAACCCGCGCTACAAATTGAGACCCCACTAGGCGTCAGCCAAAAACCCACGGCCCCGTTTTTTTGGGGGCCACTTCTTCATCCCGCGCCCCTCCCCGCCTGGCGCTAATGGGCAAAAAAGGTTTGGAAACCCCGCATGAAAGGTACAATGAACAACATGGATACATCGAATTGGCGCGAGTGGCCGGCGACTAATCGCGCGGCTCTGGAATCGACGTTGGATGCGTTGCCTTGGTTGGCGATTGAACACAACGCGATCGTGGCGTTGTTGTTGGCCACGGCGTCGTCGTTGGATGAGGAATACACGGCGGCGAAATCGTCGTCGTATTTACAGGCGTTGCGGATGTTGCGTAATGCGGCGCCGGAAGGTCAAACGGTTGACCCGTTGGATGCGTTGTTACGACGATGAGCGCATACATTCCAAAATCGGAAACCGTTGAGTGGGGTACCCCGCAAAAATTGTTTGACAAATTGAATTTAGAATTCGGTTTTACGTTAGACGCGGCGGCCTCCGACGAAAACCATAAGGTCGAAAATTATTTAACAATTTCCGACGATGCGCTCAATTGCGATTGGAATCGTAACGTCGTTTGGTTGAACCCGCCATACGGTCGCGCACTATCCAAATGGATGAAAAAGGCTTATGAGGAATCGCAAAAAGGCGCGATTGTTGTTTGTTTGGTTCCGGCCCGAACCGATACAGCGTGGTGGCACGACTATGCGATGCGTGGACAAATTGAATTTTTGCGTGGCCGCGTAAAATTTGTCCGAAATGATGGTTTGACCGCACCGGCACCGTTCCCCTCAGCGATTGTGGTTTTCCGATGAAACCGTACTATTCGGACTCGTTTGTAACGTTGTATCACGGCGATGCGATGGAACTAGACGAATGGCGGGGCGCCGACGTTTTAGTTACGGACCCGCCGTACGGAATGGCGTACGTGTCAAACATGGGTAAAACATCAACCCGCAAAATCGCTAATGATGAAAACGCGGATTTGCGCGACGACGTATTGGCCGTGTGGGGCGACCGGCCCGCGCTAGTGTTTGGAACGTGGCGTGTTCCACGTCCGGCCACAACCCGAAACCTAATCGTGTGGGATAAAGGCGATTCGCCTGGAATGGGCGATTTGTCGATGCCGTGGGGAAACGCCCACGAGGAAATCTATGTTTTGGGTCGCGGATTCGTTGGAACCCGCCGCCCAAATATTTACCGTGTCAACACGTTGGCGCCGACCGCTAGTTACCGGCCGAATCATCCGACCCCGAAACCTATCGGGCTAATGGAACAATTGATTTCGTATTGCCCGCCTGGTGTAATCGCCGACCCGTTCGCCGGTTCCGGTTCAACATTGATCGCGGCACGAAACCAAGCCCGATTTGCCATCGGCGTCGAAATCGACGAGGAATATTGCGAACTAATCGCCAACCGACTATCGCAAGGGGTTTTTGATTTTGCGTTTTAGTCCAACCCGATTCACGCCAACATTGACCGACGACTACGCGGCCGATATTGACCAATATTTGCCGTATATCCAAGCGTGGTGGTCCATCGCATCCCCAGGGTTCGTTTTCGACGAATGGCAAATTGAACTATTGCGTCGAATGACCGAATTAGACGAAAACGGCCAATTGCGGTGGCGTTCCGTATTGGTTTCAATGGGACGCCAAAACGGTAAATCCGAATTGGTATCGGCGTTGGGTATTTGGTCGTTGTTGCGAAAAGAGGGCGCCTACAACGTATCGGTGGCATCCACGGCGGAACAAGCCCGATTAGTTTACGATCGTGTTCAACGGATCGTTGCCGCGAACCCTGACACTTTGGGCCGCCTGATGGTCAAACTGACCGATACCCGTGGAATGAAAACGAAACATGGCGCGAAATACGAAATCAAGGCATCCAACGCAAACGTGCTACAAGGTATCCCCGTGAACACCGCCATCGTAGATGAATGTCACCTAGTATCGGCCCAGGTGTGGGATGCGCTAGTTTCGGGAACCGGTGCCCGCGACAACACGATTATCATTGGCATCACCACCGCCGGCGACGAAAATTCGGACCTATTGAACCGGTTATATCAAAACGCAAACAAGGCAATTAGCGGGGATGAACAATTTAGCCGTTTCGGGGCGTGGATTTGGGAAGCGTCCGAATCAATCGTGCCCGACGACGACGAAAAACTAATTGAACTATTGACCGAAGCGAACCCTGCGTTACAGGCCGGTCGCATCGACGTACGCAACCTAATCGATGATGTTCGCGCACTACCCAAAGAGGACATTATTCGTTATCGGTTGAACCGATTCGTCAATAGCGGCGATAAAACGTTTATCCCATTGGACCTTTGGTGGAAATGTACAAAACCGTTAGATTACGAATTTCCGACCGGCGACGTTGTGTTTGCCATTGACCGGACACCTGATTGGGCACACGCCTCGATTGCGGCCGCCGTCAAAACGCCCGACGACGTAATACACACGGAATTAGTCGCGTCATTGGTAAAACCCACGATGGAACAATTGTTGTTCCTATGTAGCCAATTAGCACAATTCGCGCCACGGGCAATTCTGGTCGATGGTTACACGTTGCGCGATCTACACAAGGAATTGAAACTACGCGGATTCGCAACCGAAACCGTATCGTTGGCCGATATTGTCAACGCATCGTCACTATTTTTTAGCCGTATCGCACGGCGTACGCTAGTCCACGCGGGCGACCCACTCCTAACGGTCCAGGTGCCCCGTACGGTTCGTAAATTAGTCGGTGAGGGGTTTAGGGTATCCCGCCGCGATTCGGCCGTTGAAATCGACGCGGTGATGGCAACGTTGTTGGCAACCTACGGCGTGGAAACTTTACGAACGCAACCCGTTCAGGTATTCTAGTAATTGTTCGTCCGGTCGCACCGATAACCTGCCAGGCCGCGCGAACGGCTATCGTCGGGTCGGCGGCGATAGCGTTTCTATTCTCTCACGATCCGATAGGACTACGCATTGGACAACGAATCACTAAACGGCTACCCGATTCCACCGGTTGACCCGATGGACTTTTTTCAATGCGATTCGTGCCAATAGGGGCCGTAATGGTTTCGCCCGACAAAAAAGCCTAAACGGGAGTTTGTCGGTACGTGGGTTCGATTCCCACACGGTCCACGACACGCCAAAACACTATATCTAGTGGTCGAACGGAATATTGACCACAACATATGGTATTATGGTTGTAATGGGATTTTTGGAATTCTTGAATCCGTTGCGACCTATTGAGGTGGCACGTTCCGTCGCGCGCGATTTCGATATTCAAGCACGATCAACGGGAATCATCCCACCGCCGCGTTCCGCGACGTCTGGCGTTACAACCAACGACGCACTATCGTTGGCCGCCGTTTACCGTTCGGTGTCGATTATTTCCACCGCGATGAAACAATTGGGCATCCACGCCTATCGGGACGAAATCAAGGTGACGCCAACCCCGTTGTGGATTCGCCAACCTGACGCCAAACAAACACGCGAAACGTGGATGGAATCAACGGTAAATTCGTTAGCGTTGTCGGGAAACGCATATTGGTTGATTAGCCGTAACCCACGCGGCGAAACCGTGAATCTTGAGGTGCTGAATCCGTTCAACGTCATAATTCAAACTGACGATTACGGCAACCCTACGTCGTATTTCTACAACGGGACCACGACTTACGCATTGGAACAGGTTCAGCACCTCGCACTTATGCGGGTGCCAGGTAACGTGTACGGACTCGGCCCCATTCAGGCCGCGCAAAAGGAACTATTGGCCGCCGTCGATACCCGCGATTATGCGTCGGCGTGGTTCACCGATTCCGGTGTTCCAAACGGAATTCTCAAATCGGACCAAATGTTGTCGCCCGACCAGGCATCGGCGGCAAAGGACGCATGGAACGCCACGGCCGGCGCGAAATACGGTGTCGCCGTTTTGGGTAACGGTATTTCCTACCAACCGATGTACCTGAACCCGCGCGACGCACAATTTATCGAAAACCAAGGTTTCAACGTTCAACAAATTGCCCGTTTGTTTGGAATCCCCGCCAATATGTTGTTGGCGTCCGTCGATGGCAATTCCATGACTTACACGAACATGGAACAGGAACAAATGGCGTTCGTGCGCTACACGTTGGCCCAATACATTGTCGAAATCGAATCGGCCCTTTCGTATTTGTCAACACGCGGCACCGAGGTAAAAATCAACGTTGATTCGTTGTTGCGTTCGGACACGTTGACCCGATACCAGGCGCATCAAATTGCGATCGCATCGGGTTGGTTGACCATTGACGAGGTTCGCGCTATCGAGGACCTACCACCGACTACCGGAGGAACCGTTGAATAACAAAATGGAAATACGCGAAATGGAATTTCGTGTAACCGACGCCGAAAAACGCGAAGTTACCGGAATTGCCGTACCCTACGAAACCGTGTCCAACGGTGAAATGTTTGCCCGCAATTCGGTGACGCTTGACCCCGAAGCAAAACTAATGTGGCAACACGATACCCACGAACCGATTGGCAAAATCGTTGAGGGTCGCCACACCGATGATGGTTTTGAAATTCGGGCGACCATCAGCGACACCGCGCGCGGCCGCGACGCCATCACGTTGTTGGAGGATGGCGTGTTGAACCGGTTCAGCGTCGGTTTCGTTATGCGCGATTCCAAAATGAACGACGATCGTGTTCGGGTAGTCACGGACGCATTTTGCCGTGAGGTTAGCCTGGTCAGTTTTCCGTGGTACGAAACTGCGGTAGTCACGGAAATTCGTGACGAATCCGAGTCGGAAATCCCGACCTCGGCCCCTATCAAGGAGGAACAAATGGAGGACACCACTCCGTCGGTTTCCGACCTCGCCGAGGTTCGTGAAGCCATCACCATGTTGGAACGCGAAGTTGCCAACATCAACAAGGTGGAATCGCCCGCCGTGCCCCAGTACCGTTCGGCCGGTGAATTCCTCAAGGCAATCGCCAACAACGAGGAAAACGCGGTTCGCGCCTACACCGGTGCCACCACCGCCGAATCCGTCACCACGCCGGTCGATTTCGACCTCATCCGCCTCGTTGAGGCGGCGAACCCGCTCGGCCGTGTTTTCGGTCGCGGTGTTACCCCCGCCGAGGGCATGACCATCACGTTCGCACAGGTTGACTCGCAAACCGATGGAACCGGAACCCAGGCCGCCGAAGGTGACGACCTCGGATACTACGAACTGAACATTGGTACGTCGTCCGAAAACATCACCACCGTGGGCAACTACGCCGAATTGAGCCGCCAAGCGATTGACAGGTCAACCGTGCCCTACCTCGACAGCGTTTTGCGCGGTCAGGCCATCGCATTGGGCAAGGCACTCGCCACCGAATTGCGCACCAAGTACCAGGCCGTTTGCGCGTCACAGGTCACGGCCGGCAACAAGGTCACGCTCGCATCGACCGACTACGCCGGATGGGTCGGTGGACTCGCCGACGCATCGGCGAACTACTTCACCCCCAACGGTGTTCAGATTGACGCCCTGATTGTTGACAAGGCCACCTTCAAGGACCTGTTGGCACTTGACGGAACGCCCGTTATCTCGTTCAGCGGTGAGGCGGCCGGTGCGGTCGGTTCGGCCAACGTGTCGGGACTCGCGGGCACGATCGCGGGAATCCCGATTGTCGTGGACGCTGGACTCGACCACGTGAATAAGGACGAGTGCGCGTTCGTTTCGTCGCTCGCACTTCGCCACTACACGTCGGGAGCGTTGCGTTTGTCGCAGGAAAACGCGGTGAACCTGTCCGAGGCGTTCTCGCTCTCGACCTACCAGGCGGTCGCCGACGAGTACCCCGCGTTCATCATCCCCATCGACCAGACGGCCTAATAACCGACGATGGCGCACGAAACGCACGGTACATGGGAGGAACTCCGCGATTACGTCGGAGCGTCCGGTGTTGACAACGATTACGTCGAGCATTGTTGGGACGAGGCGGTTGTCCTCGTTGACCGATACGTGGGCGACGCAACCGTTGACGCCGATGCCCTAAACCGTGCGTATTTGGAATGTGGGTCGGAATTGTATCACCGACGTTCAGCCCCGAATGGGGTCGCGCAATTTGCTACGTTAGATGGCGGTTCGGCCATCCGCGTCGCGCGCGACCCCATGGTGGGCGCCTATCCAATTCTTGCTAGGTGGATGCCCGCCGGAGGTTTGGGAATCGCATGATTTCCGAAACCCGCGCCGCACTAGCGACCTTGATTGAGGACGCCGGTGTTACGTGTTTGGAATACATTCCGGAACGGGTAACGCCACCGATTGCGATCATGGAACCAACATCGGATTGGGTAGTGTCTGGCGAAACGTACGGCGAATACCGTATTGGTTACGACGTGACGTTGGTTACGCAAACGGCATCGAACAACAAGGCCACCGGCGATTTGGACACGATGGTGGACGACGTGTTGGCGGCCGTCGCCGAAGCCCCTGGGTTTTATTGCGGGTCGGTATCGTCCCCGACGGTACTAGCCGTGAATAACGCCGAATACCTATCGGCGGCCATGACCATCTATCAAATCACACGATTGTAAAGGAAACAATTATGTCAACACGTATCAAGGCAAATGCCCTGAAACTAACCATCGATGGCGACGACTATTGGGCCGACCTGTCCAGCGTCGTTATGGCATCGGAGGAAGCCGCGTCCGACTTGACCACTTTTTCGGACGCCGCCGCCGGCGGTGCGCGGGACTGGTTTTTTACCGTGTCCGGTATTCAATCCACCGATTCAACATCGTTTTGGATGGCTATGTGGGACAACCCAGGGGACGAGGTTTCGTTTATCTACGCTCCCCACGGCAACGCGTCAGCGTCGTCGACACAGCCCCACTTTACGGGCACTGTGCGCTTGCCTGCGCGCGGATCCTTTGTTCTGGGTGGGGAGGCCTCCTCCGATGGGACATTTTCGTTCGACGGTGTCCGCATGGACATCGTTGGCGAACCCGTCAAGGACACCACCCCGTAATCCTGATGGCAGGTGCGTCTGGGGATTCCGCGAACGTCTATCTTTCGACGGATAAACTCGGGCGCACCTACATCAAGGGTTTACACGAAACCCGTCGCGCTCTAATGGCCATGGGGATGGAACGCAACGAATTCGAAAAACTAATAAAACAATCGGCCATGATCGTGGCAAAAAAAGCGGCCCAA
>JACCDW011850965.1_pt1 | contig 17782 bp, 18 predicted proteins | sample 7449781 | NCBI WGS metagenome assembly JACCDW01 (sample SAMN15323449, study PRJNA562643) | freshwater metagenome | isolation source: river surface water | place: USA:Blue River Watershed | collected 2017-08-18
GAAAACTTAGCCTCCATAATTCCCTATTTAATAATATTCAAAACGCACCTAAGCCATTATTTGTTCAAACTCTTTTGTAAAACTTCTCGTGACTCAATTCCGTAATTCATAATCAAATCTAAAACGGAAAGATTCGCAACAAATTCCGTGCCAAAACATTGTCTATAAGCTACTGGAACATAAATTTCACGCATGTTAAATTCTTTTTTCGAATCAATTACATTCCAAAAGGAATTGTCAGCGGTCTCATTAAACGACTCAGTTAAACTAAATTGAGGCTTTTTTTGCAAAAACCGAGCAATTATATTCAAAAATTGAATATTTAAATCTACTAAAAATTTACTTTTTTTCGCAAATATCTGGTCTATAAATGGTTCCACATGTTCAAAAAATGGAGCCTTGCCATAAGCTGCCTGTATGGCACCCTTGTGTCTTCGAATCCAATCCTGTGAATAATCAATTTGAACATCTTTGGTCAATTGTTTACCAGAAGAACTTTGAATAATAGGGATACTTAATAATTCCACCCCATTTGCTCCTAAAATATAGGTACGGTTGCGAAAAGTCTGTTTAGGAAAATTTTCAAAAACCTCAAATTCGATTTGATGTTCATCAAAAATTAAGGCGCAATATTCTAACGAAGGTAAATACTGAATATCAATGTGCATTCGAAAAAATAAGTGGATATTTGCAAAAATAGCAGATATAAGCGATTAACACGACAAACCAGCCATGATGTTTTTTTACAAGCTTTTAGGCCGCATGCCACTTTCCTTTTTATATACACTTGCAACTGGTGTAAAATGGGTCTTTTATTTTATCATTGCTTATCGAAAAGACGTAATCACGAAGAATATCTCTAAGGCTTTCCCCTCGCTTAATCCCAAGCAAATCAAGGCCTTAACCTTCAAATTTTATGGCTATTTAACCGATCAGTTGGTTGAATTTTTCTATGGGGTTTCGATTCGAAAAGAAGAAATGTTAGACCGTGTTCAAATGGTCAACGAGCATTTTATTTCTGATTATTTACAGGCCGGAACACCCGTGGTATTAGTTGCTGGGCATCAAGGAAATTGGGAATGGGCGATACACCGACTCGCTTTATCGAATAATTTATATGATGTTGTTTATCAAAAACTTAACAATCCTGCATTTAACCAATTTACAATGGAGGTAAGGAGTCGGTTCCCAGGTGTAACCTTATTAGAAAAAAGAGAATCCATATTAGCCACGAGGGATAGAAAAAACATTGCCAGAGGAATATGTTTGGCGGCTGACCAGGCTCCACAAAAACCTGAATCTGCTTATTGGACCTCTTTTTTAAACCAAGATACGGCCTTCTTTACAGGTATGGAGCGATTTGCACGCGATTACAATTATCCTGTCGTATTTGTCGAATTAATCCGGAAGGAAAGAGGAAAATACATCATGAGTTTCGAACCTATTGCAGATCCAGACTACACAGAATTACCTAAAGGAGCAATAATCGAACGATTTGCGCGCAGGTTAGAGAAATCTATTATTCAATATCCTGAACAATATTTGTGGTCGCATCGCCGCTGGAAACACAATAAGCCCGATGCGTCACTCATTAAATGGTAATTAATCAAAATCGCTAACATCTCCTGCTCCAGTTCGGATGATTTCAACTACATCTTCTGACAAATCCAATACGGATGAAGGAAAATGTCCCCCATATCCCCCATCTAACACAAGATCAACTTGATTTTCGTAACGATCGAAAATTAAACTTGGATCGGTATATTCCTCCACGGCTAAACTAGCTTGTGGCAAAGTGGTTGTCAAAATCGGATGCCCTAATTGGGTTACAATATCAAGTATAGGCTGAAAATCAGGAATACGAATACCCACAGTTTTCTTTCCTTGAACTAAGACAGATGGAACCTTTGAACTCGCGGGCAATACAAAGGTATATGGTCCTGGTAAATAACGTTTTAAGATCTTAAAAGCAAAGTCACTCACTTTGGCAAAATTCGCAATCGAACTAAGATCGGAACAGATAAAACTAAAACGATTTTTGGATGGTTTAATCTGTTTGATTTCACAAATACGATTTATAGCTTGTTGGCTCTGAATCGAACAACCTATCGCATACATAGTATCTGTCGGGTAAATAATCACCCCACCCTTTTCTAGCACCTTAACAACATAATCGATTAATTCCTGTGAATTATTACGATCATATACTTTCCTTATTTCAGCAGCCATATTAAAAATTTAAAAAGAAATCAGAGCCCTGTTGCTCATCTTCCAATTCCTCCATTTTAACCTGATCGATACTTGCATTAATTTCGAATCCAACGATTAATATTAACGCAACAAAATACAGCCAAACCATCAAGGCAATCAAGGACCCAATCGAACCATACACCTTATGATAGCTAGCAAAATTTACTAAATAATACGAAAACAGATTCGAAATCAGAATCGTTAGCACCGAAGCAGTAATACAACCCGCATTAAAAAACTTCCACCGTTTGTGGATAGCAGGCGCGTAATAGTAAATCAACGAAATCGTAAAAAAGAAAACCGAAAACGTGACAAAATAGGTAAGAACTTTAGTTAAATAAAAAGTGAAATTAAACTCTAAAATATCAGCCTTCGCTAAATATTTAACTACAATATTACCCAAAATGAACACCAAAAAGGAGGTAATCAACACGAAGGTCAACAAAAAATTAAGGCCAACCGCTACCAAACGTTCCTTAATAAACCCTCTGTTTTCACTGGTCTTGTACGTCAAATTAAATGAACGCATCAGGGCCATAATACCACTTGTACTGGCGTATAAGGCAAAAATAAATCCAAAAGAAAGCACACCACCCCTTTTCTTATTGACAATCTCCGTAATTAATTCTGTCAAATCACTTTGTAAGTTTTTAGGTACCGTAGCTTTTATGAAACTGATCATCTTAAAATCTAGATGTTCAACGGGCAAATAAGGCAATAATGAAAAGAGAAAAATGATGGTTGGGAAAACAGCCAACGTAAAATTATATGCTACCGCAGCTGCACGCACATCAATATCAAATTGAAAAATCTTCTGATATAGAATAGAAATGATGCGAACGAGCACATAATGCTCCTCATATTCACCCCAAATCTGCTTCAATTCTTTCAGTAAATTTTTCCTCATAATGGGTAATACGGTTTTAATGCACTGATGATAAATTCAGGTGCTTTAATCACCTTCTTCGTCGCTAAATTCATAAAAACCAATGTTGTCTTACCTTCATTAATTAATTCCCCAGCTTCATTTTTTATGCGATAAGAAAATACAATTTTCGCAGATGGTAACATATCTACTTGGCAAATAATTGTCAATTCATCATCGTATAAACCTGGGGCATGAAATTTTGTGTAATGTTCAAATACGGGTAGTCCAATGCCATTATCTTCTAAGGATTTATAACTAACACCTAAACTACGCAAAGTTTCAACACGGGCAATTTCATATAGGCGTGCATAATTACCATAATAAACGTATCCCATTTGATCTGTATCAGCATAACAAACTCGGTATTTAACAGCGTGTGAATACATCTTAGTTGATTTTATGAGCATCTAATGCCGACTGATATTTAGCTGCATTAACTAAATGTTCCGGATAAGTTTTGGCAAAATTGTGAAAGCCAGAAAAATCTTCCTTCGCACAAAAATAAAGGTAATCATGTTTCTCTAAGTTCAAGACCTTATCGATAACATCTACTGGCGGAATGGATATAGGCCCTGGAGGTAAACCCGCATTTCGGTACGTATTATAAGGCGAATTAATCGCTGTATATTTCCCCGTCACGCGTTTGATTGTAAAATCTTTCCAGGCAAAAACAATCGTTGGATCTGCTTGAAGTGGCATACCCGTACGAAAACGGTTCCAATAAACACCTGCAATACGTGCTTGTTCAGCAGATTCTTTACTCTCCCCATAGACAATGGAGGCTAATATACCCACTTGGATGGGCGTCATCCCTAAGGCTGCCGCTTGTGCTTGACGGTTATCATTCCAAAAGTGCTTATTAGCCTTCTGCATTTTTTTCATAAAATCCTCAAAGGAGGAGGTCCAAAATACCTCATAGGTATCCGGAATAAACAAACAGGCAATCGTTTCGGGACTATATCCATATTGGGCAGTGATTGCACTCGAATCCAACATCTTGAATATAAAGGTCGAATCATAGGGCAATTGCTTGCTTAATTTGCCGGCAATTTCCTCCTTTAATCTAAAGTTATTAATCGTAATTCGGAGTGCATCTTGTCGGCCATTTCGCATCTTGCGCAACAATTCCCAGTTTCCAGATTCTGGGCCAACTACATAGCGTCCGGGTTTCACTTTAGCTGAAACGCCTAGAACTTTAGCTAAAAATCGAAAACTCAATTTATCCCGAACAATATCGTGCTTATCTAAGCTATCGATCAAGGAATTGAAATCGGCTCCCTTGGGAATCAATATGGCATAAGAATTTCCTTTCACGTTAAAATTAGGCGTTTTGAATATTTGCCAAACGTAATAGGAAAACATCGCTGTCACCAAGGAAAATACGAGAATGAAAATTTTGATTTTTTTATTTGAAACCATCTTAAGCTATGTTAAAATCTAATGTAAATCGGCTAGCTAAGCCTTTAAGATCAGCAATTACAGGATCCAATAAAGGAATCCCATCGACCATACGTATTATTTCTAATTCTCTCTCTGGATCCCCAGGTATGATTACTTTTTGACCTTCAACTGCATCCGCAGCACGAAAGCGTTGAATCCACTTGTCCATATCTGCCTTAAAAGCATCCGCAGGCCTAAATGCATCAATCCGCATGGCACCCAAAAAATGCCCCGTACCATTCCCCACCGTTTCTCCAGCATGCATAAAGCCTGCCGTAGCAAAAGGCGGAACCCATGGACCAAAATTTGCCCCAGAGAGCACACCAGACAAAATATCAACAATCGCACCTAAGGCATATCCTTTATGTGATCCATGTTCCCGATCACCGCCTAAAGGTAATAATGCCCCCCCATTTTTTATAGCATATGCATCTTGACATATGTTTCCATCCTTATCCTGTACCCAACCCAAAGGAGTATCTAAACCTTTCCGTTGGAGAATTTCCAATTTACCGTAAGCCACCGCCGTTGAGGCAAAATCAGCCAAAAATGCTGGCTCATGCATGGCTGGAATACCTACTGCAATGGGATTTGTACCCAATAACTTCTCCCGAGAAAAAGTAGGAGTAACTAAGGGAGCAGCATGTGTCATGGCCCAACCAATCATGTCCTTTTCTACGGCCTTCATGGCATGATAACCCGCAATACCAAAATGATTAGAATTCTGAACGGCTACCCAGCCCGTTCCTGCATTCGCTGCTTTTTCCGTTGCAATTTCCATTGCCTTGGGAGCGACAACGAGTCCCAAACCGCGGTCACCATCTACTAATGCAGTCGATGGGCTTTCATGTAATATTTGAATTTGGGGCTTGGGATTTAGTCTCCCATGATCATATAAACGCACATAACCTGCTAAACGAGCCACGCCATGCGAATCAATTCCACGAGCATCAGCTGATACCAATACATGGGCTGCCAATTCTGCATCTTGCTCTGAACAACCAATGGATTCAAAAACAGAACTGACAAAAGCACCCAGTTTTTTATAGTCTACTTCCATAACTAAATTAAACAACAAAGATAAAAATAAGAATTGGGAAAAATTTATCAAATTTGTTCTAAAATCATCAACAAATGGAAATCAACCAATGGGTAAACTCAGCTTGGTTCTGGGTAGGACTAATTATTTTAGCCGTCATCATTCGCGACGTATTAATTCAAAAAAGCCACACATTAACACATAATTTCCCAATTGTAGGCCATTTTCGCTATTGGCTTGAACGCATCGGACCCGAGCTTCGCCAATATATCGTTGCAAACAATCGAGAGGAATTACCCTTTAATCGGCAAGAACGTTCTTGGATCTATGCATCTTCCAAAAACCAAAACAACCTTCAAGGTTTTGGAACAGATCAGGACTTTAATTCACCCGGTTATATTTTCATCAAAAATGCCATGATGGGATATAATCCACCAGCTAATCATCCCAGCAAAAAAAATCCAGGCGTATTACCGGCTAATAAAGTAATTGGCCTATATCATCAAAGAAAACGCCCCTATCGCCCCTATTCCGTGGTCAATATTTCAGGTATGAGCTACGGATCACTTTCCGCCAAAGCCATCGAATCCTTAAACAAAGGGGCACAATTAGCAGGTTGCTACCATAATACGGGAGAGGGATCTTTATCACCTTATCATCAATTTGGAGCAGATATAGTTTTAAACATTGGAACTGCATATTTTGGTGTTAGAGAATTAGATGGAAACTTTTCCATGCAGAAGTTGAAAGAAAAAGTTGAAGAAAATCCTCAACTTAGAGCAATCGAATTAAAGCTATCACAAGGTGCTAAACCCGGCAAGGGAGGAATGTTGCCCGGATCAAAAATCAACAAAGAAATTGCTGAAATTCGCCACATTCCCTTAGGTAAAGACGCCATTTCACCCGCGTTTCATTCCGAATTTAGTACCGTGCCAGAAATGGTCGAATTTATTGAATCTATGGCAAATGAAACAGGAATCCCTGTGGGAATTAAATCGGCCGTGGGCAAATTAGAACAATGGGAGGAATTAGCTGCCTATATGTCGAAAACAGGCAAAGGGCCAGATTTTATCACCATTGATGGCGGAGAAGGCGGAACTGGAGCGGCACCACACGCCTTTGCAGACCATGTTTCCATGCCTTTCACTTTTGGATTTGCCAAAGTTTATCAGATTTTTCAACGACACGATTTGACGGATAAAATCTATTTCATCGCATCAGGCAAATTGGGATTTCCTGAAAAAGCCTTATTAGCCTTTGCCATGGGAGCAGATTCAATCAACATTGCCCGGGAGGCAATGATGTCAATCGGTTGTATTCAGGCACAAAAATGTCATACGAATCATTGTCCTACAGGTATTGCCACCTCAAAAAAATGGCTTCAAGCTGGAATTGATGTTACTTTGAAAAGTGAGCGCTATTATCATTATCATTATACCTTAGTGAAAGAAATAGGTGAAATCACCCATGCATGTGGATATGAACACCCCTGCCAAATGACCACCGACGATATTGAATTATCGATGGGTGATAACAACCGGACAATGACTTTGTCAAAAGCATACGGATATCACAAAACACCGATTGCTTATGATAATTTCAATGATTTAATCCAGTGTCCACATTTAGGAGGAGCAAATGCACGAAATCGTTTGGCAGGATAGACCTGTTGATTGAAGATAAACGATTATCTTTGCACCCATGTTATCAATATCCAATCTAAATTTCTATTTCGGTAGTCGGGCCCTCTATGATGGAGCCAATCTTCACATCAAACCTAAAGCAAAAATTGGCCTCATTGGGGCGAATGGAACAGGTAAATCAACTTTACTACGCTTAATTTCAGGTGAATACACGCCAGATGGTGGAAATATCTCCAAATCAGGTGACTGTACCATTGGTTTCTTGAATCAAGATTTGCTTTCCTACCAAACAGATGATAGTATCTTGGAAGTAGCGATGCAGGCTTTTGGGCGCCAATTAGAATTACAAAAGGAAATAGATCAAGTCTTACATAAAATGGAAACAAATTATGAAGACAAGGATGTGGTTCTTCTAGCTAGATTACAAGAGGAATTTGAGCGCTTAGATGGGTACACGATACAATCTAAAACCGAAGAAATTCTGGAAGGCTTAGGCTTTAACACAAATGATTTAACTAGACCCTTACGCCTTTTCTCTGGAGGATGGCGAATGCGGGTGATGTTGGCAAAATTACTATTACAAAAACCTTCCCTACTATTACTGGATGAGCCGACCAACCACTTGGACTTACCATCGATTGAGTGGGTTGAAAATTACATTCATGATTATGAAGGTGCAATCGTAGTGGTATCGCACGACCGTTATTTCTTAGATCGTACGATTGACCATATTGCTGAAGTATCAGGTGCCAAAATCACGCTGTATCCTGGCAATTATTCTTATTATACAGAGGAAAAATCCTTACGAAACGAAATACAAAAGGGCGCATTTGAAAACCAGCAAGCTCAAATTCGTCAAACAGAACGTTTCATTGAACGATTTAAGGCAAAGGCCTCTAAGTCTCGTCAAGTGCAATCTCGCGTGAAAGCATTAGAAAAAATAGATATCATTGATGACGTAATCGACGAAAAGGCAAAGGTTAATTTCAAGTTTAATTTTGGAACAGAACCTGGCCGCTTCATCTTATTTTTAGAAAATATCTCAAAGGCCTACGGCGAGAAGGTTATCTTAAAAAGCACTTCTGCAACGATTAATCGGGGTGATAAAATTGCCTTAATCGGAGCCAATGGAAAGGGTAAATCTACCTTATTGCGTGTCATATCAGGTGCGGAAGAAATTGAAGGAGAGCGTAGAACGGGGCATAATGTGATTGAATCGTTCTTTGCCCAACATCAATTAGAAAGTTTAAATGTAGACAATACCTTAATAGATGAATTAAAGGCTACCGGTACGACCAAAACAGAAATGGAATTGAGGAGTGTCTTGGGTTGCTTTTTGTTCTCAGGTGAGGAAGTGTTTAAAAAGATTAAAGTACTTTCTGGGGGTGAAAAATCCCGTGTGGCATTGGCAAAAGTATTAATATCGGAGGCCAACTTCCTATTACTCGATGAGCCAACCAATCACTTGGATATGCAATCGGTCAATATCTTGATTCAGGCACTTCAGCAATATGAAGGAACTTATGTGGTTGTATCGCACGATCGATATTTTGTATCTCATATCGCGAATAAGATTTGGTACATTGAAGATCATGAAATCAAGGAATATCCTGGCTCATTTGATGAATATGAGACATGGATGGCCAGTAGACCAACAATACAAACGACAGTTAATGCTAGCAAAGCGAAACCTAAACCTGAATTAGCGCCCGTAGAGCACAAACCCGTCAATCAAAATACGGAAAAGGCCATCGAAAAACTTGAGAAGTCCATCATGGAATTGGAACAAGAAATCGAGAAAATTGAATTAGAAATGGCAAACGTAGCTGCAGCATCGAAATTTGATGCCTTGAAAGAATTGGAAGCAAAACGCCATGCTGTACAAGTTAAACTAGAAGAAATAACGACCGAATGGGAGTTATTAATCGGCTAATATGCGCGCCCCAATCCTTATTTTACTGATTATTTCTCAAATAAGTGCATTCGGGCAATTTAAGAATCGTATTTTTGAAAGACAAATTCAGAGCGTTTATTTAAGCCAACAATTACCACATGAGGTCATTCAGGCACAGCCTGCCTATGATATCAATAATCAGGGAAATTGGACCTTAAATTTTGATGACCTATCATTAGTGAATCGAAATTCCCTCTATTTTAGGGTCATTCACTGCCAGTCGGATTGGAGTTCATCTCCCCTTTCCGATATTGAATTCTTACAGGACTTCAATGATATCCCTGTCCGAGATTCACAGGCCTCTATGGGAACAAAAGTTCCCTATCGACATTATCAATTAGCCTTACCACGCGTAAAATTACCTGGAAATTATGTCGTCATGCTGTATAATCGAGCAAAACGAGATACTATATTAACGCAACGCTATTGTGTATATTCACAAGAAGTAAGCATTGCTGCACCGGTGCGTTTTGGTCGAAACAATGCGCTTAGGTCAAGTCATCAAAACTTAGAAATACGCCTTAAATACCCGAGTAATTTCATGCTTAATACAGCAGAAGATCTAAAAATCTATGTAAAACAAAACGAAAATATTAAGAATCAATTGCCTAAAATGCCCGCTGGAATTATTAATCCGATGGAGCAATCCATCAACTTCCCAACCTATGAAAATGAACAAGCCATTGCCGGTGGGAATGAATATCGCTTAATAGACCTGCGTAGTACACAACAGAAATTGAGTTTCGTTGATCATTGGATTGTGAAGGAGAAAGAAACACAAGTTTTTACACAGGCGGAAAGCCCACAAGGAAATTATGCCTATATCCAACGAAATGATACGAATGGAGCTTATGTAATTGAAAATTACGAAAATCCATCCAATCCACTCTATGCTGATTATGTGATGTGTACATTCCGGCTAAAGGCTGCTAAACAAAGTGAAGCCATCTATGTCTGTGGAGCTTTTAATCAGTATCAACATCAGCTGGAAAATGAAATGCATTACAACGAACAATTAGGCATCTATGAGGCGAGTATTCGTTTAAAGCAAGGTATTTACAATTATCGCTTTGAAACAAAATTCCCTTCCAATTACTTAGAAGGGAATTATGCTCAAACCGAAAATAGCTATGAAATCATGGTTTATATTCGGAAACCCGGTAAACGATATGATGAATTAATTGGCTATCAAAAGGTAAACTCGATCAATTAGACATTGAATCTGAAGTGCATGATGTCACCATCATGTACGATGTAATCTTTTCCTTCAACACTTAACTTTCCCGCTTCCTTACAAGCCGATTCACTTTTGTATGTTTGGTAATCGGCAAATTTAATTACTTCTGCGCGAATAAATCCACGTTCAAAATCCGTATGAATAACACCAGCGGCTTGTGGGGCTTTCCATCCTTTTTGAATGGTCCAGGCCCGCACTTCTTGAACACCTGCAGTAAAGTAGGTAATCAAATTAAGCAAGGCATACGAACTACGGATTAATTTACTTAAACCTGATTCAGTCAAACCGTATTCGTCTAGGAACATTTGACGTTCCTCTAAATCTTCGATTTCTGAAATTTGCGATTCTAAAGCAGCACAAACGACAATAACCTCTGCTTGTTCAGCAGTTACATTCGCTCGTAAAGTATCCACAAATGCATTCCCTCCTGCAGCTAAAGAAGCCTCATCGACATTGGCAACATAAATGACTGGCTTGTCTGTTAATAAACATAAATCACCTATAACAGCTTCACGCAAGTCGGCATCCATCACCACCGTACGTGCTGATTTACCTTCTTCCAAAGTAGCTTTGAACTGTTGCAAAGCAGCAAATTCTTGCTTGGCTTTTGCATCTCCATTTTTCGCTGCACGTTCTGTTTTTTGTATTTTCTTATCAATGGATTCCAAATCTTTCAATTGCAATTCCATGTCGATGATTTCTTTATCAGAAATCGGATTAACACGGCCCTCCACGTGAATAATATTCTCGTCTTCAAAACAACGAACAACGTGAATGATCGCATCGACTTCACGAATATTAGCTAAGAATTTATTCCCTAATCCAGCACCTTGCGAAGCTCCTTTCACTAAACCAGCGATGTCAGTAAATTCAATCACTGTAGGCAAAATGCGATTGGGCTTAACAAACTCTGCCAATACATTTAAACGCTCATCTGGTACGGTTACAATACCAACATTGGGTTCAATCGTACAAAAAGGGTAGTTGGCAGCTTCTGCCTTGTTTGATGATATCGCACTAAATAAAGTTGATTTTCCTACGTTAGGCAAGCCAACAATTCCACAAGTTAATCCCATATATAAATTTAATAGGCTGCAAAAATACGGCTAAAAATGAAAAAAGCCTCCGATTTCTCAGAGGCTTTTCAAAAATACTGAAATATATTATTCCCATTTAAGGTCTGTACCGCCAAATTCGTCTTCATCACGATTAAACTGAGCGAAATCTACATCAGGCATCAATTCCGTTTTTACGTGATTAACTGCCTCGTTTAAGCCTTCTACAAACTTGTCAAAATCTTCTTTGTACAGGAACATTTTATGTTTTTCGTAAACAAACCCATCTTCTTTTTGATGACGACGACTTTCCGTAATCGTAATGTAATAATCTTGTGAACGTGTAGATTTTACATCAAAAAAATAAGTTCGTTTACCTGCCCGGATTCGTTTTGAAAACAATTCTTCTCTATCTCTTTCTTCCACTGTAATTGTAAATTAGGTTTGACAATGTGTAAATCTACTATTATTTCTTATTCACTCAAAAATATTGACTGCTTTTTCGGCCCTAATAAGAAGATATTCTTGTATTATTCTACTAATATTTTTAATTCCCACAATAAAAGTCAAACTTTGAAATGATTTACAGATCATTTTCATGCACACCATTCGAGTCATCTTACTAGTAATCAGTTGTCTGAGGCCCTTCCAGGGGATTTCTCAGGAACTAGGTGATGAAAGTTATGGCATTGCATCTTTTTATTCAAACTCCTTCTACAACAAACGAACTGCAAATCAAGAATTACTGCGAAAAACCGAATATACAGCAGCACATCGACTATTTCCGTTCAACACATTAGTAGAAGTAACAAACATCTACAATAAACAAAGTGTCGTTGTTCGAATTAATGATCGAGGACCCTATAAACGTGGTCGAATAATTGATTTAACAGAAGCTGCAGCTAAAAAAATAAATTTAAGAAAGGTTGGCTTGGCCAAAGTAAAAATTAAAATTATCGGTTTTGAAAATGAATTGATGCTCATTCCCTACCAACAATTAGAATTAGAAACCACGCCAAAATTCAGTAAAAAATTCTATCAAAAAACGCGTCTCAAATACAAGAAGAAATACCGCATCAAGCCGAAAATCAAGAATAAGCGATACCTCCAAAAAGGAAAGAAACCTAAAAGTAAAATGAAAATTCAGCGCTAACTAGTTGTGCTTATTTTCATAGAATTTCAAAAAATCTTGAATTTTGTCAACAGGAATTCGTTTTCCAATGATGTTTTTAGATTTATCCAAAATATAAACTACCGGAGTTGAATAGGCATCAAAGGTCTTCTGGAAATCAGTATAATATTCCTCTTTCCCAGATTTTGCATTCATATGGATATCAATTCCATTCTTCCAATTTTGAATTTTAAACTCTTCAATGAATTTCTTCCAGAGCACTTTATCTCGAACGATACAAGCGGCAAATACAGTTATATTTTTGGCTTTGAAATAAGCATCTTGTTTCAATAATTTTGGTGTTTCTTCTTTGCAATGGCTACAATCGGGATCATAAATAAATAAGATCGTATAATTCGCTTGAATAGAGTTTGTCGTTACTAATTTACCCGCCGGGTCTGTAAGAAACATTTCTGGGATACGCTTTCCTATGAGTAATGGTTTGATAATGGCCACACGCTCCTTCATCTTGCGCACGGTAGTAGTATCCCATAAATTTGGCTCTCCTATGTAATATTTTTCCGCTAAATGAACGAATGCTCCATCTGTACCAACAACATTGTGATTTTCATAGGTACTTGCAATTTTATAAACTACATACTTTCGCATAGCTTCATTCTTAATTCCTCCAATTAATTGGTCGGCATCCTTAGCTATCGAATCCGATTCTTGAACAACTAAATCTTCAAAATATTTATCAATTTTCTTTTGCAAGAAAGGAGTTCTAATAAATCGTTCATCATTTAAATCAACATTGTCGAAGTAATGCTTTTTGTAATACGTAAATTGAAATTTAAAGAGATCACTGCTGTCTTTTACCGTTTTTATAACTTTGGGATATTTGGGAATTTCAGGCTCTAGACTCGCCTGAATTAATTTAGAAACAAATAATTTCGAATGATCTTTTATCCATTTCTTTTGAATAACAGCCATCTCTGAACGAATTTGCTCAGGTTTTCTATTAGGTTGCATAGCCAAATATGCCGTAGACATATCTTTTTGAAATGCGTAAAATGCTTCATTTTCAGGGCTTTGTTGAACTTTCATCTGCCCTACCACATCCATTGTATCCGTTTCAAATGAAAATTTGGCATTCCCGATCACTAAATCGAAATACTTATTTTTATTAAACGAAACTAAATACAACCCTTCATCTAGAGCCTCTTGGCCTTGAAAAACAAAATTTCCTATGCTATCAACTTGGGCAGTATCCTTGATTACTTGTTGGCTCGCACCAAAATAATGCGCTAAATACACTTCGGTATTCCGCAAACCTTTGATTTTTCCCTTAATTTCAAAAGCTGAATCTTGAGCTTTTGCCCCTAAACTCACAAATAAAAGAAACAATAACGATGGCAGTACTTTCATAAATTTTAGGCTAATTTTAAGAATCTTAATTTCAAAAATACAATGTTTTTTACGCTATCTAAAATTATTGATTTTTTACTTTTGCCAATTTGTTGGATTATTTTGCTGGCCTGTATCGCGCTATTTAGCAAAAGCACTAAAATCAAAAAATTATCGGGGATTCTATTAATTGCTTTTCTGCTTTTAGGTACAAATACCTTTTTTGTTAATACCCTATTCTCAGCTTATGAAATGCCTCAAACCCAAGTGAAAAAACATCACTCATTCGCTATTATTTTGGGTGGAGGAATGATACGGGCCAACCAAGAAGACCCTGAACGCATCAACATTGCCGAAAGCGCTGATCGCTTCATACAACCCGTATTATTGTATAAGCAAGGTAAAGTTGACCGCATTCTAATCACCGGAGGAAACACCTCCATAGGAAATCTAAGAATAGACGAGAGCAATGAAACACTACAATTGAAACGACTGCTTATCGCCTTAGGAATACCATCCGATAAAATTATTATAGAGACGAGGGCTAAAAACACGCATGAAAATGCCTTGTATAGTAAAATATTACTTGATTCCTTAGCAATCAAAGATTCGGTATTGTTAGTTACGTCTGCCTATCACATGCGCCGTTCCGTTGCCTGCTTTGCTAAACAAGGGATTCAGGTGATACCTTATGTTGTCGATAACAAAAAAAAGGACACCCAATTAGGTATCCTTGATTGTATTATCCCCGCTGAACGGGAATTATTTAAGCTATCATATTTGCTTAGAGAAATGTTTGGATTCGTCATCTATCGAATCATGGGATATGCCTAGGTAGATAAAATCTCAACCATCCGAATCAAATCCTCTGAAACAGGTTTCTTTTTGGTAATGGTATCATGGAATGGCGTATAAACTAATTGATTATTAATTACACCTGCCATCACATTTTTTTCTCCACGCAATAATCCTTCTAGCGCACCTAATCCTAAACGAGAAGCTAAAATACGGTCATAGGCAGTTGGAATACCACCTCGCTGAATATGACCCAAAGTAGTTACACGTATGTCGATTTTACTCCCCATTTTATCTCGAATCTTATTGGCAACAACTTGTGCATTACCTTCTTCATCACCTTCCGCTACGACAACAATGGATGATGATTTTTGCTTAGCAAAACCATTATTCAAAATCGTAATAATCTCGTCAACGGGTGTTAAATTTTCAGGAATCATCAACGCTTCCGCCCCCCCTGCAATACCACATTGAACCGCAATATAACCAGAGTCACGACCCATAACTTCAATAAAGAAAACACGATCATGTGAATCTGCTGTATCACGAATCTTATCGATTGCATCCAAAGCTGTATTCACAGCCGTATCAAAACCAATCGTATAATCAGTTCCGTATAAATCATTATCAATGGTACCAGGAGCACCTACGGTAGGAATTTTAAATTCATTAAAGAAAATCTCAGCACCGGTAAAAGTTCCATTACCACCAATGGCAACTAAACCTTCAATCCCTAATTCCTGTAATTTTTCGTATGCTTTTTGACGGCCTTCAGCAGTCATAAACTCTTTCGAACGAGCCGATTTCAAAATTGTACCGCCACGTTGAATGATGTTACTGACCGACTGTGAATTTAATGGGATGATATCCCCTTTGATCATTCCGTTATATCCACGAATAATTCCATAAACTTCAACTCCATGATATGCAGCGCCACGTACAATCGCACGAATACACGCATTCATTCCGGGAGCGTCACCACCTGAGGTAAATACTGCTATTTTCTTCATCAATCTATTTTTTAATACATGTTACCATGAAAATCTATCAAAAATACGATTTTAATCGTTTAATCCATAAAAATAGCCTAGATTTTGAATCGTTTTTTTATGAAATTCATCTATAAAGTTTCGTAATTTGCAGGAATTAAAAAATGCTTAATATGCCAACAACAGCTAACGAATTCTTATATAGTTATTTAAACAATGCTAGCCCAACGGGCTTTGAATCATCAGGCCAACAAATTTGGTTGGACTATTTAAAACCCTACATCGACGAAAAAATCATAGATACATACGGCACCGCTGTGGGGGTAATTAACCCAGGCCAACCGTATAAAGTGGTTATTGAAGCCCATGCAGATGAAATCTCATGGTTTGTAAATTACATTGACGATAATGGTTATTTATTTCTTCGTCGGAACGGTGGATCGGATGCATTAATCGCACCATCCATGCGTGCAAATATTCATACCAAAGACAAAGTCGTAAAAGGTATATTCGGTTGGCCTGCCATCCATGTACGTGATCTTGCCAAAGACAAGGCCCCTTCCATTGATGATATTTTCATCGATTGTGGCGCGGCCAACAAGAAAGAAGTGGAAGAAATGGGCATTCACGTGGGTACAGTTGTAACCTTCGAAGATGGACTTACAGAATTAAACCAAAAATATTTAGTTGGCCGTGCCCTAGATAACCGTATTGGGGGCTATATGATTGCACAAGTTGCCCGCAGACTGAAAGAAAATAACATCCAATTGCCATTTACCCTATATGTGGTCAATTCAGTACAAGAGGAAATAGGACTTCGGGGTGCGGAGATGATTGTACGCCGACTAAAACCAGATTTGGCATTGATCACGGATGTGACGCATGACACGCAATCTCCGATGTACAATAAGAAAACACAAGGTGATATGTCTTGTGGAAAAGGCCCTGTCATTTGTTATGGTCCGGCGGTTCAAAATAATGTCCGTGATTTCATCATTGATATTGCCAAAGAAAATAACATTGATTTTCAACGTCAGGCAGTGTCTCGTTCAACAGGAACAGATACGGATTCATTCGCTTATGCGACAGAAGGTGTGGCATCAGCATTGATTTCCTTGCCGCTAAAATACATGCACACGACGGTAGAGACCATTGCCAAGAGTGATATGGAAGCCGTGATTGAATTGATTTATCAATCCTTGCTAAAGGTGAAAGGGAATGAAGATTGGAGGTATTTTAGTTAGTCCGAAGTCGCTAGTCTCTAGTCGTTAGTCACAGATATATAATCAAATTAGAATTGTTTTTCAATTTGAAGTTTTCTGTTTCAAAACTAGCGACTAGTGTCTAGTGACTATCACCTGCCTACTGTTCCAAATACCTCGCAAAAAACTCCCAGGTCCGCAACATCTGATCGATTCGTTGGCGGTTATTTCCTGCGCGTGTAATCTCATGTGATGCACCTGGATGGCGAACATACTCGACAGTTCTTCCCATTTGCTTCAAACTTTTGTATAACATCTCACTTTGTATCACCCCTGTCCGTAAGTCATTTTCTCCATGAAATAGGATCAAAGGAGTTTTAATATTGGCGACATAAGTCAAAGGTGATTCTCGATCCAAAATCGAACGAGTAGCCTTTTCCCAAGGATAACCACCAAAATAATTGGGAACTAATCGCCACGCATTACCTTCGCCAAAAAAAGTAGACAATTCATAAACACCTCGCTGAGCTGCAGCAACTTTAAAACGATTCGTATGCCCAACAATCCAAGCAACTAAATAACCCGCATAAGAACCTCCGGTTACAGCTAATCTCGTAGTATCTGCCCAACCTTCTTTAATCGCCAAATCTGTGGCCTGCATCACGTCCGACATGGGACCAGCACCCCAATCTTTCATATTACTTGCCATAAACGAGGTACCATATCCCCCAC
>JACCDW011433199.1_pt1 | contig 17781 bp, 31 predicted proteins | sample 7449781 | NCBI WGS metagenome assembly JACCDW01 (sample SAMN15323449, study PRJNA562643) | freshwater metagenome | isolation source: river surface water | place: USA:Blue River Watershed | collected 2017-08-18
GATAGTGATATTTATCCAGATTTTAAAAAGAATAAAAAGGATGGTAGAATAGAACCAGAAGATATATCTAAATTTCCAATTATTGTGATGATAGCAAAGGCTGATAAGGCTGAAGAAACAATTGATATTTCAAAATATATTGATGATATCTGTTTAGAATTGGAAGATGACTTACCAGTTGAAGTTAAGATTAATTTTAATAAAATAGGTGATGAGTTATGGGTAAATATAGTTTCATTTGAAGATGTAGATTTATTTTATAGTGATGATTTAGATAGAAAAGTAGAAGACCTTAGAAAGAATATTGAAAGTTATTTGCAAAGTCAAAACTATAAATTAAGTGGTAAAGTATATTACTACCTAAAAGGTAAACTCTGGTACTTCGGTGATAAAGGAAGATTTAGTGAAATACGAAAGATTGGTAAATATGAAGATTGGAAAGATAGAGATAGAGAATATAATATTAGAAAAGTCTCTCCGAACAATGGTGTTAATGTAGAATTTATCAGTAATAGATCTACAACCTTTTTAAGTAAGGAAAAATCTAAAGAATTCGGAACAGATAGATATCAGTTTTATATTGATAGTGGTGATATTAAAATACTACTAAATGATAGAGATAATTGTTCTGATAATTATACAAGACCTAATGGTAAGTTTAATAGTAAGGATGGACAGAATATTCAGTTACAATCAGTCCTTATTAAATTTGGAAAATAATCCATCTATATTATTATCTCTGTTAATTGACTTAATTAGATTTTGAATTCCTTCAGATTTCTCTAATTCGTGAAACACAAATGCACTCCTACTACTTACTTTGAAATGGTCCAATAAATGTTCTGGACATCCTTTAAACTCTGACTGTATCAATTCGTTAAGTGTTTGGTCTTTGGCTTCTTTCCAAGTTATACCACCTTTTTCAAGTTTTTCAAAAAAGTTACTCATTATAGAGACTTGGTCATCCATTAACATACAGAATACCTCTGAACCACGTATTTTAAATCGGTGTATATTTATACTCACTTCAGGTATGTTAAGATTATCTGGTATATTTTCCATAACTTTTATATTTTGCTTATTACATTTTGTTTATTATATTTGTGAAATGCAACTTTTGTTAATAAACGGACAAACATTTGAAATACTCGAAACTATTAAATCTACCCCTTTTGATAAAGAGGAGAAAATTGTAATGCATAATGATAGGGTAGGTCTACTACAACAACATAGATGTCTCTTCATAGAAGGGGTTGAAGAATGGTTAGTTGAGACTAAAGAGTCCAGATGGATCAATAAAGAGCATCAAATTTCTATTATAAAATATATCGAAGATGTTCTGATAAAAATGAAAGGATATAAAAGATCTCAAACACTCTATGAGATCTTAGATAAAGACGAATATTATAACTCACTAATACTAGCTTGTTAATGTACTTATTGAAAAATACTTTTTTCTGGCAAGGCTCTGAAGTTTTGAAACATCAATTATTAATTGATGAAGACTTTATTGAAAAAAATAAAATCAAAACAGTCTCGGCTGCTGAATTGATTTTAATCTTTGAATACTTCTATGGTATAGATATCGGCGATTATGGATTGAGAGATGTTTTAATTAACCAACAAAATTCAACTTTAACAATACATCTAAAGAATATTGAAGACTTTAGAGAACTTCAACTTAGAAAATTAATATCATAATTATGGAAATTATAATTATTGTGTCTATCTTGACACTTATTTTTGGATTGACCACTGCATATCTTTTCAATAAACAAAGAAAAATTGTTGATACTTTAAAAGTAGGTGATAAAATAACAATTGATGGTATGGACGGAGAGATTCTTGAAAAGAAGTCAGATAATAGTTTTATAGTAAAGATTGAAGTTCCAGGTATGAGAATTTCTAAAAAAGATTAATTTATGAAAATAATAATAGCATCAGACCACGGTGGATTTTCCGCAAAGGAAATAGTATTCAAACATTTAAGTAAAAATCATTCTGTAAAAGATGTTGGTTGTCACACTGATGAATCAGTTGATTATCCTGATTTTGCACATTACCTCTGTGATAATTTAGAAAATTATGATGTCGGTATTTTAATATGTGGATCTGGTCAAGGAATGGCAATGTCTGCCAATAAACATAGTAATGTTAGAGCTGCTCTTTGTTGGTCTAAGGATATTGCTAAGTTGTCAAAAGAACATAATAATGCTAATGTTCTTTGTCTTCCTGGTAGATTTCTAAGTAATGAAGATTTAGTTGAGATTGTCGACATTTTTTTATCAACTGAGTTTGAAGGTGGTCGGCATGAGAAAAGAGTTTCTAAGATAGAATATTAATCTTTTTTCAAAGGTATTTCGGGGTCTATATTAAACTCCCTATTTAGATACTCTTTTAATTCATTTTCAATATAGTAGTCCGGAACTTCTTCATCTTGTTCTTTAGTAGCCATTTTATTTGAAAGATAGTCCGAGAATTTATCTAATACATCTGGTTTAATCGCATCTACCAATCTATCTGACACTACGAAAGCTCTTGTGAACCTATCCTTTAGAGGCACATCACCTTCGGGTATTAACATATATGTATCTATCATTTTCTTCAAAAAATCTGTGTATTTAGATTGAGGATTTATATAATTGAATATTGGATCGAATATTTTATGAAACATTCTTGATGCTCCAAATACAGATCCGATAACTGCTGCTATTGGGTACCAAGGTGCTAATGCTAATGGTACTATTGATGGTATTATATTATGAATTCCTTTTTTAATATTAGTTATTTTTTTAGCTCTTATCGCGTCTTTAAATATAGCATTTAAAATACCAAAAGTAAACTTCTCACCTTTTTCCGATAAATATGTGGATAGAAATCCAGACTTTGCTAAGTTTATTTGTTTTTCCAATTCTTCCTTATCTCTAACACCTAATTCGATTAGCTTAGCTCTTATAAACTTGTCATACTTTTCAGTTAGTAGAAATTCATTATACTTCTTAATCATTAATTATATATAAAATTGATAGAGGTAATTAATTGAATATATATGTGTATGAAAAGGTTATTTTTGATAATTAGTCCGTATTTAATTTTTTGCTCATTATTTAGTTTACTCTTTATATTTAGACCAAGTAAGATAAAAGAAAAAATAGAAGAAGTTAAGAGTGATACTACACAAGTAGAAACTACTCAGCCAGACACAACAATTCTACATGAAATATTAGATTCTTTAGAAAATGTAGACACTGAGTTAGGTGATGAACTTTCTGACTTACAAGAGGATGCTTTTTATAAATTAGTTGTTGGTAGTTTTAAGTCAGAATTAAAAGCTCAACAACTTTCAGATGCCTTATCAACCGAAGGATATACACCAAAAATTATCAAATATGATAGTGTACTTAGAGTCTGTGTCGGATTCTCTAACTCTAAAGAAGAGTTAAGTGACATGAAATCAAATCTTGAGTCAAAGGGATATAAACCTTGGATATCTAAAAATGTTTAGTTACTATCAACAATCCACTTTTTTTGGAAGTAAGTTGAATCTACTGCCTTTTTAGCGTATGAGTTTACAATAGGCTTTCCTGTATTATAAGCACCTGCCACTTTAGCCCAGTCTTTATATTTTTCATAATGACTTGATAATATCATCATAGACAATCTAACATTGAATTCAATACTATCTTTAAGTTCTTGTTTACTTACTTTTCTACCCGCAAAGTAGTGTGAATATTTATACATTATTTGCATAGGACCTAATGCACCCGCTTTAGATACTTGTGCGTGATTGTATGTTGTATCATTTGGTCCTCTATATCCAGTCTCAATGGTTGCTATATTGAATGCGAAATATAAAGGAATATTAAAGCTATCAGAATAACATATTAAAGAGTTATACATTCTCTCAGCAGGGGTGTTTACTATTTCTGTTTTTCTAACATCTAATAAAGATAATGATGCTAATCCTAGAAATACTAAGATAAATGTTGTTAAAATTTTTCTTTTCATTTTATTTATATGTATCTAATGTACAGAAGTTTCCTGTAAAAAACAATTTGAATAGTGTTGTATTTTTAATATATTTGTATATGGAGATAATTATAGGTGATAAAAAATATAAAACTTGGGATGAACCAAAACTACCCAGTAAACGATCAAAAATTAAAGAGGTTGTTATTAGACTTGATGGTGAGTTTAAAGGACCTATTAGTGATATAATTATTTTAAATAAGTACAAGTATCAATGGATACTAAAAGGATGTGAACTTGTTAAACACGAAGATATCACTGGTAATTTTTTTGATATGGATCCTCCAAAAAGAACAAGACTAACTGTATCTTTTAAAGAAAGAAGTGGTAGTCATGTAAATGAGGTTATAAAGTCTGAAATAAGAGATTGGAATATTGAAAAGCTCTTTGATTAAAATTCATCATATCTCTTAATCTTAAAGATAGATTTTATATTATCTAGTTTTGCCTTAATCTCCGTAATTAAAGAAATCTGTGGTTTGTTGAACTTTCTATGTCTCTCCAATTCTGATATAATTTTTGAAGTTTCTTCAAAGTATTTATTTCTGAATTTCTCAGAAGCTGTGAAAGCATCTGCAATATTTTGAAGCCTATCGGCTAATTTAACAATTAGAGCATCATCAGACATATTGATCATTTTATCAATTAAGTAATCTGTTTTACTACCACCATACTCATATTCAATTTCTTCCTTAGATGATGTTAGTTCTCTAACAATATTCGCAACTCTCTCACCAAACATTTCTTTAATTTCAACATATCCAACATCTGGATCTTCATAACAATCTTCGAGTGTATCGTGTAGTAAAGCGGCTATTATTAAATCCTCATCATTAGTATATTGCTTAACAATGCCATTAACTCTTTGAACGTGTGCGTCAAAGTATGGTTGACCAATAAATTTTCTTACTTGATCTTTATGTAAATTCTTAGCGAAGTTCCATGCTAGTTTTTCTTTTTCTGATGAGGGAAAGTTTGCCATATTAATATTTAAATTTCTTAAAACTAGTCACATGTTCAAATTGACCTTGTTGTAATTTTTTTTGTTCATCTGATTCCATTTTTCCCTTGCATTTACCAATAAAATTATCCAATATTGGATATGTTACTGGCTTATCTTCTGGATGAAATAGAAATCCGTATCTTTTTATTTCATCATTTGATATACCAACAATTAAACCATTTAACATCGATATTTGTTTAAAGTCATTTGGTATCGATTTTGCCACATCATTAAATGAGAAACTAAATTCGACATTTTGAATATCAAAATCTTTAAACAAGAAATGTGTTTTATTATAATTTGATAATTTTAAGTGGTCATGTGTGTGTTTACCGGAATCTACTATTTCACCACCATAAAATTTAACCATTGTTTGAAATCCGTAACAGAATCCTATAATTGGACAATTTAAATTTTCATAAGCATACATTGATAGTTCAGATCCTTTATCACTCTGTGATAGTCTATAACCTGAACCAGTTGAGATAGCACCTATAATTTCATATTTAGATTCTACTTCATTTAGTTCCTCTATTGTAGAGGCTACTTCAAATTTCTCACCTCTAAATTTAAGGTAGTTTATTACGCTATTTAGGAAGTTGTGTTCTGGTTTCTTTGAATTATCAATTATTAGAATTATTGATTCGCCATCATTGAAGGTATTTTTTATACCATTTTTTAGTGTTTTTAATTCTACTCCCACATCATGTGTATAACTGTCTGGATATTTATCAATTGACTTTAAATCTTCTGGTTTTAATCTATATCCAAAGTTAAAACTGTTAAAGAAGTTACATAGATCTAAAATAGATTTATCATCAAATCCAAAGTGAGTTGATGAATCATTTACAGATCTTACTCCATTATAAACTCCAACTGTAACAATATTAGGTGCCTCTATTGATATTTGATGCTTACAACTATCACCGTATATTATATCAACTATAGTTTTAAATCCATTTTCATTTTTAATTAAATGTATATCGAGTGATAGTGAATCAGGTTCACCATCTTTATATGATGTTTCTTGTGAGTAAATAGCTCTTATTATATCTACTTCCCTTGTTGATTGGCCAAGATCTAAATCAAAACTTCCATCTGATGTGTAAATGGATAGACTTTTTGGAAGAAACTTTAAAACATCTTCATTGTATGCCAACACCTTCTTATCTTCATTATATAGTCTAATAAATCTCATAATGTTATATATTAAGATGGCATTTTGGAATAAAAAACATAATATATAAGATATAAAAATTGCAAATTTATTATGTTAAGAAAGTATAATGATTTTTTATTCGAATCACTTATTTTAGAATCAATTGTTGTTTATTCTAATAAGTTTAAAGATATATTAAAAGAAATAGATTCTCCCGTGGCTAAAGCCATTTTAGATATAGAGACAAAGGACTTAGATGTAGCTAATAACTATTTAGATATTAATGATAAGGACACTATTAGTTTCATTGCTGATAGAAAAGCTAAAGAGATACTTCAACAAAAAGATAAATTTGTAATTTTTAATGGTGGTTCTGGATTTCTAAAACACTCTCCTACTAATGCTGAAATATTTGGATTGTTAGAGTATGAACCAGTTGGTGAAAAGACTTATCACCCCGAGAATGGTGAAAAAGGTGAGGTTTTGAAAAAGGCTAAATCTCCAAAGTCAGAGAACATTTATGTTAAGGTACAATTTCCAGGTGGACTTACTGTAGTTAATGAAAATAACCTTAGATATGTTGATGTTAATCAATTACCATTTCAACAAAATAGACAAACAATTAGAACTGGTAGAGGTGTTAAAGCTCTTTTAGGTAAATCAGAATTTAAATTCACTGATGCTGAGATTGAACAATTTGTGAATAAATACAAATCAGCATGGGATGCTATGAATGATATATTCCGTAAGTTTGAACTGGTCAGTGGTAATGATATTGCCAATTGGTACGACTATAATAAATATGCTGAACAAAGAGGAACAATGGGATCATCTTGTATGAAGGCTGTTAATCCATCTTATTTTCATATCTACACAAAAAATCCGGATAAGTGTTCATTATTAATTCTTAAATCAGATGATGGTCAGAAGATTAAAGGCAGAGCTCTTGTTTGGAAATTAGATAGTCCACAAGTTACTTATGTAGATAGAATTTATACAAACAATGACTCTGATGTTGAATTATTTAAACAATATGCATATAGTAAAGGTTGGTATCACAAGCCAAACCAAAGCAGTTCTAATGACTATTCTATGGTTGGTAAAGAAGGAACTAAAAGAGAAGGACATCTTGTTGTTAATTTGAAAAGTTCTAATGAGGGTGACTATGATAGATATCCTTATCTAGACACTCTTAAATATTTTAATACTTCAAGTGGTAAATTAACAACTGAAGAAATGAGAGGATATAGTGACTACATAACACTTGAAGATACAGGTGGTAGATGGATTGAAGATGAAGAGTGTGATAACTGTGGTGGTGATGGTAGAGTTGATTGTTATGAGTGTGATGGTGATGGTAAAGTTGAATGTGGCGAGTGTTATTCAAGATCTGCTAGAAGAAGTACAGGTAAAGTTGAGTGTGATGAGTGTAGTGGAGATGGTGAAGTAGATTGTAGTGACTGTAATGGTACTGGTCAGATAGATGGTGAAGACTGTTCAGACTGCAGTGGTAAGGGTAAAATTTCTTGTTCAGATTGTGACGGAGACGGTGAGGTTGATTGTCCTGAATGTGACGGAGACGGGGATCGTGAGTGCAGTGAGTGTGGTGGTGATGGTAGACTAGATTGTCCAGAGTGTCAATAATTTTTTTAAGTTTTAATTTTTCTCCGTATATTTGAATATGTGGGAAAAATTAAAATCAATCATAATGTTCAAGAACGATAAAGAGTCAAGTGGAAACTCTAAAAAAACTACCTACCGATTTGAAATCGGTGATAATGTCTATTGGTTACTTTGGTGGTTTGGTATATTTACTTTAATGTTTTTTGAAAAGTGTTAAACTACATAATCAAAATATCAATTGATGATGAATTTGGAACTGATAGAAGTCCATATAGTGGTGCTTTAATTCCAGTAAAAGGAATTCAAAGTATAGCAGGTTATAGTGCCATTGTAGATCCAAGTATCTTTAATGGTAAGGATTTTTTCATGCCGGTACTTGCCGTTTTAAATCATAATAAAAGATTTAAAGACATAACGAAAGATGAACTTTATGAATTAATGTCGAAGTTTGGTAATTTTCAATTTACACTGCGTGGTCAAGCACAAGAGTTTAATCTTGATAATCCTTGTGATATTTGGTGTGTTAGTAAATTAGATGATATCAGAATTGATATCTCATATAAATACTCACCAATTAGTAGTGTTCTAATGATTGATAATGGTGGTTGTATTGAGATACACATATCACCATATACAAAAAATTATTTCACTATGAGTGAATCTGAGTGGTGCACATTCGTTAATTATCTTGAGAGGAAGTTTGACCTATCTGAAGTACGTGATGATAAAATAGAGGAAATTTTAGGTGATGTTAAACCTTATAAGAATCTACTTCGACAATTAGAATTTATAGTAAATAATGACAGATATATTTGTAATAATTTCTTTGAAAGTGTTTTAAGATTTTACAAGGACAAGGGATTCATTAGTCAAAAGCAAGCAAGTGCTCTTATGAAGAGTATGTGGTCTTAACGTCTAAAGAAGTCTTTAAACTTTTTTATAAGTGGGTGTTTTGGATAGTATTCTGAGGTATATGTTCCCTGTGTGCTACTTAAAATAGTTCCTTGTTCACCTCTGTTATCATCATTATACAATGTTCCACTTTTAATATCTAACCTTGTAAAGGTATCCATATATGGGTAAACTTTATATTCACCCGGTTTTACTTTAACGGTCATTTTCATATTATAGCTTTGTCCGTTATATGTAATATAATTTTTGTGGTAAAATGTTTGTAGAGTTTTATGAGCCCATCCTTTTTTATTTGCATAATTGATGAATTTATGTTCTAGATAATCTTCTGATACATAGACCCTATCTAAAAGATATTTAACATTTAATTTTATACCGTCATCTTTGGTGTCCTTAGAACCGACACAAGAAGTTAACTCCCATAATAATGCTCTTCCAACAATTTTATAACTAGATCCATCAAACTCTCTTAAAACTAACATTCTACAAACATCCTCGTTCTCTGTATATAGATCAAAAAAATCTTGTGAGTTCATACAGGAACTACCTAAACTACCGCCTCCTCTTGCATATCTACGTGTATCATAGGCATTCGTAATATCAATTCCGGATATTATATCAAAAGTTTGTTTAGTTTCTAAATTAGCTTTTAACTTATTTACAAAGTTTTCTATTCTAGCGTCACTGTATTTATTTCCTAATATTTTATTTACGAGTTTCCCGATTTTTATTTGGTTTCTGTTTCCACTATAAACGTTTGGTCCTATTCCTTGAGAATCAAAGCTATACATATCATCATTATCTGATGTTGAATATTTACTATCCATATCAGATGGATTATCTAAAAAGTCATTTATCTTTTTAATTGATTTAGCCATTGGCGCAAAAGTTATAACACCTTCTTTGTTTATATCAATGAAGGTTATATCCTGAGTGATATTTTCTCCCTCCATTGAAAGTATATCTTTAGCAATAGGATCCTCAATTCTCGATAAGACCTCTTTAAATCTCGGTGAGTAATATAATAATGATTCTAAAATTAATTGATATTTCATCTTGTTTATATATTAAATATATAATTTATTATGTGGTTTTGTTACATTTTAGAATGCTCTGATGGTACACTTTATACTGGAATTACTAATGATTTGGAGATGAGAATTAAAACTCACAATTTAGGAAAAGGTGCTAAATATACCAAAATAAGACTGCCAGTTAAATTAAAGTGGTCTACTCAATGTGAGAATAAATCAGAAGCTTCTAAATTAGAATGGAAAATAAAAAAATTACCTCGATCTAAGAAACTAATCCTTTTTAGCGAAGGTAATTGATACTTGTGTGTAAGGTGTTTCTATATCATTCTCTTCTTCTGTGATAGTCATGCCATAAGTCTTTCCTATTAGACGATCATTTGGAATAAACCATCCTAATGCCTTAACCTGTGGAATAAAATTATCTCTTAGTGTCTCGATTATTTCCTCAGCGTTATCAAATAATCTAATGTCAATAAAAGCATTTCTAGCTTGTCCAATTATATACTGATTGATTTCACCAGTATCTGGATCATCATCGAATTGAGATGGTATTAAACTACTTGTTTTTATAGTCATATCTTTTATGTTATACTCAATTGCAAAGTCTTGAAATATCTCATGTAGTTCATCCATATCTTCCTGATTGAATTTACTCTTTGGAAAAATAGTTCCTTCATATGCCTCAAACGTTTTTAAATATCTCATTTGCCTAAATCTATTTTATATGACACCGAATAATTTCTATACTTGCGATTGATAGAAACTCCTAAGTTTGTTAAAAAAGATGGAACTACAGTTAGTGTATGATCTGGTTCAAATTTTAAATTATCTATAACAAATTTATTCGGATCTTCTATCTTATTTGAAAGAGACATTTTCAACTCTTTGAGTGAAGCTGGTACTTGATTAAACTTCACTAATGAATCAATTACTGCCAACTCTTCTTGATCTGCCTTCTTCGCTAATACTTGAGCATCTGATTTGGATATACCTAAAGATAAAAGAGCACTGAGAGCAATTGTCTTTATGAAATTTGATTCTTCATTAATATGTTCTTCAAAATTGTTTAGGTATTTCATATTCTTATATATAAATTTAATATATAATAAAACATATTTTTAATAATGAAGAAGTTCTCGTCAATAAATGAAGGAAAATATTTCACACCAGATCCATCAGTATTAAAGAAGTATGCATCATTCATCATACCACTTTATATAACGGGTAAAGTTAAATGTGATGAAGTTTTTCTTGATGAGTATTTGGAACTATATAAGAAGGGAGTTAAAGCTAAAAATATGAATGTTATTTGTGATTTAGAGATACAAGCGGTTAAATTAGTTTTACAAGAAAACCCTATGTCCGCATCAGGGTATGAGCAACTTAAAAAGGAAATTGATAATAAATGTCCAAGACTTGAGAAGTTTTTAAAAACTTATTTAAATGATCCTAAGACCTATTTACAATAATTATTCTTTATCGAATATCTTATTCATCGTCCAGTCTCTCCAAAAGTCTTTACCTTTAGGTTCTGTTTCTTCCATAAATGAATTAATTATTTCTGTAACTCTTTTAGATAATAATTCTTGATACTTCTGTTCAAATTTATCTATCCATAATTTACTAAGTTCTTCCGATTCAATAAGAACAGAATTATGATAGTCATACGATATTTCGATTATATTATTTCTATTATCAGTATGAATACTTACTGACCTTCCGTGCGTAGTTGGTAGATCAACATCCACTGAGAAGTATTTGTATCCATATTTCATTTTCTTATTAATTGAAATCCTTGGATCGTCAATATTATCCCAGACGTAATTTAGAAAATCAGTAATTTCTTTCATTGTTGTATTTTATAACAATTTTGGTAAGATAAGTTTTAAATCTTTATCTTTTAGTATAGCCTTTATTCCACAGCTTAGTGCTCCTTCATAATCAGCTCTGACACTATCACCTATCATAAGTAGTTGACCTGGTTGAAGACCACTCTTTTCAATAACAATATCATATATTTTAGGATCGGGTTTAGAATATCCAACATCACACGAAAAGATAGGATCTTTAATCCATCTATCTAATCCTAAATTATAAAAACATTCTTTATATGGTGTTGCAATATTTGATATTAAATATAGATTATACCTTTTTGATAGTTCATTTAGTACAAATTCTGTGTCATCAAATAAATGAGTGCTTTCATTTTCCTGTTTGATATCATACTCATATTTTTCGGTATAAATATTAGAACCAGGTCTTATTTCTTCTTTTAGATCTTCAAATGAATTAAAATTTTCAGTCATTACTTTATCTCTCCAAAAATTCATTTCTTCTTTAGTAAGTCCTAATGTTCTAAATAGATTTAGATATGGTTTAGCTTTATACTCTGTGTATAAAAGAGTATTGTATAGATCAAATATTATTGATTTCGTATTCATTATTTTATATATAATATATGAGGATTTATAAATTTAAAGAATATGCTATTATAGATGATATGACTATCAAGTTTATCGATGGTCATATTACAGAATCTCAATTTAAATCTTACATTGAGATTGAAGTGCTAAACGAATCACTTGGTAATTATATAAAGGAAAAAATTACAAATGTTTTATATACTTTCTTAACAAAAGCATATAGTATTGGATTTACTATTATTAGTAAGTTTAAATCATTTTTTACTTGGTTAATTGAGACCATTTCTAAATGGAAAGACAAACATCCCATTTTACATAAAGTTATAATCACAACAGTTATAATAATTATATTGTTATTAATTTCAGCTGCATCAGCACATGCTCAAGCAAAGGGTAACGAAATTCCAACCGAACAGATTAATACTGCAATTGGTTGGTTAGAAGTTATTAAAGGGAAAACCAATCATGATCCCATGTTAGTTAACAAGGCGATGGCTCACCTAATTGATATTAGAGATGGTCAGATGGATATTGCAAACATTGGACAAGATGCTATAGATATGGCAGATGCCGCTATGAATACTGCTGAGAAAATGATGACACAATCTAAAGAAGATAATTCACTTTCTAAAATGTGTTTAGATTTAATGCACAAAGGTTCTGAGTATGTTAGTGCTATATACTCTAAATTACCTGACAAAGAAGTTATAAAATTAGGAAAAGTCTAAATGAGACATGAAATATCTTTTAATAAAGTAGGATTTGAAATAACATATACTGAGTTATATGATATTTTGAATTATATAACTGATGAGTTTCCTGAATTGATTTTTGATATTGAAAACTCAAATCAATCATCTCTAATCACACCAGATAATAATTCCTTTATAATTACCTTTCAACAAGAAGGTGATACATTGGATATTCATGCGTTGCACTACATAGAACCAAAAATATGGCAACTTATACGTGATGTAAGTTCACAATTGGAAGCATATGGTTTATACGTTTCAGACTCTGATTTTGGCCAAGCCGATGTTTATTACGAATTAGTTATTTCAAAAATAGCTCACAAACCAAAACCATTATCAAAAGATATTCGAGATAGAGGAGATATCTCAGAGGATGTATCAGCAAACGCATCAACTGCTGGTATGGGAGCTGTATCAAATGCTAGTGTATCTTCAACATCAACATCTGCGAGTGTGAGTGGAAGTGGTGATGTATCAAAAACTTTAAAAGTTAAAGGTCAGAAAATGGGAGGTCCAAGTCAAGTAAGTGATTTAAGATTTTTAAAGCGTGTTAAGATTAAAAGAGTTAAAGATATTTAATTTAAAATTTTATCTATTTTCTCATTTCTTATATAAGCTGGATCTTCAAGAAATTTACCACGTAACATTAAATCTCTATGGGTATTTGGTTGCACTGTTGGTGATTTAAAAATAGAATAATAGATAAAATACTTATCAGGATTTTTAGTAAAAGAATTAACTATATCATCTACATCTGTAAATTTCATAGTTTCGGATTGGTAGTTACTTCCATTAAAATCAAAATTTGGAGCTTCTGAGATATAGTAAATTCTACTCTCTATTTTAGAAAATAGTTCAAGTAACTCTTCATTTGTGAAATCATCGGGATTTTGAATAAACTGATTAAAACCGTTTGACTTATTAGTTTGTGTCAGTACTAATTGATACATTCTTTCTTCTCTAGTTAGAGTTTGTAAATTGATTAGCATAATTTCTATATTTCATTTTCAAAAAAATTAACAAGCTTAGAGGCTGTTGAGTAGTTAGTAGCAATTGGTGTATCTGTCACATTACAAATACGTAGTAACATCTGAACGTCAACTTCATGAGGATGTGAACTAAGTGGGTCTATGAAGAAAATAACACAGTCAATTTTATTTTCAACTATCATTGATGCTATTTGAGCATCACCTCCAAGTGGACCTGATTTTAATTTATTAACTTGACATCCTGCAAATTCAATGTGTTTACCAGTTGTACCAGTTGCAAAGATATTTACATTTTTGAAGAAATCTAATCTTTTCATAATAAAGGCTACCATATCAGCCTTCTTTTCATCGTGTGCGATTACCGCAAAGTTTAATTTATTAATTCTTGACATAGTACAAATATATTAAATTTTAAAATACTTTTTTTAAAATTTTTTTAATAGATTCTGATTTTCCCATAGTATAATAATGTAAACAAGGAACCCCACTTTTTATTAACTCTTTAGATTGATTTATACACCATTCGATTCCTATTTGGTTTACCTCACTTTCATTTTTTGCATTATATAACATATCACATAATTCAAAGGGTAGGTCTATATTGAAGGTTTTAGGAATGGATTTTACTTGACTGAGTGATGATATTGGTTTTAATCCTGGTATTATTGGGACATTTATTCCCATTTCTTTACATCTTTTCTTAAAATTAAAGAATTTTGAATTATCATAAAATAATTGAGTAACTATATAATCAGCTCCTGCCTCTACTTTAGATTTTAAATTTAGTAAATCTATTTCTAAATTTGGTGACTCAATATGTTTTTCTGGATATCCAGCAACACCAATACAAAACTCAAAATCATCACTGGGTGCCTCAGTGTCTAAAAGATTTCCATGATTTATATTATTTATTTGTTTTACAAGATCAACTGCGTAACTATGTCCACCATTTTTTGGTATAAATTCCTTTTCAGTTTTAACAGGGTCTCCTCTTAGAGCTAAGACATTATCTATACCTAGATATTGTAAATCAATTAGTGCATTTTCAGTCTCTTCTCTTGTAAATCCACCACATATTAAGTGTGGAATTGCATCAATTTTATATTTGTTAATTATAGCAGAGCATATACCTACTGTTCCCGGTCTTTTTCTAACTGATATTTTTTCTAAATATCCTAATTCTCTAGTTTTGTAGATAAACTCTTCTCTGTGATATGTAACATTTATAAAACTTGGATCAAACTCAATTAAGGGATCTATACTTTCATAAATAGAGTTTATACTTCTACCTTTAATTGGTGGTAGAATTTCAAACGAAAAAAGGGTTGATTTTGATTTACTTATATGATCTGTAACTTTCATACAGATTATATGAATTTAACCTCTTGAGTTTGACTGTTTTTTTTAACAGATTCAATGCCATTAATTACACTTGATAATGAGTTGTATGTTTCACTTGTTCCAATAATCTCACCGTTCTTAGCTTTTAAAACAAAGTATCTTTTTTTATCATTTGATAATCTTATGTCAAAGTTTTCCTCTAATAGTGCATTTTCTCTAACAGCTTGAATTCCATTATCACATCCTTGTCTGTTTTTGTAAGATTCTGAAACTAATACTATTTCACCATTAGATGCTTTTAACTTAAAATAGTATTCATTTTTTGAATTTAGAGAAACTTCAAATTTTCCCTTACCAATAATATTTTGTATGAAATCTAACATGTGAGTATGATTATTTTTTATTAAGTATTTCGTCTACTATCTCCTGAACTTTTTTCTGATCTAAATTATATTTTTTAGACATATTTCTAAGTTTTATACCTGTTAGAAAGTGAAAAATCGCACCAATAAATGCAAATAATAATCCTGGTATCCAAACTATAATATTTGCCCACATAGTTGCTTTATCTGGTTGTCCGAAAAATATTGTTTCTAAAAATGCTATTGCAAACAGTATACCTGCAGTCCATTTAAAGTGTGGTATAAATTTTGCTATTTTAGTAATTTTGTTGTAGCCTTTAAGAATGATTGATTGATTAACTTCTTGGTGAAATTCTAAGTTCATAAATTTCTGTTATTTTAAGGTATATATAATTTGTATTTTATTACAACCCCAAGATTTAAGAAAAATTTTTAATATTTTTTAAATCTTTCTATTAAATCAGATACATTATTGAATTGATAGTATTTAATATAATCATCAAATGTTTTTATTAGTAATTTAGGCTTTCTATCCTGAGCAGTTAGTATATTGACATAATATCCAATATACATATGTAGTTCTTCTTCTGATATTAATCCATTTTTTATATAAATATTGAATGTTGATAATTTATCAAAAAAATCATCAAATATATCTCTCAATTCTGCCTCATGTACCATAAATTTACTTTTATTATTATGTGTTTGTAAGGCACTTACTAAATCATAATCACCTATTGTGTGTTCACCACACTTTAGTTTTATTTTACGTTTATTCCAATCTAATAATTGAAAAACTATTTTAACATTTTCATCACTTTGAAACTCTTTAATTTCTTTGGATAAAAATTCAGATTTTTTCCATTTCACATCCTTGATGTATTCCCAAATAGCTTTCATAAATGGTATGAATCCTAATAGTGGAATTAGTTTTAATATTAGATCAATTTTTTCCATAATCTATTTATTAATATATAAATTATGAATTTTATAAAGCTATTCGAGGAATTTACAGAGACACCTAAGAATACACCTTTACTCTACAAAGATGATAATTTGGAAGTTAAAGTTGCTACAACATTTGATTCTGTTAAACAACAAAATAAAGATACAAGTTGGTGTTCGACTCGTTCTCATGGATATTATGCACATAATAAAACTGCTAATATGTATCGTTTTAATTTCTCAGATGGTTACAAATTAAGATTAACTTGGGACTATATAACTCAAAAGGCTTCACATTTAGGTCCATTTTCTGGAGGTACTCACTGGGGCCAAGGTGGTGTTGTAGATGGTGAGGAACAATATTACGATGTGTTTAGACCTGAAGATGATTCGGAACCTTTTTTAATAGATTGGAAGAGTGATAGAAAAAGAGAAATAGTAGATAGAATACAATCAATCCCTCAAGAAGCAATTGATATGGTACATAAATATCAAGATAAAATGTCGAGATATAAATCAGAGAATCTAAATAAGATGTATAAAGAAATTGAGAAGATAAAAGTTGTAGATGTGAAAGAAGATCAACCGAATGATTGGTATGATAATGCATTAAAAGTAACTATAAACTATTTAGGTAGTAAATATGATCTTGATTTTAAATTTAACAATAAAAACCAATTTGGATTTAGTTCAAAGGAATTTGATAAGGCATTTAAACATAAATATGCCAGATATGGTAGAGAGTTAAGTGGTTACCTATTTGATAAGACTATGGAATTCTGTAAAAAGAATAATATAAATATTAAGAAGAAGGTTGATCAAGAATCTGATTAATTAACTTTTCTCTTTTTTCCATTCTATCATCAAACTTATCTTGAAATTTTAATTCAGTAAAAGGTATCTCAACATCTGATGCAATATAGACGTGATAAATTTTTGTCTGTATTGTAGAGTTTTCAAATTCTTGAAAGTGGTAACTAGTATCGTAGTAATACTCTTTCCCCTCTTGGAAATACCAAATTCTGCTATGGTTACCACCTATACTAAATGAATATTTACAAAAGCATTTTTCCATAATCAAATATAGAAATTTTTTAAAATTTTTCAAAACATTTTAAAAGTCGAGCATATAAATACTCGTTAAACAATATAAATCAATAAATTTATGGTTAATTCAATTAAACCCTTGGGTGACAGGGTTCTGGTGGA
>JACCDW010835145.1_pt1 | contig 17768 bp, 13 predicted proteins | sample 7449781 | NCBI WGS metagenome assembly JACCDW01 (sample SAMN15323449, study PRJNA562643) | freshwater metagenome | isolation source: river surface water | place: USA:Blue River Watershed | collected 2017-08-18
AAACAAGCAGAAACAGTTGACCAAAAAATGAAAGACGGAACAGCTGGACGTTTGGCGGGTATGGTTATTGGCTTGAAAGATGTGTTGGCCTACGAAAATCATGGTTTACAAGCATCAAGCAAAATATTAAACGGTTTCCAGTCGCAATTTACGGCCACTGCCGTTGAGCGAATCTTGGCCGAAGATGCCATTATTATTGGTCGCCAAAACTGCGATGAATTTGCGATGGGCTCATCGAACGAAAACTCTGCCTTTGGCCCAACCCTCAACTTTGCCGACCCAACTCGTGTACCAGGAGGCTCATCAGGAGCATCAGCAGTAGCCGTACAAGCCGATATGTGTTTGGCATCGCTTGGCTCTGACACTGGCGGTTCGGTGCGTCAACCTGCTGCATTTTGTGGCGTTGTTGGCTTAAAACCAACCTATTCGAGAGTTTCGCGTTGGGGCCTGATTGCCTACGCTTCCTCATTTGACTGTATCGGACCAATCACCAAAACAGTTGAGGATGCCGCTCTCCTACTCGAAATTATTGCAGGGGCCGACGAACACGACAGTACCGTTTCGCATACCTCAGTTCCAGCCTATTCTGAAAACCTTGCTCCCAAAAAACAATATCGCCTTGCATACATGCGTGAAGCTCTCGAAAGCGAAGGGCTTGACGAAGACGTAAGAAAAAATACAGCATCAAAAATTGAGCAACTAAAAGCAGCAGGACACATTGTTGAAGCGGTTGATTATCCTTTAATGAAATATTTGTTGCCTACCTACTATATCTTAACAACCGCCGAAGCAAGTTCGAATCTCTCGAGATTCGATGGCGTTCGTTACGGGTATCGTGCGGCTGGCGTTAAAAATTTAGAGCAACTCTACAAAAAATCACGTGCTGAAGGCTTCGGTGCAGAAGTACGTCGTCGCATTATTTTAGGCACTTTCGTGCTAAGTGCAGATTATTATGATGCTTATTATACGAAAGCCCAGAGGGTTCGTCGTTTAATAAAAGAATCGACCGATGAAATTCTATCAAAATATGATTTTCTGATTTCGCCAACTACGCCAACACCCGCAATCAAGATTGGAGAAAAATCAGATGACCAATTACAAATGTTTTTGATGGATATCTTTACGGTTCAAGCAAACGTAATAGGAAATCCGTGCGTTTCAATTCCAAATGGTGAAAATTCAGCAGGTTTACCAATCGGAATTCAAATTCTTGGCAAGAATTTTGATGAAGCAGAAATGCTCGCTTTTGCAAAATCATTAGAGCAATAAAATATTATTGAACAATTTATACTTTCAGAAATATTTGAAAATACAAAAATAAAACACTATTTACTTGACAAAAAAGTACTTATGAATTATTTTTGATAATGGTTTGCTTTCCTAACACCATAAATCAAGCGTAAAGTACCTTCGCTAATACATTATAATGATGAAGATATCTAAAAAAATTCTTGTCCTATCGAGTTTTTTAGGTTGTGCATGTTTCGTTACAAATGCACAATCTGTTATTCCTGAAGAGGCAATTACGGTTTCAGCCGAAGACTCGCTCGTAGAAGAACTCCCCACGGTAGAAACCTTTATTCCTACTGCCGATGTAAATCGAGTAAGAGAAGGTTTTCAGAACATGCAGCGTTCTATTCCTTTGCAGTACAATTCAATCGTACATAGCTTTGTAGATTATTTTATCTACAAAAAGCCGAGTTTTACTAAAAAAATGCTCGAAAGGAAGAACTTTTACTTCCCGATTTTTGAAAAATATTTAGCTAAATATAATATGCCTGACGAACTAAAGTATCTTTCGATGCTTGAATCAGGCTTAAATCCGAAGGCAATTTCACACGCTAAAGCGGTTGGTCTTTGGCAATTTATGAAACCTACGGGTAAAGATTTTGGCTTAAGAGTTGACGAATACGTTGATGACCGCATGGACATCGAAAAATCAACCGAAGCAGCTTGTAAATACTTCCGTCAGTTATATAATATCTTCGGAGATTGGGAATTGGTATTGGCATCGTATAATACTGGCCCTGGGAATTTGCGTCGTGCGATTCGCCGTGCGGGTAATATTACCAATTACTGGCAGTTACACCCCTACTTGCACAAAGATACTCGTGCGTACGTTCCGCAGTTCACAGCCATTATGTACATGATGAATCACGCTGATGAATATGGCATCTTCCCAGAAGAAATCATGGAGCCAGTGGCAGTTGAGAAAGTAATCATTGATGGCTATTTAGACCTCGAAATTTTCTCGAACATGAGTGGCATCAGTATTGATGATATTCAAAAGCACAATCCTTCAATTCTAAAAGGTGTTTTACCAGCTCATTCAAGAGGTTTTGAATTAAAAATTCCTGCTGAAAGTTATGCGTACTTTGAGGCTAACCGACAAATGATTTTAGATTCGGCTCAAAGGCAAAATGGCGTTTCGGTGATGTTGGCATCAAATAAAGATGTAATCGAAAACGGTGTAGTTATCATTGGTGGTGGCTCGGCAAGAGCATCAAGCGATAACGAAACTATCGTTGAAGAAAATGATAAGCCTGAGAAAGTAGAAGATGAGATAAAGAAAATTCGTAAAGTAAAGAAAAAGACCTACACAGTCAAGAAGGGTGACGTATTGAACCGAATTGCTGAAAAGTATGACGTTGATATGTATGATTTGAAAGTATGGAACCACTTAAAGTCATCGAAAATTATGGTTGGCCAGAAGCTCATAATCTTAGATGATGTAGAAGAGGTTGTTGAGGTAGAACGCACAATCAAAGAAGAAAGAAAATCGAAGAAAACGATTGAAAAGACAAAACCTAAATATCATATTGTTCAAAGAGGTGACACACTTTGGAGCATTTCGCAAAGATACGGTGGTATTTCGGTAGAAAAAATCAAGAAAATGAACGGCTTACGCTCAAATTCAGTAAAAAAAGGACAGAAATTGAAAATTGTTTAATCGACAATGATTCTATATAAAATCGGTATTAAGAGCAATCTTGGTACCGATTTTTGTTTATATCTACCTGTGACAATAGCCCCAAAAACTACATTTATAAGGGTCTTCGCACTGGTTTCCAACGCTAATTTGTGGAATACTATCTTGCTCTAAAACATTCTTGAAATGCTCAATAGTTGCCGCAATATTGGCTTGTAGAGCTTTCACTTCGATAGTTACATCAATAATTTTATATGTTCCTGCTTCATCATTCAGTACTAATTTGGCGTCAAGGTCTTGTCCTAAAGCTCCTTTAGTAACAAAATATTGCAAGGCTATGTCCTGAATATGGGTTTGTTTTAATTCCGTACTATTTTTTATTTCTTGAATCTCCCATTTTCCACTACTTCTTGTCAATACATCATTCATTACCAATACTTCTTGATAAACAAAAGTAGCCTCAAAAATATCAGAGACCTGTTTTTGTAATGCCTTTTGGGTCAAAGCTTGATAATCATTTCTACTTTTGGCAATTTTCTCAATATCAACCGCAAACGGAAAATACTTTTCTCGGTAAGCATCTTCAAAATCATGACCACCTTTAAACTTTGCTAAGGTTTCGGGACTGAGTGGGTCTTGAAGTTTATAATGGTATTTGTAGAGATATAACTGCTTATCGCACTGGACACCTTTGATATATGCTGTTTTTGAAAAAAGGTAATTCGACATATTTTTTGATTCAAATGAATGAGTAAGCAAAAGTATGCAAACTTATAGCTGTAAATTAACTAACGAAAATTTGATTTTGCTTTACCTAAAGCCCATTTTTTGTATTATTCACTGTAAAAGCTAATAGTTTGATTCTTACCAACTTGATATTATTCTTTGACATTCAAGTGAAAAAACCAAATGTATCCGCTTGATAAGTTTATTTATTATCATGATACCGCAAGATAACTTATTGTATTTTTTGGCATGATAGGGTATGCTTTTTGTGCCAATTAAGATAGTAAAAGTATATTTATTCAATCTGCATATACTTTTGAACAAAGAATAATTTTCCTAATATACCATGAAAAATTCAATAACGTTGATAAGCAACCGAGGGAGGACTTTTACAAGAAAATTGTGGTTCATAATGCTACTTTTTGTGAGCATCGCAGGTTTAGGGCAGGTTAGTTATCGTGTAGGATTAGATACAGATAATAAAACTTATCGGTTGTATATGAAGTCGGCGGTTAGTTATGTAGGTATTCAAGCAAAAATAAGCACAGCCCAAATGACGATTATTGTACCGCATGGCACAGGAAACAATTATTTTCAACCTACGAATATAAAAGGAAAATTAGCTGGAATAAATCAAATGTCTTGGGGAGCAACAAGGGTTGACCAACCAACTGAAAATCAACTTTCAGATTACATTTCGTTTGGTTTTAGTGGAAGTAGTAGTCAAGTTTTATTTGATATTATTGCCAATGAAGAAATTGAACTATTGAATTTTCAGAATGCAGGAAATTGTGTTGGAACGGTAAACTTAATCTCAAATACTGACCCTTTTTTAGCACCGAATTCGCAAAATACAAACCCTGGAAATCAGATGACAATTTTAGGGTATGGTACGAACAATGCTTATAGTACAAACTATGGTGGAGGTGTAAATTGTCAGACAAATTTATTGCCAGACCTAACTTTAGGAATTAGTGGCAGCAGCAATATCACGGCAGGTATCAATACTAATTATACTATTTCGGTAAACAACACTGGTGCAGCTGCATCAAACGGACAAATAACTGTTTCGACTACACTTCCTGTGGGAGTTAGTTATAATTCATTTAGTGGGGCTGGCTGGAATGTAAGTTCAGCACTTCAATCGAATGGTAGTACAATCGTTACGGCAAGTACTAATAACGTGGTTGCCATTAGTGGTTCATTATCACAATTAGTGCTGAATGTTACAGCCTCAGAAGGTATTGGTAATGGCAACTCGATTACGATTAGCAGCGTTTTATCGGGTGGTGGAGATAATAATTTGACTAATAATTCGGCCAGTACAAATTCAGTAGTGACGGTCAACTCTCCTAATTTATCGCTGGCTATGAATGGGCCTTCTACAATCAGCCCAAGTCAATCGGCCAATTATACACTAAATGTTTCAAATATTGGAAATTCGGCCTCAACGAGTATTGTTACAGCAAACATTACGATTCCGAATGGCTTATCGTATAATTCATTTACTGGCAATGGTTGGTTATATGGCAGTAGCACTTTACAAAACGGAGGAGCTATTTTACTTACTTTTACGAATACTAACGTAATTAATGCCAACACAAGTGCCAATGCTTTAATTCTGAACTTAACTGCTGGCAGCAATACAACCAATAATTTGGTTCTACCAGTTGTAGCGGCTGTTTCGGGCGGTGGTGATAATACCACTGGAAATAATGTAGCTTCAGTCAATACCACGGTTATTATTGGTAGTGTTGCTAATTTGGCATTAAATATTAGTGGTCCAAGTAGTATTATAGCAGGAACCAGCAGTAGTTTTACTATCAATGTAAGCAATATAGGTACTGCAGCTACTAATGGACAAATTGTTACTACAAGCATACTTCCTATTGGGTTTATTTATAACTCGTTTGTTGGTGCGGGTTGGTCTGTTGTAGCAACAGCCCAAGGTAATGGTAATACCCTTCTGACATCTACCTATAATGGAATTATTACAGCAGGTGGAGCAGCAACTCCACTTGTGATTAATACAATTACACAGTCGAGTCTCGGTACGGGTTTGACTTACATTATTAGTAATACACTAAGTGGTGGTGGAACGATTGGAAGTATTTCGAGCAATTATAATGTAGTTGTCAATGCCGCTGCAAATCTTTCTTTAGTTATTAATGCCATCAATAATATCAACGCTGGTGATACTGGCAGTTATGCTTTTACGCTTTCTAATAATAGTTCTATACCTTCAACTGGTGTGATTACCAATACGATTGCGTTACCAGCAGGAGTAAATTATTCTTCATTTACGGGCAATGGTTGGAGTTTCGTTAGTGCAGTACCCCAGTTAAATGGCACTACATTAGTGACCTTTACCTATAATAATATTATTGCAGGAAATAGCTCAGCTCCATCTTTATCTCTAAATCTATCTTTTGCCAATACTCTTACTAAAAACTCTTCACTCATCATCAATAGTATCATTACTGGAACAGGAACAAACACAAAATCAAGCATTACTCTAATTGTTGGCTCTACTCCTATTCCAGACTTACAATTGAGTATCAATGGCACAAACACTACAAACCCGAATGGTTTGGCAAGCTATACTATCAGTGTAAATAATACTGGCACGACTACAAGTAATGGGCCGATAAGTATTTCGTTGCTCATTCCGAACGGATTGAGCTATACCTCGTTTACGGGTAATGGTTGGAGTTATGGCAGTAGCACTTTGCAAACTGGTGGAGCAATACTGGTAACTTTTACTACTAACAGTATAATCAATGCAGGGGCATCAAATAATAGTTTAGTAGTAAATCTGACAGCTGGAGCAAATGTAGTAAATAACACAATCTTTACAATTTCGGGAAATGTATCGGGCGGAGGAGAAACATATACCAACAACAATACTGCCTCAACTAACTTAACGATTACAACTCAAGGAGGTGCAATACTTACGGCTACCATTAGTGGAATGCTTCATGTCGATATCAATTATTCGTATAATTATATCATCAATGTCAATAATATCAGTACAGTAACAACTACTGGTACCACGACCGTAACCACAGTATTACCCATTGGCGTTTTTTATAATAGTACATCAGGAAATGGTTGGACTTCGGTGGCGATTCCTCAACCCAATGGAACAACATTGATAGTTTCTACATACAGCGGAATCATTACTGCAAATAGTGTTGCTAATCAACTAATACTCAACATAACTCCTTCGGGAATTCTGACGGCGGGTAGTACTATTACCTTAAATGGTTCGGTGACTGGTGGCGGTGCAACAAATACCAATAATACCTTTTTCACGAATGTAATTATCAATAATAGCTCACTCGTAGCCGATTTAGGAGTAAGTGTAACTATTAGTAATAATACACTAAACTTAAACCAAATTATCAATTATACATTTACCATTACCAATAATGGAAATGGAACACCTAATAATGTACAAACGCTCATTACACTTCCAGCGGGTTTTGTCGTGACAAACTTCAGCACTACTAATGGCGGATTTGATATAAATTCAAAAATTTGGAATGTCGGCACAATATCAGTCGGGCAATCATATACATTAAATATTTCGGGTTATGCCACAATCGAGGGTATTGATTTTGCTATAATCTCGCTTATTAATACAAGTTTACAAGATAATTTTGTATTTAATAACTCAGCAAAAATTTGTTATACCACTCCAGTAAGTATATGTACAGGTGAGGGCTATATTGCTTACTTAGGGAAACAAAATACTAATATTCAATGGTTTAAGAATGGGAGCCAAATCAATAATGCAACCACCGATTCTTTGTTTATAACAACTGCGGGTTCTTATTCAGCTACTTATACCAATAGTTGTGGCGAGTTAGTAGTTACTCCAGCAGTTACGATTATCACTGGCACCGTTCCTATTGCCCCAGTTATTACGTCCAATAAAACTGCTATTTGTGGGAATGAGTTGGTTCAGCTAACGGCTTCGAGTTGTGGTTTGGGTAAAATTTTGTGGAGTACTGGAGCAACAACCTCAACCATCAATATTAATACAGCTGGTACTTATAGTGCATCTTGTGTAAATGGTTGTGGAGCAAGCCAAGCTTCTAATCTATTGGTAATCAGCAATAATTGTCAAAATGCAGGAAAAATCGGAGATTATGTATGGTATGATAATAATAACAATGGTAAACAAGACAATAATGAATCGGGGGTAAAAAATGTCAGGTTGGAACTTTATAAAGACGGTATTTTTACAGGACTCAGTACATCGACCGATAGCACTGGTAAATACTTGTTTTCTAACCTTACGACAGGAAATTACCAAGTAAAAATCTTATCAATCAGCCTTCCTGCGAAATATTACTTATCTAAAAAAACAAATGCTACAAGCGTAGCAGATAGCTTAGACTCCGATTTTGATACCAACTCTGGAATGAGCCAAATTATCAATATCAATACAATTACTCCATCGCTCGCTGCTAATTTAACTATCGACGGTGGCATTGTTTTAAAACCCGAAGCCAATATTAGCGACCCTTGCAAATGCTTTGGTGTAGAATATACTTTAGACGAAAAGAAGGAACTTTATGAAACAGTAACCGTAAATGGACCAACTAACGACACTTGGAGGGTTATTGCCCAAACAGGTATGCTCGCCTTGGATACACTCGTCAAACGACCTGTGCTTATTGGTACTCTACTGACAGAGGTTTCACCAGGGGTTTATCAAATTAATTTTACTCATGAAGACAGTATCGGTTATTCGGCAAAAGTCTCAAATGGGCAAGATACGCTATCAATCTCTAATTTTTGTTCTATTTACCCTAAACTTACAGCAACAACGCTCAATCAGACCATTTGTAAAAATGCAGCACCGATACCGCTAACTGCCACTATGAGTTTACCTGGTACAGCACAGTTTTATTACATAGATAAAACAACTCAACAAAAAGTTAGTATTACAGAATTTGACCCAAAAAGATTTACTGCAGGCGAAACAATCTATATAAAAATTGATGTAACTCCTGCTGATGGCCGTCTCTGTTCATATATCATTACACAAACTGTCCAAATCAGTGTTTTTGATTGCGGTGCTACTTGTAAGTCAGTCATTTGCATTCCATTAACAATAGCTAAAACTAAAAATTAATACCCTTTTTAAAGAAAGGATTATTTAAAATATCATGAATAAAACATTCAATATTTTCGGAAAAACATTTTCAGCCACTGCTGTTTTTATTTTTTTGATAGCTATTATGGTTCAAAACAGTTTTGGGCAAATTAGCTATCGTGTTGGTTTAGATGCCGACAAAGTAACGTACAGGATTTTTATGAAATCGGTTGCTTCATACTCAACTATTCAAGCCAAAATCAGTACAGCTCAAGTAACACTCGTTGTACCTCACGGAACTGGTCCCAACCAATTTACGGTTTCAAACTTACAAGGAAAAACGGTGGGTAGCAATCAGATGAATTGGGGGGTATCGAGGGTAGATGCTCCTAACGAGAACAAATCTGCCGACTATATTTCTTTTGGCTATAATGGCAGTGGAAGTCCTTTGTTATTTAATATTGTGGCAGGAGAAGAAATTGAGTTATTAAACTTTAAAAACTCAGGAAATTGTATTGGGAGCGTAGCACTCATTACCAATACAGACCCTTTTTCACCACCAAACTCTGTTAATACCAATCCAGGGAATCAGATAACTGTCTTAGGCTATGGTACAGGAAATGCTTATCAGAATAACTATGGAAATGCGGTTACTTGCCTTGCATCTACCAGTATTGCAGATATAACTGCCTCTATTAGTGGCTCAAACGTAGTTACGAGCAACATCGCAACTAATTATACTATCAATGTAAGTAATATAGGTACTGCTGCGAGCAGCGGAAACATAACAGTAAGTACAACATTACCTGCTGGTGTTATATATAATTCAACTTCTGGTAGTGGATGGAGTTCGAGCATGAATCCACAAATCGGAGGCACAACATTAGTAAGTTCAACCTATACCCAAAGTATTGCTTCAGGGGCCAGTGCCGTTCCTCTCATACTGAATGTAACTCCGAGTGGAGCATTAACTATCGGTTCAAATTTTATTATAAATGGAGTAGTTTCTGGCGGAAACGAGACTAATCTTACGAATAATAGTTTCAATAAAACCTCTACCATTCAAGCAAACAGTACCTCAACAGATTTAGGCGTGTCGGTCAGTGTTAGTTCTACAACACCAAGCATCGGAGGAACTGTTACATTCACATTTACGGCACAAAACTTCGGTTCGATAAGTGCATCAAATATTCAAAATCTACTAACATTACCAGCAGGTTTTTCGATAAGTAGTATAAATATCCCTGCTGGAACCACCTATAACTCTACTACCAAAATATGGACTATTAATACTTTAGCAGCAAGCCAAAATACCCAATTAATCATCACTGGAAGTGCTATTGCAGAAGGAGTGAATTATGCTCTTATTAATTTTGTTTCAGCGGGTGTTACCGAAACTAATCTATCCAATAACATCGCTACTGCTTGTTATTCGATACCCGTCAAGCTCTGTACTGGAACAAACTATATTGCACGTATTGATAAAAAATTCACTAACATTCAGTGGTACAAGAATGCCACAATAATTACTGGAGCAACGGCTGATACCTTAGTAATCAACAGTGCAGGTACTTACACTTTCACCAATTCAATATCAACAATTAGCTGCCCGCTAATCGTTGCAGCCCCTACCAGCACAACAGCAGCTTTAGCTGTCAATCCAACAAGTGTAAACGCCTGTGGCAACTATAACCTCACAAACCTCAAAATTACCCTAAACGGTAATACCATTACCAATGGTTTAAGTTATTATAAAACCCAAGCCGATGCTCTTACAGGAAGTAATCAATTAGGTAGTTTTGTGACACAAAGTGGAAAATACTGGATTCGCTATAAGCCTTCAAACGACTGCCCATATATTGGTTCAGTGGATGTAATTTTGAGTTCATCTTTGAGCTTTACACAACCCAATCCTACTTGTGCTGCCAATTTTGATTTGGCCAGTGTCGAACTCTTCAATAATGGAATAAAAGTAACCAGTGACATCACATATTATGGCACTTTCTCGAATTTTGCGAGTAGTGTTGTGATTTATCCTTTAAGCAGCACGATTGTATCGAGCTCTGGATTGTACTATGCTACCATAAAAAATAGTAATGGTTGTGTGAGCTTAGCAGCTATACAAGTACAACTAACTGGCCCAAGAACACCCAGTGTAGCTGATGTAACTAATCAATGCCCCGCAACTACTGTAAACTTACTCAGCACACAACCTCTTCCTTCAACAGTTGGAGGAGTATTTGAGTGGCATATAAGCAATAGTGCTACTTCGGCACTGGTCAACACACCATCAGCAGCGGGTGCTGGCACTTACTATATTTTTGAGAAAAGCACCAATGGTTGTATAAGCAACGGCGATGCCGTGAATGTTATTATCCAAAGTTGTTGTAGCACGCCAGATTGTTCTCCATTTAAAATGTTAAAAACAAGTAGCATAAAATAGTTAACTACTTGATTATTAGTATATTAAAAAAATAAACACCAAAAACTTCCCAAGTATATTATTATATTTTTGGGAAGTTTTTCATTAAAATTCACTTTACTAATGTTCCGTTATTTACTTATAATCTTCTTCAATCTACTGTTATTACAACCTATTATGGGTTATCAAATAACTGGAAATATAAAAAATTTGAAGGCAAATAAATGTCTATTGGGCTACTATTTTGGGTCATCAAATCAAGTTATTTACGTAGATACCGCTAAAGTTGATTCCAAAGGAAGTTTCGTTTTTGAAGGCAATCACCAACTTGCCGAGGGGCTTTACTTTGTAGAATTTCCAGCAAAAAAACGCCTTGATTTGATAATTGGAACAGGCCAAAACTTTGAGTTTTCGACCGACTTCGTAAATCTAAGCAAAAGTGTTTCGTTCAAAAATTCAGAAGAAAACACAATTTATTATAGCTATATTCATTTTGTTCGTTCTCGACAAGCATCACTAAAAACTCGATTAAGTGCTGAGCAAAGCAGCAAAATTCAACAAGAATTATATACTTTTCAGACAAATTTTTTCAAAGAAAAAAGTGGGCATTTAGCTACCAGTATTTTAGCAGCCAGCGAGATGCCCTACATTCCAACGTTTACGCTTCCCAACGGCAAACCCGATAATGATAAAGTTTATCACTACTACAAAAATCATTTATTTGATAATATTAATTTAGGCGACGAACGATTAATTCGGACGAATCTGATTGAGCCTAAAATCGACGAATATATTCAAAAATTAACTTATCAGATAGCTGATTCTGCCATAAAATCGGTAGATGCACTCATACTGAAAGCTCCAGTAGCCGCTTTTAGAAAATATTTTGCTTCAAAAATGCTCAATTTTTATCAGAAAAAGCCATTTATCGGAGCCGAAAACGTATATGTTCACTTAATTGACCGCTATTATACCAATGAACCAAACCTGTGGGATGCTTCGGCACTCAAACAAATGACAGCTCGTGCAAATACCCTTCGCCCCCTCCTACTCGGCAAGAAAATCCCGAATATGACCGTAACTGGCACTGACGGTAAACAATATTCTTTACACGATATTCAAGCACGCTATACGATACTCTATATTTATAGCCTCGACTGCCCACATTGCCAAGAACACGCCCCTAAAGTAGCAGCTCTTCAAACTAAATTAGCAGCCAAGGGTGTCAGATTCTTTGCTGTTGCCGTAGAGCGTGACGAAGTCAAGTGGCGTAATTTTATTACCAAATATCATACTCAAAACTTATTGAATTTGATAGATAAAAACAATACTATCAACTTCGTAAAAGATTATAATACAGTAGAATACCCAACTGATTTTGTGCTGGATTCTCAAAAAAGAATCGTAGGAAAGCAAATTAACCTATCGCTCTTGGAAGAATATATCGGATATTTAGAGCAAACATCCAAAAAATAATCTGGTATAAAAAACGAGAAAAAACTATGTTTTCTGGCCTATTTTAGCTAATTTAGCAAGAGAAATTTACAGAAAATGATAGAAATTTTAAAGGATAATCGAGCAACTAATTTATTATTAGTAAGGTTTGAAGACCTCAGCTCAAACTCGCTTATTTCAAAAATACCTAACCGCCGATGGAGTCGTTCGCAAAAAGCTTGGGTAGTACCTAATACACGCTATAATGTTTCTATGATTGGCCAATTATTTGGTAAAGAAAACTGTGTCTTTTCAAAAGAAATAATCTTACAATACAAACCAGAAATAACCAAAGCAGAAATTAATCAATATTTTTCAAGAATAAAAAAATCTTGGGCAAATAAACCTACGTATTACGAAATCTATCAACACCCGATTTTGGTTGAGCTACACCAACACATGAGTGTAAGAAACTACAGCTACAAAACCATTAATAATTATCGAGGGCAGCTCATAAAAATTATCCATTATTTTCACGGAACAGAATTAAAGGATGTTTCTAAAAAACAATTCGAACAGTATCTCGACTTCTTGGTTAATCGACGAAGATTGTCCCACTCTTCGCTCAACGTTGTCATTAATGCTTTTAAATACTACCGAGAAAACATGCTGAGCCTTGAGGAAAGCACTTACTATGAAATGCCCAAGATTATTAAATCGAAGCAACTACCGACGGTCTTAAGCAAAGAAGAAGTAGAACTCATTTTGAGTAAGACAACAAGCCTAAAATACCAAACTATTTTCAGCCTAATTTATTCGACAGGTATTCGTATTAACGAAGCCGTTAATTTAAAAATTACTGATATTGATAAATACCGTAGGGCAATTTTTATAAAAAATGGAAAAGGCAAGAAAGACCGTTACGTGGTGTTATCGAATAAAATTTTGGAATTATTGAGGCAATATTACATGGAATACAGGCCAAAAGTATTTTTATTTGAAAATGAATTAACCAATGAACAACTCGGCGAACGAAGTATTCAGATTGTATTTGGTCAGGTAGTTAGGCAATGTCGCCTCAACAAGACAGCTACAATTCATACCCTACGCCATAGTTTTGCGACACATTTACTCGAATCAGGCGTGAATATTAGACACATACAAGAGTTGCTCGGTCATAGTGACCTCAACACAACTATGCGTTATACTCATGTGCGTAGTGAGGCCTTAAAGCAAGTAAATAGCCCATTTGACCTGCTAAACATCAATTTTTCGGAGAAGCGGTCGTAGTTGATGTAAGCTAAAGAACTTACGATTCAGGTAATAGCCCTTGGTGTATCCATTTAGGGTAAGTTTAATTTCACGTTGGGTTTTTAGCCTATACATTTTCTTATTTTCAGCAATAAAAAAATCGGGTTGCCCATCAATTAACCATTTAGCTTTTATTACTCTCGATTTGACAACTACCTCTACCATATTATAACTATTTATCAGTCAACATTTTATAATAATGTAAATTTATCATTTAAGCAGCAATTATACAAATTTTGAATGTAATTTTACATTATTATAAATACTTAATTATCAATGCTTTAAGAATAAGTCAAAAATCATAGCAAAAATAAACATTTAAGATTTTTGGATTAGTTAAAGATAAAAACTAATATTGTAAAGTAAACTCCCAAAACTGGGAAACATAACTAACTAATAATCAGCAACTTGTAATTGTACGCCTTTCGTCCAATACAATGTTGGAAATTTTAAAAAGAAAGCATTTTTTAGTAAACACAATGACCAAAAGGGAAGCGTTAAAACAATTAAGAAAATTAGATGAATATACTAAATCTAAAAATGATTGGGTTATAGGCGAATCTTGGAAAGCACAAATAAAGCAAATTATACAAACATATATAGGTGAAAACTCTGCATTTATACAAGATATTGATAACCTTAACTTTAATATAGTATCGCCATACAAGCCAAGTGTGGAAGAATTTAAGGCTCACCACGACAACATGAAAAATAATTCTCACATAGCAATTTTCAACATAATTCAATATATTGAAAACAATAAAGAGCCAATGGAAAAAGAATCAAACAGCACAAATATTATTAATGTGGGTGGTGATATTATCGGTTCACAGGTTGGTCACGAGTCAGATTTTCGTGACTCAGAGTTCCACCAAATAGAAAAAACATATCCAAACAATCCTGCTGCAACAAGCCAAGAAGAATCAACCATATTTCAAAAGATTTGGGCTTTCTTTAATCACCAAGTTATAGGAGGTTTATTTGTTGGAATCGTAATTGCACTAATAACTTGGTGGCTAAGTAAATAACAACTTATACTATATTAACACTATTTCAGCATAAATATAATAAAAAATATCAATATAAGCAAATTTAATCAACATGGATATAGAAGAAGTGGTGATAGAAAACCTTGAAGAGCTAATAAAAAAAATACAGACTCAAACCTGCAATAGAAGTCCATGTTGATACGCTGAATCAAGAAATTGTATCAATGTATGCAAAGAGGTTTGGCTTGTAATTTTCAAACGTATATCTCCAAATGGGTGAAAAGTTTTATCACTATCCTTCAAATCAAAATATATTGCATATTCATCATTATCTTGAAAGTATATTAGTTTTATAAGATACCCATCTTTTTCATACAGTTTAAATATCTTAAAGTAGTCAACCGTATGATTCCCGAATTTAAGTTCAGATAATTCATAAATATTTTTCAATTCATCAACAAAAGACATATACTATATTAACATTGTTTCAGCATAAATATAACTAAAAATATTAATATAAGCAAACTTTTATGAAAGAGATAGATAGATTAATAAGATATATTTATGATTCAGACTATCCTTATATAGTTGATATAGAATATGATGAAGAGTTTGGTGACGAAAAGAATGTAAGTAAGTTGGTAGATAAACTTGCTTATTATGGAATGATTGAGAAAATAGAGACAATAAATAGATACGCAGCACCTAAGGTAAGAGGCTTACAATTATTAATTAATGTCATTGAGCTGCACAATGGAAGTTTTAGTGCCTATATCGAATCACTAACGGAGAAAGATGATTTAGAAATAGAAAAACTAAATTACGAAAAATCTATTAGAGAACTTGAACAAAAAAATAGAGAATTAGTATGTGAAAACTTAGCTCTTCAAAATTGGGATATAAAATTTAGATGGGTGATAGCTTTTGGAACTTTCATTTTTGGAATAATTTTTAAATACCTAATTTCCATATTATACACAGTATTGCAGTCGCTAACACAACGATAATACTTCCATAATTACCTTTTGTGCGAAAATACTTTAAACGCCAATATTCTGCATTTAAGTAATTATTTACATCATTTTCGTTTGGTTCAAATAGCTTTTTTGCGACATTCATATTCTTTGGTATTTAATTACTTCACTCGGCTTTGGTTTGTGACAAGAAAGTAGTGAGTTATTTTAGTTATTAATTTATTTTATTAGAACTTTTAATTTATTTGGGGACTTTCGATTAAAGTAGTTTCTAAGATTTTTACCTTTTTTTAAACTTTGTTAATTTCTACTAACTACTTAAATGTTAGGCGATTAAATTTGGAATGAATCCAACACGTGCAAATAAGTAAAAGTTATTAATTTTAAAACCTTAAAGTAAACTTTTTCAAATCATCTTATTTGCGAAAGTTGGAATGAAAAAATCCAAAAATGGATAGCATTACTTTAAATATAGAAATTGAAAATGCAATTTTAGAGCTAAAAAAAGATATCGCTCCATTTTTGATTCGCAGAAGGTTAAGAGAAAATGGAATATCGGTTAATGAAGCAAATTTTATCCTTGATAATGCTCAGTACAAGTTGATAATTTTCTATGCTAAGCAAAGGATATTACGAGGATTTTTTACTTTAATATTTAGTTTAATATTAATCTATTTTCTTATTCAAATAGATTTTAAGATTTACTACCTGACTATGCTTTTTTCATTTCTCGGATTATCTAATATTTATAATGGCTACTTAGATTACAAAAGAGAAAAGAAATCATTTCTTGTAGCACAGAAAGTAAAAAATTATGGCTATGAGAATAATTTGATAATTAAACATAGTTAAGTTTTCAAATGTGGCAAACGCATCGTCATTTTCGACAATTCCAATGCTTGGTATTCACTCAAATTTAACTCTAACAATAAATTCTTTTGCTTTTCAACTCCTTTTTTTCAGAACTTGGTATGTAAATTTGGTAAGCGACAAGATATTAGAGCGATTTCAAGGGGTCTTCAAACTCACTTGCGACATTCACTCAGAGCAAAAATTGGTATGCAAATTTGGTTTTCGGCAATAAACTTCTTAGCTTTATATCACTGCTTGCGTTGTTGTCTGGCGACAACAAAAATGAGCCGTAATTTCACTTTTCTTGTGTCCCAACAACCGCATTAAGAAAAGGTAAGTAATTGTAAATCAATAAATTAACTTTAAAATCCAACCATCTCAATGCTTTTGGTTGGAAAAATATCTTCTATTACCGAATAACAAATAAACAACTTTCTTTTTGGGTTATCTCCGTGTTTTGTTTTACTTGCGACAGTTTCAACCTTTAAAATATTACAAATTATGTATAATATAAAATCAGTAATAAACGACTTAAATTCTTGTGATAAAAATAATCCAAACGAAATACAAGCACTGACTTTAAAGGCAAGTATAATTATTACTTCTTATTTAAAAATATCGAACGATGATAAAGTTAATTACGAACTAAGCAAGATTAATGGCAGATTAGTGCATTTAATTGCTGAATGTATAAAGCCAAGTAAAACAGGTTACAGTAAAGTTGTAGAGAAAATAATTAACAGACTCAACCCTGCAATAGAAGTCCATGTTGATACGCTGAATCAAGAAATTGTATCAATGTATACAAAGAAGTTTGGCTTGTAATTTTCAAACGTATATCTCCAAATGGGTGAAAAGTTTTATCGCTATCCTTCAAATCAAAATATATTGCATATTCATCATTATCTTGAAAGTATATTAGCTTTATAAGATACCTATCTTTTTCATACAGTTTAAATATCTTAAAGTAGTCAACCGTATGATTCCCGAATTTAAGTTCAGATAATTCATAAATATTTTTCAA
>JACCDW011161147.1_pt1 | contig 17757 bp, 11 predicted proteins | sample 7449781 | NCBI WGS metagenome assembly JACCDW01 (sample SAMN15323449, study PRJNA562643) | freshwater metagenome | isolation source: river surface water | place: USA:Blue River Watershed | collected 2017-08-18
ACAATATCTTGCAAGTCCTCAACCAGGAGTGCCGACCTGTATCCTTATAAGGTGACGAAGGGGTGCATCCTTTATGGTGGCTTGGACCAGGCTTTATGCGACGTTTGCAGTCACAATCCAGCTTGTGGCATGCGGCGGGAGCAAATCTTCAAGCGGCGAGTCTGCGCCTGCAGAGGAGGCACAGGTCCAGGAACCGGACGTCCCCTCTCCGGCATCTCTGCCGCAGCCACCCATCCAAAAGGGCGAATCCACAGACGTTACGGTTGCGGTAGGAAATGACGAGAAAACAAGCTCAACCTTGACTCTTTTCAATGTTGGCAACAACCGAATCGCATGGAGCGACAGCAAAATAGAAGGCACGATCTATCGGGTTTTTCAGCGATCGGAAGCTGGACAATACGATGAATCGGTGCCTTGGCAAACTGTAAGCGACATGGCCTCGCTGGATCTCCCGGAGCTTCCTGACATCAATTGCTATAAAGTCCGAGCGGTTTTTCCGGCTGACCAAGGCAGTGTTGACAGTAACGAAGTTTGTATTCGAGGCCCCGCGCGTCTGGAAGTGGACGATTTGCCTGCTACGAAAGTCGCTGCAACCCAAACCATGTCCATACTTTGGAAAGCCAGGGGCGGAGCGAGCAGTCCTGTATACTCGTGCGCACAAGCTTGTCCTGAAGGTTTGAGCATACAAGAGAGTGGGCTTATCGTTTGGACGCCTTCCACGAGTCAGATGGGGAACCACAACGTAATATTCGCTGTGACATCGGGCACGCAGAGTTTGCAAAAGACTCTGACGATCACAGTTGATGAGGCTCCTCTCCTGTTTACCGCTCCGGCTCCGCAGAGTTTGACCGCTCCGGCCACTCTCAGCCTGAACCTGATCGCAACAGCTGACAGCCTGCCCGTCACCTTCGCTTGCACAAACTCCTGCCCCGAGGGAATGCTATTGAGTCCAGCCGGACTTTTGTCGTGGACCCCAAGTTTCTCGCAAGTGGGTCTGCATCAGGTGACGCTCAGGGCTCAAACAGCCTTGCAGACAGTTGAAAGAGTTTTGTCGATAACAGTCAACGAGCCCGTTTTAACGTTCACGAGCCAGCTCCCCCTACAGGTGGTGGCCACCGAACTACTTCAGTTTAACCTCGCAGCTTCAGCTTCAGGCCAATCCATCTTTTACGCTTGTGTAGCGTCTTGTCCCGAAGGACTTGCTGTGAATGCGTCCACAGGAGCTGTAAGCTGGACACCGCTCAGTTCTCAAACCGGGACTTTTTCACCGCTGTTCCGCGTAGTTTCCGGCAGCCAAACTGCGGAACAAACGATCTCCATTCAAGTTCAAACAGCCTTCATTAACCTCAGCTTGAACTCCGGCAGCACCCTGGTTGGTGAAGGAACCATAGTCATCACCGCCAGCACAAACAGTAACCTCACCCAGCCGCCGACCTGGCAAATCACACAGGAAGCCGGACCTACTGTGGCTCTAACCAGCGGCGCCCAGCAATGGACTTTTGTCGCGCCCAACATAAGAACTGCGACTGACTTTCGCTTCAAGGTCACCGCTACTGTCGGCTCGATTTCACGCGACGAAATGATTGAACTCCGCTTGATTCCGAATGATCACGCGCCGGAATGGTCTGCTATCGCGCATCAGGATCTCGTGGCGAGCCAAAATTTTGTGCTATCGACGGTGGCTCAGGACGTGGATGGCGATACTTTGAGTTATAGCTGCATTCTGGATTGCCCCTCCGGTTTTTCCATCGATCCCCTCACAGGCCTGATAAGCTGGACTCCTGGTCTGGATCAAATCGGCTCCCATGGACCCGTTCTTCAGGTCGCAGCCAATGGCCGAACAGCCACTCAAGCTCTGAGTATTCTGGTGGCCGCGCCCAGCATGACGATACTGGCCGCACCAATCTCAGGAATCAGTGGTGAAAGTGCCAACATAAGCATCACCGTCACGAGTAATTTATCTGGTCCTTTCCAGTTCACGTTCACCCAACTTTCGGGCCCCGCTTTAACATTGAATGGCTCCGGAAGCACCCGTTCTTTTGCAGTTCCCGATTTAAATTTCCCGGCCAACGTGAGCTTTGACCTCAGTGTAAGCAACGGGATCTTCAGCGCTTCGCAGAACATAAATGGCCGCCTGGACCCGCAGCCTATTGCTCCGACAGTGGACCTGGGGCCCGACCAACTTGCCCGCCAGCCCGTGACTCTGAACGCCACGGTATCTGCCAACTCCCAGACTTTGACTTGGACAAAAATATCAGGTCGTGGAAACGTGATATTTGGGTCACCTGGTTCCAGCAGCACTGAAGTCAGCGCCACTCAGGATGGAGTCTACGTGCTTCGACTGACGGCAAGCAATTCCTGGTTGCAAAATGGCAGTGACGATTTGCAATTGACTTGGGATACCACAGCCCCAAGCGTATATGCCGGCGAAGAAGCCATCTCGCGCTCCACCTTTTCGCGCACTGCAACCGTGAATGGCCACAGTTCCTTGCTCTGGTCCAAGGTCACAGGGCCAGGAACCCTGAGTTTCTCAGCTCCCGCCGCATCATCGACAAACATCAGCGCTTCTGTCGATGGCGAGTACCTTGTCCGCCTGACGGCCAGTGACGCAGCGGGCAATACCGCTTTTTCGGAATTCATTCTCACATTTGATTTTACGCCGCCATCCATCGATCCGGGTCCACCCCTTCTTTCCAACAGTGCGACGCTCACGGTACGAGCCACTCTCTCTGATGACACCGAGAGTCAAGTCTGGACAAAAATTTCAGGTCCAGGTGCCGCAAGCTTTGCCACAGCGGATCAAGCTGAAACCAACGTTACGTTCGTTGAAGACGGCGTTTACGTTATACAGATCGCGGCCTCGGATGTGGCTGGAAACATGAGCCAGTCGCAATTATCCATTACCATCGATCGGCAGGCACCCGTCATCAACAGTATCGCACCGGGTCTCGTCGTTGCGGATGGTTATCTTAATCTGGTCGAGCATCAGGAGCCTCACGCACTCCTCCAACCTTTAACAGCCAACGATCTGACGAATGTCGTCTTTTCTTATAAATTGGTTCCCGATGGGCTGGCCTGTGATGCATCCCTGATCTATGAAACCAGTATACCGCTCAGCACGGATCCGACCTTCATTACGAATGGCTCCTACAAAGTTTGCGTGCAGGCCAAGGACGTCTTCAATCAAACCAGCTACGATAGTGCGCCTCCGTTTATTTACGACACTGGAACCGTATCTGTGTCCATGACTTCTCTTCCCGCTTCTGTAGGATCTTCCACCAGTCTGGCCGCTGTCGCGACAGGTACGGATGTCACTCATTTTAGGGCCAAGGTGGGATTCCTGGCGTCAACTCAGTGCTCGGATCTGTCTGGATATAGCCCAGAGTATGAAGTCAGCTCACCCTTTACACAAAACTTTGCCGGTCTTGAGGATGGTGTGCTGGTGCTTTGCGCGATCGGTCGCAACCAAAGCGGTAACTGGCAGGATGCTGCAACGGCCTTCCAATACACCTGGACATTGGATCGCGAAGCCCCGCTGGCACCAGCAGACATGTCCATCACTGGGCTTACGAAACGCATAAAGCTTGCCTGGTCAACAGTAGCAGGAGCTGCCGGTTATATCGTTGTTCGGTCTGATGTGCCTGGTCCCTGGGCTTGGGTACCGTTCAACGGTCAGACCTATACCACTGGGCAGTCTCTCGACAGCAGCCTGAAAGTCGTGAGTGTGGGCAGCACCCGACCTGTCTTTGACAATGCCGTCGATCCCAACGTCACTTATGAATATGCAGTATTTGCCTATGATGCGGCCCTCAACTACAGTCTGCCCAGTCAAGGTTCTGCTTATGCAGCTGCAGCCATTTCCATCAATACCGCAGATGGGTTTGATCGCAGCGTCAGACAAATCGTTCCCGCTCCCGATGGCTCGGGCAAATACTACGTTGCTGGGGACTTCCTCGCCTACGGGCAACGGGTGGCTTCTCGACTCATCCGATTCAACCCGGATATGACAGTGGACACGAGCTTCAATCCTCCACTTTTCAATAACGTCATATACGCTATCGCTAGCAGCACTGATGGGAAACTTTATGTCGGTGGAGCGTTTACCTCGTTCACCGGCTTCCCCCATAACCGCCTGGTTCGACTGCATGCGGACGGGTCAGTGGATGCTGATTTCAATGTCGGCACGGGTTTCAATTCCACCGTTCAGTCCTTGGCTTTGGACGAGACATTGAATCGACTCTATGTGGGTGGCGCCTTTACCAGCTATAAGGGGGTCACTGCCTCGCGCTTGACGGCCCTGAACATATTCAATGCTTCCGTTGACAGTAGTTTCACCTGTGGAACTTGCATCACGACGCCGAGCAACGCCGCTGTGAATGCCATGGTCGTCATCCCTGGTCAGGGATTATACATCGGTGGTTCCTTTACCAATCTTAGCGGTATAACCACCAATAGAGTTGCTCGTTTATCGGCAGCGGGAGTACGCGATGCGACATTTACCGGCACGGGATTTGATAGCACCGTGTTAACGTTGGCGGTTGATGCCAGTGGCAATGTCTATGCAGGGGGGAGTTTTGGGAAATATCGGGGTTCATCCAACGCTTACCGTTTCACGCGTCTGATCGCATCAACCGGCGCGATCGACAGCAGCTTGCCGGTTACATCAAAGTTTAACGGAACAGTGCATAGCATTCATCTCGATGCTGCAGGGGATGTTTATGTTGGAGGCGATTTCACAGCATTCGGAACGAACCCAGCGATACGGCTTGCCCGGTTAAGCCCGAATGGAAGCTTGAATACAGCGTTAAGTGCAGAGGCGCCTATCATGCAAGGATTACCTGCCAACGCAGGTTTTCCGGTGTTGGCCATCCAATCAAATGGGGATCATATCCTGGTTGGTGGCAGCTTTCAGCGTGTCGGCACGGTCAATGTCTCTTACCTTGTCCGATTGAACACGACAGGCACTCTGACAAGCGGACTCTTGCGAGGCACAATGATGAACTCCTCAGTTTATGCCATTGCGCCAACGAACGAACCAGGAGAGCATCTTGTCGGAGGTTACTTTACCAGCTATCAAGGTCAACAGGCTTATCGCATCGCTCGCATCAATAAGAACGGCATCCGTGATGCGACCTTAGCCAACTCGATTACAACTGCGGCCTATGTGTATGCTTTGGCATTCGACGCTGGCAGTGGTAAATTCTATGCTGGTGGAACATTTACATCACCCTCGGGTCGACTGGCACGTTTCAATAGCAATGGCTCAATCGACTCCGCATTTAATAGCGTGATAACGTCTACGGGTTTTAACTCCGACGTTTATGCGCTGGCTATCGATCCAGCTACAGGGGCCATTTACGTTGGTGGCAAATTCACCACGCTCAAGACCGCAGGCATGGCTGCAGCACAGACTGTAAACTACCTTGTTCGTTTGCTACCGAATGGCTATATCGATACCAGTTTCCAAACGGGCACGGGCTTCAATGGCCAGGTCAACGCGCTCCAGGTCCTTCAGGATGGATCTCTCCTGGTGGGTGGTGCCTTTACGTCCTTCAACGGGACCTCAGTGAACCGACTTATTCAGCTCAACGCTGACGGCACAATTAACAACTCTCTGGATATAGGCACAGGATTTAATGGTGCTGTGCAGGCCTTGCAATTTGTGGCCAGTGATGGGTCACTTTATGTGTGTGGGGCCTTTACCAGTTATCGGGGGAGCTCCGCCAACCGCCTGATACGTTTAAATGCTCAAGGGACTCCCGGCACAGGTTGGTCATTTGGTACCGGCTTGAGCGGGACAGCCTATGCGCTGGATTGGGATGAACACAACGAAGTTCTATGGGTCGGAGGAAACTTTGGAACAGTCCGCGGCACAGCCAGCTCCCGTCTAGCTGCCTTGAATCGGGATGGCAGCTTGCATACTGCATTCGCCCCTGGTTCCGGATTCAACGGAGACATCAGAGCTCTCTCAGCCGACGCTTGGGGTACCCTGTTCGGCGGTGCGGCATCAACCTATCAAGGCCGTGTGGTCGACTTCTTCGGTCGCTTGCTCTTCGATGGCAGTACGCCTTAAACACTGCGACAAGCGAAGCCGAAACACGTCACTCTTCCCAATCGTCTTCGTCGTCAGCCACAATCAGCAGATAATTATTGCGTTCATTTTCGCTGGCGTCGTCATCGGCGGCCAGACAGTAGCCAAAATCTGCGAGGCAGTCGGCGAGATCTTCCATGAATCGCAGGTAAGGTCCGGGATGAGCCTTGGATTTCGGGCGCAAAGCAGCATTGTCCCAGCGCAGTATCAAATCATCATTTTCCGTCGTTTCAATGCGATGAAGCGAGCCGAACAGTCGATCGTGTTTAAGGACACGTTCGACTTCCGCCATTAAAGTGATCAGCGTGCTTGAGTCCATAGGTATCACTGCTCCAAAATTGCTATACTGACATCTCTCAAATCCAAGCGGCTTGCCGCAGGGCGATATCTCTTCGCCCCCATCTTAAGACGATTGGGAAGAAACTCAAGCGATTCCCTATCCATTGGGACGATAGTCAAGGAGCTGAAACGTGAATCGGAAGCACGCTCTTGGAATTACAGTGGGATTGGTCCTGGGACTCGGACTGGCTGGGTTCTACGGCTGGCGCGAGCTGGCAAAAAAAGCCCCACAGGCCGGGGCTGCTGGACCTGCCGTTGAACCCCCATTGCCGTCCTATCCGAGCGCCGAAGATCAAGGCTATGTGGATTGTCCCGAGGAAATGGATCCTTCTGCAACCGAAAACGTCGCGCCCATGTCCGAGGCTTCCTGTCTTCGGGATGAATTGCCCTGGGGCACGGCGCCCGAACCTTTCCGAACCGACAGCACTCTTGAAAAATTGCAAAACGCGTGCGGTGCTGTTTTTGTCGATTTTCTCTTCTATCGTGGGGAAGGGCTTTGCCAATGGGGAACGGCCATGTTTCCCGGAACCGATCGTGAAATTCAAATCACCTGGCAGAATTGGCGAGAGAAAAAATTTCCAAGATCGCTCCGCTTTCTGGGCCCTGCTCTGCACTTTGCCAGTGGCCTTCGGCCAGGAATTTCACTCAAGGATCTGGTGGCTCTCAATGGCCAATCCATAAGCCTCTATGGATACGGTTGGGAGGCTTCCGGTTTACACCACAGCTTTCAAAACGGATCCCTTTCAGTCTTCGATAGTGCGGATTCGCCTTATAAAATTCAATACGCACTCGACTGGGAACTCTTCGATGAAGCGAGTGAAGCCGAACATGCGAGTATCGTCATCGGCGAAAGTTTTCTGGAATCCACGGAGCCGGCTTTGGAAAAATTCAAAGCTCAGGTCGAATACATTGAATATCGATTTGCCAAGGACGATACCTTGCCTCGAGAACCTCTTTAATCTCGGCTTCAGAAATGTTTGTCTCTGTCAAATAAAGCTATTTTTATTTGCGCGAAGCGAAAGGCTATTTTTTGTGCTAAAATGGGGTAATTTTACCTACTCCATGAGGACTCTTATGCTGATCTGGTGTGCATACTGCCAGCATTATCTTGGCGAAAAACAGCCCTATGAAAGTTTCGAGATGACTCACAGCATCTGCGAGAAATGTTGCGAAAGCGGTCGACACAAAGATCGTGCGCACATCAAAGAGATCCAGCCTATAGCAGAATTCCATGCGAACATTCGGGATAAAGCTGTTCAAGGCGAAGAGATTCTGATCGAACACGTGCTCGCGGATTCCAAACGCCTTGGGATCAGTTCCGTGGATATGGCGATCGGAATTTTACAGCCTGTCTTGAACGAGATGGGGAGACTCCACGAACAAGGGAAAGTCACGGTAGCCCAGGAGCATGCGTTCACTGACAAGGTGGAACGCATGATATCCGATCTTTTCGCCTTGAGTCCCGCGATGAAAAACTGCCAGGAGAAGCGTCCTCTCGTCATGCTCACCTGTGTTGACGGCAACTATCATTGGCTTGGGCTGCGTTTGCTGGAACTCAACCTTCTGGAAGTAAATATTCCAACACGGGCTTTTATTCCGTCCTTGCCACGCGAAGAAATCATTCAGTTGGCCGCGCAGCTGCAGCCCATCGTTCTTGGGCTTTCTGTTTATCAGAAGGAACAGTGTACTGAAGCGTCCAGCATACGTGAAGGTATCCTGCAAAGCACAGCTGGTGCCTATGCGCCCACCGTGGTCGTGGGGGGACACGGGGCCAAGCAGCTGCTGGAAGAGAAGGGCCTTACCCAATGGATTGAAAACGACATCGGGTTCTTCCGCCAGAGCCTGGATTTTGTCGCTTATATGAAAACGTTTCTGCCACTGAAGTCTGCCGTCTAGTGTGAGCACGGGGAAGCCTATGCCGTCCTCTCCTGGAGTCACGGCTGGCAGTTCCCGGGGGACGGTTCTTCAGTTGAGATCTCCGTAGGCCGGGTCCATGGCATCCTGCTGGCGCGTAAAGACCAAATCGCGCCGTGTGAATTCAAGGAGTTTTCTGGCTTCCTCGATCACCATGGCCAGATTGGAAAGTTTGCCTTTCCGCGGCATGGACCGCAAAAGCTTCGAAAGGACGAGCGCAGCTTCATCGAGTTCGCTGTGGAGTTCTTCCGGGATGACGGTATCTTCATCACCATCATCCGTGAGCCCGTTATCAAGGGCTCGCGAACGTTCCGAACCAAATGCCGTGTCGAGTTCCGGGCTGTCGTCCACGATTTCGCTCGGGGGTTCAGGAAGCGCCTTTTTGCGTTCCCGGTTCGAAGTCTTTTTGGCTTCAGCCTTCACTTTCCGCACAGCGGCTTCGATTTCGCGTTTGCCACTGGTGGTGAGATTGATTTCTTCCGAACCCACACGCAGGATTTCCTTTTGCCCATCGACTGGATGGATGCTGTCCTGCGGCGCTTTACTGAGTGCTGTGATGGCATCAAGATCATGAAGCTCAATGACCTTGGGATGCAGAGCGGCGGCGGAAGAATTTTTGATGGTCCGCACCACGGTCGCTGGCGCAGGCTTATCCAGGAACTTGATGGCCTTTTCAATTTTCTTCAAAAGATCGGGCATGACGAGCCCGGAATATTCCTGCAAAGATAGACAAAGTGAGAGAACGAGCCGCGCATCATCGTGGCTGCGATTCAATGTTCTTTCCAAAGCTCCAATGATTTGCCTGGCTGTTGCGGAATGCTCGGGCGTGACATCCATATAAGAAAGAAGTTTTTCACTGAAGCGCGATGGACTGGGCTCTATGCTGATGCCCGCGGCTGCCGCTCGATCGAACAGTGTCTTGACATGACCGGTCACGCTTCCCATGGACGAGCTCATATTAATACCTGTTTTTATTGGGTTGATGAGGGATTTTAGCCTTCGTTCCAGGTACCTTTCAACCTCTATTTTCGCGATGCTCTGATCCAAGGGTTAGCAAGGCGCCTGGCAGCTTTGCATAATTGATATGCGGCATTCGGGGGTATGAATGCCCCCGAGTTCTTTTAGTGCAGGGGATATTCCTTCAAAAAGTCGTCTTCGAATGGTTTGACCTCTGGGGGCGAAAGACGTGCAGGAACATCGGGCGAACGCTCCGCGAGGCGGATAAACTCCGAGACATCATGGGCGCAGAAAACGTCCACTTCGTGCCCCTGAAATTTTATCAACTCCCGCAGTCGATTCTGATTCCAGATTCGACTGCGGCGATCCTTTTCCATCATGGTCTGATAGACAGCGAGACCCGGGGTGCAGTGGGGTTTTTCGACATTCATTTCGCCTTCATAAAAGTAAGCGTCGCCCGCATAGAGCAGCCATCCTTCGGCGCGGTGTATCGCGACACCTGCATGACCTAATGTATGGCCGATCAACGGAAGCATGAGGATCTCAGGAGGCAAGCCTTCCAGAGCGTGAACTTTCGCGAAGCCGAACCAACTTTCACCAGGTTCCGCATGATACGAAAGCCAATTCGATTCTGTCGACCATTGCTGGGGGCGAAAGCGCTGGCGATCCAGCCAGGTTTTCTGGGCTTTGGCACTTTGTATTTCACTTTGCATCATGTGCACTTTGGCGGAAGGAAAATCATCAAGACCTCCTGCGTGATCGAAGTCGAGATGGGAAATCAAAATATGCCGGACCTCGTCGGCTTGAAAACCTAATTTCTCGATCTGGCGACGCGCGGTCATTTCCTCGCGGAAATTGGGTTTGAGCTGTTTCAGAAAGAACTCACTCAGGCGGCTGTGCGGATCCTGCACGTCCTGCAGTCCGTAACCGGTGTCAACCAAAACGAGGCTATCCTGGGTTTCGATCAGAAGGCAGTGGCAGGTCAGATGCCCTCGTTGAAGCCAGGTGGGTGACAGCCCATCCATCAGGCGTCCTCCCATGGGGCAGCTTGAAATGCAGTTCAGGTGGTGTATTCGCATGTGGATTTCCTTTATTTGAATTCGCCTGGGGGCAGAGCAAGTTGCGGGCCATAGATGGATTGGCGAAGAAAGAAAAACAGCCTTGGAGGAAGAATCCTTGGGCTTTTTAAACAAATCTTTAAAAAACCGATAAGTCGTCATGCGATCCGGGCTTATGCGGATCGTAAGCGGGAGTGCCCTTGCGAAAACTGTCTTTGCCAATCATTCATGACAGCGCGAGAAAGCGTGTGCTGGTTTGGGGCGCACTGATATTTGCGCTGGTGTATGGTGTGCTGGGAACCTGCCCCTGGAGCAGCCCCATGGCCCTGCCTTTGACGATTGTGGATCGGACCTTGCCTTTTCTTCCCTGGACGCTGCTGATTTATTTTTCGGACTATTTTTTTATCCTGCTGATACTTCTGTCGCTGAAGAAAGCTGAGGAGTTCAGCAGGGCCTTTGCGAGCATGATTATTGGGATCGCCATAAGCTTTGGCATTTTTCTGGCTTTTCCAACCGTATATCCCAGACCTGGCTTGCCTTTTGACCCATTTTGGTCGGTTTTTTTCCTTTATTTGCATTTTCTGGATCAACCCACCAATTGCTTTCCCTCGCTGCACGTGTCGATGACGCTTATCGCCGCGGCATCCATGCCCGCGTGGCCAACCCGAATACGGCTAATAGCCTGGATTTGGGCTATCACGATCTGTTTCTCTACACTCACGACGAAACAGCACTATGTATGGGACGTTATTGGTGGGGTTGCGGTGGCCATGGCCAGCGTTTGGATCTCTCGGGCACTCTGCGCCGCTAAAGCGCCGTAAATGCGCTTGCGTCCGGGCTTATGTTATTTTAATGATATTAAATAGATATATTAAAGTGGATGGCTGTTGTCACAAAGCAGGGGGCTCCTGCGTAGACGATGGGCAGTCTGTTTTGGAAGGGCTCGATTCAAGTGTTTTTTTCCGAGGAGTATTGTGATGCGTAAGGTTTTGGACCTTGTTTTTGCTGCAGCAACCCTGTCCGCCCCCCTTATGATGCCGAGCTTTGCTTCGGCCGCAGAACCTGCGATGCAGAGTCAGGCACAGCAATGGCAGAAGGTGGATAACAAAAAAGTCTGCATGGTAACCGATATGGTTTTCCCTCGGGATCAAATTCCCGTTCAGGTGGGCAGCAAGACTTATTACGGTTGCTGTGAAAACTGCAAGGCGACTCTTGGCAAGGATGAAAAAGTGCGCTTCGCCATTGACCCCGTCAGCGGAAAAAAGGTGGACAAGTCCACGGCTGTGATTGCCGCAGGCCCTGATGGATCAGTCGCTTATTTCGAGAATGATGCGAACCTGGAAAAGTTTATCGCTCTGCGCAAGAAGTCGTGATGGGATCCTTATGGATCCAAAGCGAGAAGCCCCGGTTTAAACCGGGGCTTTTTTAGTGGTGTCCGTGATGCGACGACGAAGCAGGACTTCTGGCCTAAACATCAAAGGTTTGACCACTGCGACCTAGTCCCGCGCGAGCAGCTCGTCCATCTTGCGAATCAGGATCGCAAAACTTTCCGAACGTTCATCGGCCAGTTCATGCAGGAATACAAAGATTGGTTCCAGAGCTGGAGTCGCACGCTTCAACTGAAAATAGTAGTCCGCGATAGCCAAGGTCGGGTTGCGGTCGCCTTCAAAGGTCGCAAGATCCACAATCGCGAGAGAAGAGTGCCAGGGCTTTTTACCGAGTAGCATCAGGTCCACCTTCCTTTTGGGGTTGCCGACCACAACACTGACCTGAGCTTCATCCAAAAGCTCCTGATACTTATCGCGATATTTTTTGCTCAGGACCTGACTGAGCATCGCCCGCATCAGCTCTCCGCTAGAGCGCTTCCAGGGCAGATGTTCGGCGCCCGGCCGGCGGGTTCGTGGCTCAAAATCTGTGGCAGTCTGCCGGGTCTGGTGCTTTTGGTAAACATTCCAAAGGTAATCGACGATCGTAGCGGAATCCTGTTTGAGACTGTCAAAGCTTGCATGCAGGTAGTGATAGGCCCGCATCTTGGGGCGGCTCATCAGAACGTTAAGCTCCCCACGACGTTTATCAGGCTCATCACCCATACGGAAGGCCCGCATGTTCCCGCGATTGATGTCCCACAGATAAAAGATGAAGTTGCGTTCCTTGCCCTGCAGGGCAGCCCCGGCACCGTCCAGCACATCCTTGCCGCGATTCAATTTCTGCAGGAGCTGTGGCTTTTTCTCTTTGATATACGGTTCGTTTTTCAGAAGGAAATAACAGATGGCAACTTCTGTCTCGACATTGATGGGGCGTCCCAATTCCTTTTCGATTTTTTTGATTGTACTGACAATATAGTCAAAAAAGCGATCAATAAGATCTGTTTCAATGTCCTTGAACTTGCCACTGGTGGCCTTGGTGTGCGTGGTGGCGTTCTTTTCACTATAATCCACGATGACGGCAGGTGGCATATCACGACGGGCCCATTGCATGATCTTCAGCTGGGAGTCATAGACGTATTTATTGGAATAGTCGATGATCTGCGGCGGGCAACGGAAGTGCTCGTCCAGCATGACCTCGGCCTGCTTGATGGATTTGACAAGGCCGAAGATGTGCGAACCACCACCCTTCATGCCGCGAGCCTGGGTCTGCCGGAGGTGATCCTCCAGATTGAAAGCCTGAAAAAGGAAATCGTCTACCGGTGAATTCTTGTCGAGCACAGTCTGCCTATCATCGCCGACAACCATAATTTTACGGGCACGATAAAGCAGGGGAATGGCATCATCAACCCGGCATTGGCCGGCTTCGTCGATCACCACAAGGTCAAAGAGCTGCTCTTTGGCAGGGAAAAGAAAAGAGACAGCCTGCTTGCGGCAAACCCAAACGGGAAAGGCCTGCACCAGCGCACGCTGAAGATCCTGAAGAAGGATTACGCCAACGCCATGCTCAATGGAAGGGCATTCCTTCAAACCCTGTAGCAAGGTTTCAATGCTGGTCCAAGCGCTCGTTGGATTCTTGGCGTCCTTGGCCCGGCCTGCCTCCACGATTCGACTCATGCGCAGCAGAAAAAGTTCTTTTACGAAGCGGTCACGGTTTTCCTGGAGTTCCCGCATATTCTGAAGCAAAGTCTGCACCGGCGTCAGTTGATCTTCCAGGATCAACTGCGAGAAAATTCCAGTTTCCAAGGCCAGTGAGGGAAAACCGGCCTTTTGGGGATGAAGCGTCTCATGCATGCTCTGCACCTGGCGACTGACGCGTTCGCTTTCACTGGCTTTAGCCAATGCTTCCAGCAGAGATCGTTGATGATCTAAAATGGTCCTGAGATCCAGCCAAAGGTAGCGACAAGGATGCTGAACGGCGGCCCAAATTTTGCGAACGAATGCGAACCCGGCCCAGACCTCACTGGGAAAGCTTTCGCGCCACTGCTCCCAGATGAGTCGAGCGATGACGGACTCTTCATGCTGCGAGAGTATTCTCTCCAAATGAGCCTCGTCGCGCGGGCGTTGCTGAAGCAGCGTATCCACGAGTAAGAGCGCATCCTCGGTTCGTTTGACATCTTGCTGCAAATTTTTTCCATCAAACGCAAAGAACTCATAGCAGCGGAGGTAACGTTCATCCGCAAGTTTCGCCCGATCGATGATGAAGTCACGGATGATCTGGGTGTTCTGCGTATACTTTTGCGTCGGGGATTTTTTTTCGTGACGTCCAGCCCCAGCAAAATCCAGGAATGCGATAAAATCCTGGATATCCTCCTGAGTGGTGGGATGCGCATGCTTCGGCGCGACCAGACGACGGTGCGATTCCGGTGCCATCTGATCCTGCATGCGCTGATGAATTTCTTGCATTGCATTATGCAGGGCGGTGTCGATTTCTGCAATCTGCTCCTGGATGGTCGCTTCGTCCTTATCCTGATGCAAATCGCTGCTGTTATCCAAAGCCAGGCATTCGGTCAGAGCCGTCATCCATGGTCCAAGGGCCAAGGATCCTTCCGGCACTCGGTCTACGACCTTCACTGCCTGACGGAAAAGGTTCATTTGACTTCTGGCCAGAGCAGATTCCCTGTCGTGTCCCAGGAGGAATTCCTGCAGTTTTTCATCGAGCGCGTGAATAGCGGCTTTTTGATCGCTGACCACCAGCAGGCGTTGGCCGGTGTTTAGGCAATGAATGAGGAGATTCATGATGGCAAATGTTTTACCGGTCCCTGGAGGACCTTCGAGCAGAACAATATCGTTGGTATTAAGCTTATGGAAAAGCTCCCGCGTGGATTGCGGCAGAGCGCCAGGACAATAGATCGATTGGTAGAACGGTCTCGTTTCCTGGGCCATATGCTTCAGCTCGGGCGTCAGAAAACGGCCGAGCAGGGAGCGGTAGAAGCGTTCCGGGTATTCGTCCGCCACGGCTTGGATGCGATCGATATCCACTTCCAGAGCCTGAAGCAGAGGCGAAGCCCCGAGCGAAGATTTGTAAAGTGCCACGGAATCAAGGTCGCACTCGATTCCAATGAGTTTGAGTCCTCCGAGGATACCACCTTTGCCATTTTCGCCAGGCAGACCAAGAAGGATATCACGCGTCCTTTGAAACACATCCTCCAGGACCGGCAGCTGGCGGTGGATGGTGATCTCAAGCATGCGGCCCCGCATCTCGATTTTTTGCGATGTGAGCGTTTGGAAGAACTGCTCCAGAGGATCAAGGCCACTTGGATTTTCGGGTGTAAAACTCTCGACAAGAGAAGTCAGGGCTAGATGGTTGAGATAAATCTCGGGACGGCGCGTCGGGTGGATATGAATGAGACGCCCCGATTCCTCGACCGTGACCTTCATATAGTAAAGGGGGAAGCGGAAGGTCTTCATTTTGCCTTCCGTTTTAAAGATCGCATCCACCATTTCGAACCCGAGATAAAGCTCGGCATTACGATCCTGAAGGAAGGATTCGCGCAGGAATGTGGCGTCCTCGGTGGTCAGTTCGCAGACAAATGGCAGCTTCGAAAGACCTTTAATATCAGATGCATTTAAGGGGAGCGGGAAAGTTTTCGCTGTGGCCTTGGCCCCTCGTTTGGTTTGGTCATCAGCGGCCCGTAGAAGTCGTTCAGGTTCGGTGCTGGCACCACTTTGAAAAAGGGTGGCGTAGTCGACAGTATAGGATTTTTCGCCATCCTTCTGGCCCAGTTTCGGTTTGAATTTGCCAGCTTGATTTTTATTGTCGGCGGCAGCACCACTGGCATGAGCAAGGTCCAGCGCGGCATCCTTATCGCCGATGCCAAGGTCAGGTCGTTTTTCACCAGCTTTGGCACGCATCATGGGGATGTATTCGTCGATCTGTGAAAGAACATCGCGGCGCAGGGCGAGCTGGCTGGTTATGCTTTCGCTGCCGGCCGTGAACGAGAATTGAAAGAGCTTGTGATAGCGCACCAGACGCTCAAAGACTTCACTGGTATGCTTCAAGCTGGGTTGATAGAATATCCGCGCGAGACTGGCGAAGCCTTCGATGGGAATCGTCAGAAATCCTGACGAGCCTTGCATTTTGATGAAATCCTGGATCGTGATTTTTTTCTGATCACCGATCGTGGGGCGAAACTTGAAAACTTCCTTATCCCGAAAATAAATCGATTTTTCCACATCCTGGGGTGTCTGGGAGTGTTCAAATTCCTCCTGGAAGAAAACGAAAGCCGCGCGGAAGCGATCAAAAAGCTCACGAGGAATGATGATGCGCTCGTTCTTGCTTTTGTTTTCGAGGACGTAGACGTCGGAACCTTCAGGCAAGGGAATACGGGTAAGCAGGAAATTGAATTCCTTATTCAAGCGATAGCTGAGACCGCTTTCCACATCCCGTTTTGCGCTTCGATTCAAGACTGCCAAGGTCATTCCCTCGTCTTTCGCCTTATTTGATCAGCAGGGAAACACGGCGATTCAAGGCCCGCGCCGCTTCCAATTCCGCATCCTGTTTACCTGTCACATTTTGTATAGGTCGTGTATCCGCATAGCCTACGATGCGAACACGGTTGCTATCGAAGCCATCTTCCAAAAGCACGTTGATGACACTGCTCGCCCGACGACCGCTCAGGGACCAGTTATTCTCAAGATTCGGCACTCCATCGATCTTGAAGATTCGGTGCATGGGGGCATCATCGGTGTGGCCCTCCACATCGATGGTATAAGCGGTGCCTTTGATGATTTTCAGAATGGGCATAAGAGGATCAATGGCATTGGGTTTCAAACGCGCACTCCCGGAATCAAAGAGAGCCCCAGTATCCAAATCAAGCCGCACACCATCCTCGGCCAGGTGAACCTTGACCCCAGGAATACCGGGTTGGCCTTCGACAATCTCCTGCAGCTGGTTGGCAAGTTCCACTAGCGTTCCTTTGGTGGAACCCGTGAATCCAGCGCGGATTTTTTCAAACGATCCTTTGTCGATCTTACTCATTGAGATCAACATAAGGAAAAACACCAGGAGGAGGACCATGAGGTCGCTCAAGCCTACATAGAAGGCTGTGGAGGCGCTTTCCTCGCTTTGGCTATTAGTCAAGTCCTGAAGCTTCAAGCGTTCTCTCCTCACGTTTGAGCAGAATGCCGATCTTGCTAAGGATCTGCTGGTGCACATCCAGGTAAATCATATTGTGATGCTCCAGACGTCCGGCCAAAGGAGTAAATACCAGCGAGCTGAGGCCAGCGCCATAGGCCGTGGTCATGAGGGCCAGGGACATGGAACTTCCTATATTGCTGGGATCGCTCAGGGTTTTCAACACCCCGATCAGACCCATCACTGTTCCGAAAAGACCAAAGGCTGGCGCAATCAGAACACCTTTGCGCAGGACTTCCACGGCGATCTTGCGAGCCAGGTATTGATCAGCCACCCTTGAGGTGACAAATTCATCGATTTCCTCGAAGAGTAGCCCTTGATGATGCATGTAAACGATGTCGTTCAAAAGCTCGCCGTCGATCGCTAATCCCTCCCGCAGGTCCGCGAGCTGAGCTTGATTGAGTATCGCGTCATCGAGTTCTTTCACGATGCCCATGATAGGCTTTTCCGGTGTGCCGAGGAAGGATTTGCCCACCAGGACCACACTGGACAGCATGCTGCGCAGATCGAACTGAAAGGTAAGGCTGGCCAGCGTTCCCCCCAGGACTATCATAAAGCTATGGAAGTCGAAGTATGAAGAGTTCTTGTTATGCTGGGCCATGGAGTAGAGCACGGCTGCAATACCCATGAGACTGAGAAGCAGCGCCGCGGGATCGAAGCGCTTCTGCGTGGTCTGCATGTACTTTTTGAAGGAGAGTCCATCCATGGTTCCTAATCCTTTCCATCGAAGATTGGCAAGGCAGCCGTCTCCGTTTTACGGTCCATCTCCAGTTGGAAAACGGTTTGTTTTTCCTGCACGATATGCGTCCAGTATCCGGTATTTTGATTGAGGACGAG
>JACCDW010491268.1_pt1 | contig 17746 bp, 14 predicted proteins | sample 7449781 | NCBI WGS metagenome assembly JACCDW01 (sample SAMN15323449, study PRJNA562643) | freshwater metagenome | isolation source: river surface water | place: USA:Blue River Watershed | collected 2017-08-18
ATGTTGGAGCGGTAAAAAAACAATTCTTATAATTGTATATATCAAGAGAAACCAGAGTATCGATTTTTTCATGAGAATGGCAAAAATACATCTTTTATAAATGAATCCATTTGCGAAAAATGCAATAAATAATTATCAAATTATTGAAATGGGTAGAGTACTTGTAGTCATGTAGAATTATCTTTGTAAAGTGAATCAAGTATTAGACAACGATATCTTTCAGAAATTATCAAAAACTGCCGATCAAATGGGAATTGAAGCCTATGTTGTGGGTGGTTTGGTTAGAGATATGTTTTTGAAAAGCGACAATAAAGACATCGATGTTGTGGTCATTGGTTCAGGCATTGAATACGCCCAAGCGTTTTTTAATCAACTTTCTGGAGAAAAAAACATCAGTGTATTCAAGAATTTTGGCACTGCTCAAATTAAATTCCAGGATTTTATTATCGAAATTATTGGGGCTCGTAAAGAAAGTTATCGCAAAGATTCTCGCAAGCCCATTGTTGAAGATGGAAGTTTGATAGACGACCAAAATAGAAGAGATTTCACCATCAACTCTTTATATTTATGCTTAAACGGAGATCGCTTTGGAGAATTGTATGATCCTTTTAATGGAATTCAAGACATCCAAGACGGTATTATTAAAACTCCGAATGATCCAGATATTACTTTCAGCGACGATCCATTAAGGATGCTTAGGGCAATCCGATTTTCTGCAAGGTTGGGGTTTGTAATTGAAGAAAAGACATATTTGTCGATTTGTGAAAATGCACATAGAATTGACATTGTTTCTCAAGAGCGAATTACAGATGAAGTGAATGCAATGATCATGGGTGAAAAGCCAAGCATTGCGTTTGATTTAATGTTTAAAACGGGTTTGCTGGTTCGGTTTTTCCCTGAATTTGTTGCATTGCATGGAGTTGAAGTCATTCAAGGGAAGGGACATAAAGATAACTTTTACCACACCTTGCAAGTGTTAGATCAAACATGCGACTTATCTGATAATTTATGGTTAAGATGGGCTGCAATTTTACACGACATTGCAAAGCCGCCAACAAAGCGCTTTGATCCAAAAGTTGGATGGACGTTTCATGGTCACGAAGATAAAGGATCACGTATGGTCAAGGGAATTTTCAAACGATTGAGGTTGCCATTAGATGAAAAAATGCGTTATGTTGAGAAATTGGTGCTCATGCATTTAAGACCAATTGTTTTATCTAAAGAAATTGTGACCGATAGTGCGGTTCGTAGATTGATTTTTGAAGCAGGAGAGGACATTCAGGACTTAATGAAGCTTTGTAAGGCCGACATTACCAGCAAGAATGAAATTAAAGTTGCCAAGCATATTAAAAATTTGGATCTGGTTTCTCAAAAAATCGAAGATGTACTTACCAAAGATGAATTAAGAAATTGGCAACCAGTGTTTACGGGGAATCACATCATGGAATTGTTTGAAATTAAAAATCCTAAACACATTGGTATGATTAAAGATGCGGTTAGGGAAGCAATTTTAGATGATGCAATCCCAAATGAAATCGAACTTGCTGTAGAATACGCAAAAAAATACGCCAATGAAATTGGCGTATTTTTGAAAAAATGATATTTGTTTAGTATTAATTTGGTTTCAGTTTTAATTGGCTTTGGTCCAAACTGCTGTTCTTCCTAACATCGAAATCCCAACATATCCTCTAACATTTAGTTTATCACCAGTTAGTGTCATAGTGCAATTGTAAGTTTTTCCATTATTGGGATCATAAATTGTGCCTTCTGACCAAACTTTATCATTAATATTGAAAGAAAAGTTATTTAAAATAACAAGTCCAATAATCTCTTGGTTTCTTTTCGTTGCAATTGGATTTTTTTCATCTTCTTTGGGTTTACCATTTTTCGTTGGATCCTTTAACCAAACAATTTTTCCGTAAAATTTACCTTTAAATTTTCCGTTTACAGCTTTAAAAATATGGATTTTAGCAGTTCCGTCTTGATTAAACCAATCTCCAAGAATGTCGTCGGCTATTTGTGCATTCGCAGTTGACGCAAATGCAAACATGATCAAAAGCAACGAAGTGTAAAAGTAAGTTTTCAAAATTTATTCGCTAAATAATGCAATTAATTGTAAGTTTCTCAAAAAACAAATGAATAAAACGTAAAACAACCAATTTTTTTTGGCAATTTTGCAGTAATTATGTTATTAATCTCAAACATTCGACAAAACAAAGATGAAATTATCTCTAGACTTGCAATCAGGGGCATAGATGCAACTGGTGTTATCAACGATATTTTGAGCCTAGATGAGCAATCGCGACAAGCGAGAACTGCCATGGAGCAAAATCAAGCTCTCGGAAATCAGTTGTCGGCAAAAGTTGGAACATTGTTTAAAGAAGGTAAAAAAGAAGAAGCTGATGCAATTAGAGCTGAGTCGGTTCAGTTGAAAGAAGAATTAAAAACATTAGAAAAAGTTGTAGAGGAGAAAGAGGAAGAGCTCAAAAATTTAATCATTACCCTTCCAAATACTCCAAACGTATCTGTCCCTCATGGAAAAGATGCTCAAGATAATTTCGTGGTTTTAGAACATGGTTCAAAAGCAAACTTACACGAAGGTGCTTTACCGCATTGGGAATTGGCTGCGAAATACGATATCATTGATTTTGAACTTGGGGTAAAGATAACCGGTGCTGGTTTTCCGGTTTATAAAGGTAAAGGTGCAATTTTCCAAAGGGCGTTGATTCAATTCTTCTTAAACGAAGCAGGTGCTCAAGGTTACATGGAAATTCAGCCGCCGTTAATGGTGAACGCCGATAGCGGTTATGGAACAGGTCAATTGCCAGATAAAGAAGGTCAAATGTATCACAGCACGGTTGATGATTTATATTTAATCCCAACAGCAGAAGTACCTGTGACAAATATCTACAGAAATGTGATGTTAAATGAAGCTCAATTGCCAATTCGAAATTGTGCTTATACGCCTTGTTTCAGAAGAGAAGCAGGAAGTTATGGTGCTCATGTAAGAGGATTGAATCGTTTACATCAGTTCGATAAGGTTGAAATCGTTCAAATTGTGAAGCCTGAAAATAGTTATGCTGTTCTTGAAGATATGTCGGCCTATGTTCAAAGCTTATTGCAAAAACTAGGACTGCATTACCGTGTTTTATTGCTTTGTGGTGGTGATATGGGTTTCACAAGCGCAAAAACCTACGATATGGAGGTTTGGTCTCCAGCGCAAGAAATGTGGCTTGAATGTTCATCTGTGAGCAATTTTGAAACGTTTCAAACCAACCGTTTGAAATGTCGTTTTAAAAATTCTGAAGGAAAATCAGAACTTGCGCATAGCTTAAACGGCAGCGCATTGGCACTTCCAAGAATTGTAGCTGCATTGCTTGAAGCAAATCAAACACCTGAAGGAATTGTGGTTCCAGAAGTTTTGAGAAAATATACCGGTTTTGATATGATTCAATAATGACAAAGCCTGTTTATATCGCAGATAAATTTGATTGGGATAGGGATATCTCAATTGAAGAATTGCTGCAAAACGTAATTGCCATTAAAGAATTTCCCAATCAATTGGCAAAAGTTCTTACATCCCTTAAAGAAGAAGATTTAGATAAAACTTATCGTGAGGGATCTTGGACAGTGAGAGAAATAATTCACCATCTGGCTGATTCACACATGGTTGCATTCATTAGAACGAAACATGTGGTTTCTCAAGATACCACCGAAATTCATCCCTACGATGAAAATAAATGGGCAAGTCAAACAGACTATCAATTTCACCACGAAGCAAGCTTCATGATATTATTGGGTGTCCATCAAAGATGGAGTTTGTTCTTATTGGAATGCCTTAAAAATCCGACAGAACATTTGGCTAAATCTGTTTATCATACAGGTTCTAAACGACATTTATCGTTGAGTCAATTGATCTCTTTGTACGCATGGCATGGTCCTCACCATTTAAATCAAATCATTTTTGCATTAAATAACAATTAATGAAATATTTCGAAAATATATTACAAACCATAGGCAACACACCATTGGTTAAAATAAATACCATTACCAAGGAATTACCTTGCACCGTTTTGGCGAAAGTTGAAACAACCAATCCAGGAAATTCTATTAAAGACAGAATGGCCTTAAAAATGATTGAAGATGCTGAGAAATCTGGAAAATTAAAGCCAGGTGGAACCATCATTGAAGGTACAAGTGGAAACACCGGTATGGGACTTGCAATAGCTGCTGTTATTAAAGGTTACAAATGTATTTTCACCACAACAGATAAGCAAAGTAAGGAAAAGGTTGATGCCCTTAAAGCTTTTGGTGCTGAGGTTATTGTTTGTCCTACAGACGTTGAACCTGAAGATCCAAGAAGCTATTATTCAGTGAGCTCACGTTTAGCTGCAGAAGTTCCAAACGCTTGGAAACCAAATCAATACGATAATTTGAGCAACTCTCAAGCGCATTATGAACAAACGGGCCCTGAAATTTGGGATCAAACTGAAGGAAAAATTACCCATCTGGTGGTTGGTGTTGGCACAGGAGGCACAATTTCTGGAACCGCGCGTTATTTGAAGGAAAAGAATCCAAATATCAAGGTTTATGGAATCGATACCTACGGGTCGGTCTTTAAAAAATACAAGGAAACTGGTGAATTTGATAAAAACGAAATTTATCCGTATATTACTGAAGGTATAGGCGAAGACTTTTTGCCAGCAAATGTCGATTTTTCTTTAATCGATAAGTTTGAAAAGGTTACAGATAAAGATGCTGCCGTGATGACACGCAGAATTCCAAGAGAAGAAGGGATTTTTGCAGGAAATAGCGCAGGAAGTGCAATGGCTGGTTTACTTCAAATGAAAAATGAATTTAAATCTGGTGATGTGGTTGTGGTGATTTTTCATGATCATGGAACGCGTTACCTTGGCAAAATGTTCAATGAAGATTGGATGAGAGACAGAGGGTTCTTGCCAGCAAGTATCACAAAAACAGCTCTAGATTTGGTTCAAAATCATATGAATCAGCCTTTGGTTTCTTGTAAACATGACGATTTATGTTCTTCAGTTTTTGACAAAATGCAGAAATTTGGAATCTCTCAAATTCCTGTTGTTGGTCAAGATGGACAATTTGTAGGCAGCATAGAAGACAATCATTTGTATTCAGAATTATTGAAAGACAATACTTTAATGGCAAAACCTGTGAGTGTTGTCATGCAGCAAGCTTATCCGATTGTGGCATTTTCTGAAAGTATAGAGAAGGTGTCTTCTATGATTCACAAACAAAATAGTGCAGTACTCATGATGGACATGGGTGGAAACTGGCACATTATCACCAAACAAGACGTAATTCGTGCAATTGCAGAATAATTGAAAAAAAATGGCAATTACAATTAAAACCCCTGAACAAATTGAAGGTATTCGCAAAAGCTCACATTTGGCAGCAGAAACCTTGAAATATATGGAACAGTTTATCAAACCGGGTGTTAAAACCATTGAGCTTGATAAAATTTGTGAGGACTTTGTAAGAAGTCACGGTGCAACTCCGGCAACCAAAGGTTATCGTGGATTCAAACATTCATGTTGTATTTCTGTGAATGAAGTGATTTGCCATGGTGTGCCAAATGAAACGGAATTACAATTTGGCGACATTGTAAACATCGATGTCACGACGATTTTAAATGGATTTTTCGGAGATACGTGTAAAATGTATTACGTTGGTGAGCCGTCAGATTATGCTAAGCGTTTGGTAGATACAACAAAAGAATGCCTTCGTATAGGTTTAGAACAATGTTTTCCAGGGAATCATTTAAATAATATTGGATATCATATTGCAGAACATGCCCATAAACATGGCTACAGTGTTGTTTATGAGTTCTGTGGTCATGGCGTTGGATTGAAATTTCACGAAGAACCAGATGTATCGCATATTGCCGATAAAAACACTGGTCCTAAGTTAAAGCCAGGAATGATTTTCACCATTGAGCCAATGATAAATGCTGGAAAAGCACGTTGTAAAATTGATCGTAAAGACGGTTGGACAGCGAGAACAATCGACGGAAAATTAAGTGCGCAATTTGAACATACAGTTTTAATCACTGAAACCGGTTTTGAGGCTTTAACAGACGTTTACGGAGACTTTTAAGGTGAAAGTACATATCATTCATTCAGGAAATTTTAAATTAGATGGTGGAGCTATGTTTGGCGTTGTTCCTAAATCAATTTGGAATAAATTAAATCCAGCAGATGATCAAAATATGTGCAATTGGGCAATGCGTTGCCTCTTAATTGAAAACGAAAATCAACGAATCTTAATCGATACAGGAATAGGGAATAAGCAAAGTGAAAAATTTTATTCTCACTATGATTTAAATGGCGATTATTCCTTAACCAAATCACTTTCAGAGGCCGGCTTTGCAGCAGAAGACATTACAGATGTATTGCTTACACATTTGCATTTTGATCATTGTGGGGGTGCCGTTGTTCGCAATGAAGATGAAACTTTGTCGTTAGCCTTTCCCAATGCAACTTATCATTTAACAGAATCTCATTGGCACCATGCCAACAATCCAAATCCTAGAGAGAAAGCTTCGTTTTTGATTGAGAACTTCGAAATCATTGGAAGCTCTGGCAAATTAAACTTTGTAAAAGAAGGAGATATCTTGGGGAATTGTATTGAGGTAAAGGTTTTTGATGGACATACCATCGGAATGATTGCTCCACTCATACACTTAGATAACGGTCGTAAAATATTATATAGCGCCGATTTATTTCCTTCAGCAGCACATATTCCTGCGAATTATGTCATGTCGTATGACATACAACCCCTAATCACCATGCAAGAGCGCTCAAAAATGAATGAAATGGCTTATAATGATCAAATTATTTTCTTTTACGAACACGATGTAGCAGTAGAAGCTTCGTTGGTTGGTAGAAATGAAAAAGGCCAATTCCACGCTTTAAATCCAGGGAAATTGGCCAATCTTATTGGTTAATTTATTTTTATAATCTCTAATCCTTCTACATTATTTTAGGAATTTAGCGTCGAAATCATCGGCATTCATTCCAGTAATTCCTTCATAAATGATGCGAATTGACTCAAGACTCGCTTGTTGTTCAGTTTGACTTTTTGCTTGGTTCAACATATATGCCTGATACCATTGCTTAAAGTTTAATTCATCTTTTTTCAATTGGTAATATTGAGCACCAAGTGCATAACATCTGGGATCTAAAGGATTTAATTCAACGGCTTTATTTACGGCATCCATAGTGGTTTTATCTTGTTTTGCCAATAAAGATTGTGCCTTCATGATAAATCCTTCAGCATCCGCAGGTCTTGCATCTAAATATTGATTCATAACTTTAACCGCATCGTCAAATTTTTTCTGATTCATGTAAAATTGATGCATAGCGAACAACCCTTTGCTATATTCAGGATAAGTTTCAACACTCTTTTTACCGCAAATAATTGCAGAATCTAGATTCCCCAAATTCGCATAAGCCGTAGCCATATAGAACCAAGATTCCGAAGAAATTGGGTCAACCGAAAGGTATTTTTGTAACAATTCGATACCTCTTCTAAATTCACCTAGCTTTTCAATAGCTTGAATTCCCTCAAAATTATCTAGACTTGGTCTTTCTATCACACAACCCATAGGTTTTCCATTGACCATTGGAGTGAAAACAGTTCCCTTTGGAGGGAATTCACCAGATTTTAAACGTCCTTGGTCAAAATAAGCATTATAGAATATTGCGTAATCCCATTTTTTAGAACCACGGTCGTCGAATCGAGTGTATCCTACGTGTACATTTTTATCGTTACGACAATAGTATTTCACTTGGTCCATACCATAGGTCAGAACTTCGTATTTCTTGTTTGGATTTTTTCTTGCAACATTTTCTAAGAACCATTCAGAGCTTTGTCGAAGTCCCGCCAAATAATAATCCATTTCATATTGGCCATAAGCACCTTCGGTATTTCCAACGATTTCATTAAAGTAAATATAACTCAATGTGGTATTAGCCATAATGAATTTTGCAGGAAGCAAAGCGACTACAAATGCTAAAATAGCAGCAATTGGAAGCTTTATTTTAATCAATTGTTGAAGTTTTGAATAACCGAGTACTCCAACAATTACAAAACAAGGAATGGTGAATAAAACTTGACGTAAACCGCCATAAACTTGAGAATGATTGATGTAGATATAGAAAATAGGGAAGATGGCTGCAAAAACAATCAAAAACTCTTCAATTGTAAATTCTTTGCGCTTGATAATTGTGGTGATTGCAAAAATCGCCAATCCGATTAAACTAACCAATGGCAATGTAATCAACACGTATTTAGTTAAATAATAGGCTGGCAGTGCGTCAGAATCATACATTTTACCTTCAAACAACTGTCGGATGCTTCCAGCGTAGTTTGTAAACGATTTAAGGGCTAAGAATGGATTTGTAAAAGGTTGATCCCAACCATAAGGCCAAACGTAAACGCCTAACAAGTAACTACCAAGCGCCAATCCACTGATCCAAAGAATCCATTTTCCAAATTTTGTCCATCTTAATTTAATGAATTGACCCAAACCAATGGTTTCAATAAATTTCAAACCAGCGTACATGATAAAGATTGCAATCGAGAGCAATCCACCAATACGAATACTAATACCTAAAGCCGTTCCAACCACAAGTCCTAAAATCGTAGACCAGCGAACGTTCGGGAAGTTTGAAAATAATTTGATTGCGTAATAAAGCGACATTACATAACCCAATGCAAAAGGTACGTCTTTAGGATTGTTTAAAGATTCGCCAAGTAAACGAGGGGTAAGCATTAAAATGACCAACCCAACGCATGCCCAAAACCAGCTGCCTTTGGTTAATCGTCGTACAATTAAAGCGCCGTAAAGCATGATGAAAAATCCGAATATTGAATTCCAAAAATGTCTAAAATTCATGATGTCATCAACGCCAATAAAATGTGCTAAAATGGTGGTGAAAGTATCAAAACTAGAACCATATAAATGCATCACCTTTTCTGGATCAACCAACGTAGCTGTATTCGCACCTTCATTTTGATATGCCGCCGCCAAAGTTTTCATTTTCTGGCCTTTTAGCAGATTGGTATCAATTGGAATTGATTCGCCAATTTTATCTAAATAATAGTTCGCAGTGAGTTTTGAATACTCATATTGTGTGAATTCATCACCAGATATCCCTGCCTTTTGACTCATGTTTGTTAACAAAAAGAGCGAAATGACGGATAGAATGATAAAGCTCAACTTTGGTACGTTTTTGAACGATTTAAAATAAAAGTTTATCGTTGTATTGATTTTTTGTTTGAATAATTCTGCCAATTGAATTTTTGGCGCCGCTGTATTTTCTAGTTGAAGAATGACTTCTTTTGAACAAGATTTTTCTGCCAAATAAACGACTTCTCTTTCATTTTGAGGGACATAGGATTGATGCGAAATTCTAGATAACGTTTCGAAATCAACAATGATGAAATTTGATAAATCTTGAGTTGCATTTGCTCCAAAAAACAAATCACTCCAAAATTTACTTTTTGCATATTGTGCGGCAACATAATAATTACCGTTTGTAACACTTGACGGCAATTGAGAGATGGCCTTCGTAATTGCTCCTGCTTTAACCGTTTGTGAGTTGAATGCAAGTAAATACCAGTCTGATTTTTGTGCTAAAAGGTCTGATAGCATATCAAGTCCATGTTTTTCAGAAACATAATGTACCTGAGTTGATGACTCGCTATTGAACGATTGATTTGCTGAAAAGAATCCTACGGCTAGGGTAATTTTCGAACTTTGACTTTTAGTTTCAACGGAATTCTGTGTCTTTTTTGCCATAATTTCACAGCAAACATAAGAAATCTTCGCTTATTGGATAATATTCTTTTTAATTTGCAGTAGAATTATGATTAAGGTAGGCATTATTGGATTAGGGTATTGGGGACCAAATTTGGTGAGAAATTTTCAATCGGTAAACGGCGCTGAAGTGATTGCTGTTGCGGATTTTGACGACAATAGATTATCGAAAATTCACCAATTATATCCTAAAATTCAGTTGTTTAAAGATGCAAATGAGATCTTTGATTTATCGGATATTGATGCAGTTGTATTGGCAACGCCAATCAACACACATTATTCATTGGCCAAAACAGCTTTGTTAAAAGGGAAACATGTTTTGGTTGAAAAACCTTTAGCCACAAGTAGAGCTGAGGTTTTAGAACTGATAGACATTGCTGGAGAAAAAGAATTGAGTTTGATGGTCGATCATACATTCTTGTATACTGGTGCGGTTCAAAAAATTAAAAACGTTGTAGATTCTGGTGAATTGGGTAAACTTCAATATTTTGATAGTACACGAATTAATTTGGGATTATTTAATCCAAATTGGAGTGTAATTTGGGATTTAGCAGTACATGATTTATCGATTTTCGATTATATATCAGGAGGGAAGAAGCCTGTTGCAGTGAGTGCAACTGGTGTTTCACATACTCAAATGGGTATTGAAAACTTGGCTTATATTTCTTTATTTTTTGAGGACGATACATTTGCGCATATTACATCGAGTTGGATTAGTCCAGTGAAAATTAGGAAGACACTCATTGGAGGGTCGAATAAGATGATTATTTACGATGATGTGGAGCCAACGGAGAAAATAAAAATTTACGACAGCGGATTCTCAGTGAGTAGCCCTGAAGACGTTCATAAATGGTTGATTGATTACAGATTCGGTGATATTTACATACCAAAGTTGCCACAAATGGAAGCTTTGAAGGGAGTTGCTGAAGATTTTATTGGTTCAATTAAAGATAAAACAGTACCTTTGGCGAGTGCTCAGAGTGGTTTAAACGTTGTAACAATTCTCGAAGCAGCTCAAAAAAGCTTAGTTAATCGCGGTCAAACGATAAACTTGTAAAATTTGCAAATATTTCATTAGGAAATATGCTTGCTGACATATAAATTTGCGCCCCATTCAAAGGAGGAACCCTTAAATTGACTAACGAAAAAAACGAAAACAACATTGAAGAAACTCAAGCAGTTTCTGAAGTAGCACCAAAAACAAAAGCTACTTCAAAAGTTTCAGGACACGATGATTTCGATTGGGACGCAGATGACGCAGGATTTCAATCGTATTCAAAAGAAGAGAGAAACAATTTAGAAGAGTCTTACTCAAAAACTTTCAGCCCAGTTGTTGAAAAACAAGTGGTTAAAGGTTTAGTGGTTGCTATCAACGACAAAGACGTGGTAGTAAACATTGGATTCAAAAGCGACGGATTGGTTCCGCGTACAGAATTTAGAGACAGACCAGAATTGGCAGTTGGCGACGAAGTAGAAGTATTCGTTGACATTGCAGAAGACAGAATGGGTCAATTGATCCTTAGCAGAAGAAAAGCATTGCAAGAAACTGCATGGGAGAAAATTGTTGAAGCTCATGAAAAAGATGTTGTTGTAACGGGTTATGTACGTTCAAGAACTAAAGGTGGTTTGGTTGTTGATGTATTTAGCATCGATACCTTCTTACCAGGTTCTCAGATCGACACTAAGCCAGTTAGAGATTACGATCAGTATGTTGGTAAAAACATGGATTTTAAAATTGTTAAAATCAATGACGTTTACAAAAATGTAGTGGTATCTCACAAAGCATTAATTGAAGATGATATTGAAGCTCAGAAGTCTGAGATATTGTCTCGCCTAGAAAAAGGACAAGTACTTGAAGGTGTTGTGAAAAACATGACAAGCTTCGGTGTATTCGTTGACTTAGGTGGAATTGATGGATTATTGCATATTACCGATATCAGCTGGGGTAGAATTAACCACCCAGAAGAGGTATTGAAATTAGATGATAAAATTAATGTTGTAATTTTGGATTATGACGATACCAAGAAGCGTATTTCTTTGGGCTTGAAGCAATTGTCTTCTCACCCTTGGGATAATTTAGAGGCCGACATTGTAGAAGGTTCTAATGTTAAAGGTAAAGTTGTATCTGTAGCAGATTACGGTGCATTTATTGAAATTAAGCCAGGTGTTGAAGGTTTGGTTCACGTAAGTGAAATGAGCTGGAGTTCGCATTTGCGCAACCCTTCTGAATATTTGAAAGTGGGTGAAGACATCGAAGCATTGGTATTGTCACTTGATAGAAATGAGCACAAAATGAGCTTAGGTATCAAGCAATTATCTACTGATCCTTGGATTAACATCACAGAAAGATATCCTTTAGGAAGCAAACATTCAGGTGTTGTTAAGAATTTAACTTCATATGGTTTGTTCCTTGAGTTAGAAGAAGGTATTGATGGTTTGGTTCACGTTTCTGATTTAAGCTGGAACAAGAAAATCAAGCATCCAAGTGAGTTTGTGAAGAAAGGTGAAAAATTAGAAGTTGTTGTTTTAGAAGTAGATTCTGACAACCGTCGTTTGAGCCTTGGTCATAAGCAATTGGAAGAAAATCCTTGGGAAACTTTCGAAACAATCTTCACAATCGGTTCTATCCATGAAGGAACAGTAATGAATATCAACGACAAAGGTGCTACCATTCAAATGCAGTATGGTGTTGAGGCATTCGCTCCAACCCGTCACATTAAGAAGGCAGACAACAAAGCGTTGAAAGAAGACGAAGTTCTTGAATTTGAAGTGATCGAGTTTAGCAAAGATTCTAAACGTATCATTGTTTCTCATACAAACATCTGGAAAGGTGCTGAAAGAGCGAAGAATGATGCTGATGACAAATCAAGAGAAAAATCACGCAAAAACGCTTCTAAAACAGTTAAGAAAATCAACAATTCTTCAGAGAAAACTACTTTGGGTGAGTTAGATGCATTAACTGAATTGAGAGCTCAATTTGCTGAAGCTGAAAAAGGTCCTAAAAAAGCAGCCGCTCCTAAAAAAGAAGCTGAAGTAGTTGCTAAAGTTGAAGCTACAAGTTCAGTATCTGAATTGAAAGATTTGGCTGGTGTTGGTCCTGCAATGGTTAAAAGAATGAACGCTTTAGGTGTGAATTCTGTTGAAGATTTAACTTCTTTATCTGAAGAAAAAATCAATTCAATGGTTGAAACCGATAGCAAAATTTCTGCTGATCAATGGAACAAATGGATGGCTGAAGCGAAAGCTTAATCAATATTAATTTATTAAAATTCATAAAATAAAAGCACCACATTGTGGTGCTTTTGTTTTTATAACTAACTTTGTCATCTAAATGAAATCTACGCTGTTTTTAGCTTTTGTAATTAGTTTGCTTCATGGGTTTATTCCTAACCATTGGTTGCCGATTGTAGCAGTTTCACATAAACAAAAGTGGGATAAATTTACAACGTTTAGATTTGCCTCGTATGCGGCTTGGGCCCATTCAATTGGTACAATCATCATAGGGTTTATCATTTATTTCGCAACAACCGGAGCCCTTGGTTTTTTTAATATATCTACGGATTTAAATCATGAGACTTCTGGTTTTCCTTTTGAACATATTGGAGGTGCAATTTTAATTCTACTTGGTTTTTGGTTCTTATACCGCCATTATAAGCACCATCATTTTCATTTAGATATTCCATCGAAAAAAGCCGATAAATGGATATTTGGAACCATTTTACTCTCAATGTTTTTATCGCCGTGTATGGAAATTGTGGGGTTCTTTTTCACATTGGCCCCAGCTGGTTTATCGGTAATTATCTCATTGGTCATCGTATATTCTATTACAACATGGCTCAGCATTATGGCTGGTGTTTTTATAGGATATAAAGGCATGAAAAAATTGGACGCCCACAAATGGGAACATAACTCAGGAATCATTACCAGTGCCGTAATGATTCTCTCAGGAATTTTACTTTGGTTTACCTGATTTATTTTGCAATTCCTAAATAACGGTCAATTATGCCATGAACAAAATACAACAATGGCAACAATAAAATAGACATTGTAAATTTGTAGATATAATTGATTAGTCCAATGGCTATAACTTGTGCGAAGGTAAATGTCCCTCCAATATAAAAAGCAATAAATAAGACCACAAAGCTGTCAATAAATTGGCTAACAACAGTACTCCCAGTTGCCCTTAACCAAATGAATTTATTGTTTGTTTTGTCTTTAATTTTGTTGAAAATAAATGCGTCAACAAGTTGTCCAAATAAAAATGCGACCAATGATCCTAAGATAATCATTAAACCCGCGCCAAAAACAGAATTATAGGCCGTGGTCATATTTGAAATGCCAAGTGTTGATCCAGATTGTAGCCAAAAATCTGCACCGTTTAAGCCCATTGCAACCCGAACCATGACAAAAGAATAGATTAACATTACAACAGCAATGTAAGTGAGTTTCTGAACCCCTTTTTTGCCATAGTATTCATTGATAATGTCTGTCATGATAAAAACAAATGGCCATAAAATTACACCGGCTGTCATGTTGAATTGACAAGGAGTTCCAAAGATTGTATAGTTTAAGGTTGGAATGCCTAACGTTTTTTCAAGTGAAAAGATTTTCGCACCAATAAATTCTGCAACAATTGCATTGGTGAGGAAAAAACCTCCAAGAATGATAAATAAGTTGTTTTTTTTGTTTTCTAATTCAATAGACATAACTCAAAACTACGTCAATTTGGACACACTTAAAAATGTGTAAAACCAATTTTAATGATTCTTTGAACAAGAATTAACTTGCGATAGTAAATGTTAAACAAAATGAAACATATCTTAATGGTTTGCCTCGTTATTTTTTGTAGCGCAGCAAATTTGTTTGGTCAAACACAAAAGGAAGTTGATTTATTTAATGAGGGAATTAAATTTCAACAGGCTGAAAATTATGTTGAAGCTGTGAAAACTTTCAATACACTCATTTCTATGGCTCCAACAAACTCAAGCTACTGGTATAATAGAGGTGTGGCAAAACTTCAATTGAAGAATTATGGTGAAGCGGTTGTTGATTTAAATAAATGTATATACTTGGACACATCGAATTCTGAAGCTTATTTCAACCGACATTTGGCGTATAAATTCACTTCGAATTTTCAGTTTGCTTTGGCAGACATCACAAAATATATAGAATATTTCCCAAATGATCCTGAATCAAGAAAATCGCGTTATGCACTTTCAATGCAAATGAAAGAATATGAATATTCAGAAACAGATGCAAAATGGATGATTAAAAATGGGATAGGCAGCGATACCATAAAAGTTCAACTTTTATCGATTTATGATGCCCTTAAAAAGCCCCAAGAAAAGTTAAATTTTTTAAATACTGAAATTTCTAAAAATGCAGAAAATGTAAAAATGTATTACTTCAGGGCATTGTGTAATCATGAATTGGAGAAATTTGAAATATCAAATACCGATTTAGATCGATTTTTACTTTCAGAGCCCAAAAATGTGGATGCAATGAAATTAAAATTCGAGAATTGTTTCTTCTTAAAACAATTTGAAAAGTCTATTGTGATCATAGAAGAATTAATTGACAATAATAAAAAAAATGGCACATACTATGCCGATTATGGACATGTATTGTTGCAAATGAGAAATTGGAAAGAAGCTGAGAAAAAATTCACTCAGGCAATAAAAATGAAAACAGAAAATATTTCTTATGTATATTTGGGAAGGGGAATTGCACGTTATAATATTGGTAAAGTGGGTTTAGCTTGCCAAGATTGGGAACGTAGTGTTTTAATGGGCGAGAAAAATGCCACCAAATACATGGAGCAATATTGTAAATAATTGATGATGAGAAAAAAGATAAAGAATATTTTAGGATTGGGAGGGATAGCAATCGTATCGTTGAGCCTCACCAGTGGCGGTGAAAGATCGCATATTACTGGCAACGATCATGATTTTGTATTGAATACAGACAGCCATTTTGTGATTGAAAATGATACGTTTCATTTTTTATCGATAGAAAAAGACAGTGCATCTCATGAATTATTATATTCTACAAATGTTGCATTTTGGAAAAAGGATATTTTATTGTCGTCTGATTCATTTTTAGTGGTCAATCAATACGACAGACAAGTGTTTGATGTGGTTCACAAAAATTCAGTGAATAAAATTGAGCGAAGCAAAAATTTAACCACCTTAGGTTCATTATATGGTTACCGATACAATGTCCCTCAACAAATCAAAATTAAGTTTGTAAGAGGTCGCAGAGAATTTTTCAATTATTCTGTCATTGGACCCAAGTTAAAAGAGGCATATAGGGTATTTGAAACAGTTGGAGCGGATCCAACCATTGCACAATTGTTGCTATTGATTGAAAGTCCTAACAACCACAGAGGAGTTTCTCATTCTGGCGCTGCGGGACATTTTCAAATCATGCCATCAGTTGCAAGAAAGTACGGACTTAGGGTCGGAGGAAGGTTTGACGAACGACATAATTTTGTGAGAAGTTCATATGCTGCAGCGAGGTTGGTGAAGGAATATTGTGTTCCACAAGCGAAAAGAATTTGTAATGCGCATGGAATTGAAATTTCTGAGGAATCACTTTGGTTCAAACTATTGGCTTTGCACATTTACAATGCAGGCGCAGGAACGGTTTCAAAGGCTGTTCGACATTTGCCTGAGGTTTCAAATGGCAACGAGTTGATCAAACTTTTATGGAAAACAAATGTTGGAGCGTTCCAAAATAGTTCTCAGAACTATTCTCAAGTTTGTTTGGCGAGTTATTTGGGGTATAAAGACTATCTAAAGTCTAAAATTCAAAAGTAATTTTATCATCATTTTTTAGAATTTCGACAATATTGTGATTTTTTCCGAGGTAAAATGGGGTCACAGTGTATCATAAAATAAACATTTTTCAAATAAAAAAACAGAACTACAAATCGCAAGTTATAGATTTATAATAAAATATTACACTAATTTAGATAGATTTCAAATTGCAAAGGATGTTAACAAATTCTTTTAACTGCAAGGATTCACTATCTATATTTGCGACGCGATAAAAGATTTCGTAAAAGACATGAGCATAAATCGATTCAAATTTTGGGCATTAACAGCACTTTTAGCTGTATCAGTTCCAAGTTTTGCACAAGACAAGCCGAATGCCGAAGAAGGTAAAAAGCTTTATGAAGCGAACAATTGTGGCAGTTGTCATGCATTAGACAAGAAAGTTGTTGGTCCCGCTTTGCGTGGAGTTCACACAAGAAGATCAGAAGAATGGCTAGTCCAATGGATTAGAAACAACAAAAAATTCAGAGAGAGTGGCGACGCAGATGCGAATGCATTGTACCAAGAGTACGGTGGAGCTCAAATGAATATTTTCGAAAACTTGACCCCAGCTCAAGTTTTGAATATTGTTGAGTACATTAAAACTGCTCCTGAACCTAAGAAACCAACAGCGGTTGCTGACCCTAATGCAGGTGGTGCCGACAAAGAAGATCCATCAACTAAATACATCTTATTAATTTTAGTTGCAGTATTTGCAATTATTTTATTTGTATTGGCTAGGGTAAAAAATACTTTGAAGCGCGTAGCTGCAGAAAAAGATCCTTCTTCTCATGAAGAGTTGAACGATACACGTAAGTTCTATCAAAAAGTTTTACCTAAAACTTTGGCAAATATGAACCCAACGGTATTGGCAATCTTCACTGTGTTGGCTATTGGCGTACCAGGTACATATTATGGGTACAGATTTGCAACTACTGAAGTTGGTGTTCAAAAAGGATACGCTCCAACTCAACCAATTGCATTTTCTCATAAATTGCACGCTGGCGACATGAAATTAGATTGTAAATATTGTCACTCAACAGTAGAAGAAAGTAAAAGTGCAAGTATTCCTGCA
>JACCDW011169159.1_pt1 | contig 17743 bp, 13 predicted proteins | sample 7449781 | NCBI WGS metagenome assembly JACCDW01 (sample SAMN15323449, study PRJNA562643) | freshwater metagenome | isolation source: river surface water | place: USA:Blue River Watershed | collected 2017-08-18
AAAAATATAAAAATTTATCGCCTAACTTTAGTTAAATTAAGATAAAAGGATTATCGGTTATGTCACTATTTAAAAAAGATATTAATGAGCATGATGAATTTTTTGATATGGTCAGAGATTATGTCATTGCTAAAGCTGCTGCAGGTAAAGTAAGACTTGCAAGCGCTTCAGATGCATACACACTTGAATCAATTGGCAAAATTATCTTAGCTCAAATTGAAGATGGTAGCTATGAAAGAAGAGAGAGACTTAGATCAAAAGCAGCTCCAACAGCCGATGATTTCGAGAAAATAAGAAATGTTTTTAGAGCTAAATTGCTTGAAGGAACAACAGCAAAAGTTAATGAAGGCATATCTCGCCCAGAAGCTAGACAACAAACATTAATGGAACTCAAGGAAGAGTTTGGCACATCTGAAAATCCTTTAGTAAAAAGAGTCAGAGACTTTTTGATTACTGGACTTTATGGACGCATGGCTGGACAGCTTAGATCCTTGCCTAATCCAGAAGCTGCTGTAACTCAATATATCCATGTTGATAATGATCCAGAATCAAAAGCAGCTGGTTTTTTAGATTATTTACTCGATTATGCCAAGGACTCTGAGGGCAAGGTTGTCAAGGATGAAAAAGGCAAGCCAGTTCCAGCCCTTAATGTGCAACAACCAGCTGAAAAGATTGTCAGTGCACTTGGCGGTGCTATCTTGGGTGGTATTGGACTTTCACAAAAAGGTCAGTCTATCAAAGAGCAAAAGGGCACCATTGGTTTAGAAACTTCACTCAAGGGTGGCAAGGCTGACACAGCAGATGTTACAATTGGAGAAGGCATTGCAACTGAAGCACCTTCTGTAGAAGAACAGGCTACAGCTACACCAACTGATTCTTTAAAGAGATTTGTAAGCCTCTATGGACAAGCAACAAGTCAATTAAGAAGAAGAATTCAAGGATTGGATCCTGTCATGGATGCTAATCAAATTAAAATTTTAAATTTAGAATTGTCTGCTGCAGAAGCTAAAATACCATTGATTAAGACAACAAAAGATTTGCTAGATCATATTGATGGTTTATTGGCTAATAAATCAAAGTTGTTTGAACAAAATAAAGTTAAAATTTTATCTGAAGAAGAAATTCAAGCATATTCATCTGTTGATGAAGAATTAAGATCAAGCTTGGCCAAAGTTTCTGATATGATCGCCGAAATCGCGCCATCTTCTGCAGAAGGTGCATTAGCAAGTATCAATGAAAACATCAACGAGTTAGCCATGGAATATACAATTCCAGGTTTGACCCCAGAGCCAGTTCTTGAAATTGCCGAACCTGAAGAAGAAGCTGCAGCAATACCAGGCGAGAAGAAAACTAGAAAACCAAGAGTAAAACCAATTCCTGCTGGTATGACAGCTGTATCTCCTCAAGCATATCAGGCTTACATGGATAAAGGAAGCGAATATTTACAAGAAATGATTCCTGACCTTTATGCTGGTCTTCACTATGCTCCAGGTAGTGAACTTCAACAAATGTATGGCAGAGGCCCACTCAGATCAATGACTCAAGCAATTCCATATGCTAGAGGACTTCAGACCAGAGCTCAACTAGAAGCTTTACAATCCGGTGATGCTGATGAAATGCAAGCAGCAGGCGTTGATGTAATTTCACAATTTAAGAGAGAACTTCTTTCTTTGATGAATGAACAAAATTTAAATTATATTTGGCAACAATCAGGAAGAACAGTTCCTGGAGCTGAAGGTTCTAAAAAGAGTTCAAGAAAATTATTCAATCAGAAATTAGAAGCACTGAGACAAGACCCAAGATTTGCACAAGTTGCAGAAATTTCTGGCCCAGGCGGAATGATTGATCAATATCTTAAAACCCCTGGTGCTGGCCAAGAAACATTTGATCAGTTCGATATGGTAAGAAGAACTGCTGAATATATGAGAGCCTTGAGAGAATCTGGCAAATCATCTTTTGCAGACCTTACAGATGAAGATATTGAACAAGCTGCTGAAAATGCTGTTTCAAGAGAAGGCTCACACTATGGTGAAAGCCAAGCAATGTGGCTTAAGGGTCACAAACCATATTTTGGTTTAAGTCCAGAAGTCATGAAGGCAATTATGGTAAGAGAATTGCAAAAGCTTAGAACTGATTCACCAAAAGAAGGTGCAAGATCTATCAAATTTACTGATATTGAAATGCCTTCCGAAGATTTACAGCCTAAAAACGTTGGTTATAAAGGCAGACAAAGAGCTGTCGAACAAACCCCAGATGTAGAGGCATCTTCAAGAAGATTCAAGAGATTTGCAAATACTGAGCCAGCTGAAAATGTTGACTTTATGGTCAACGACAATGATATAATTGAATTATGGAAAAATAATCCAGACCTTCGTGGTGAGTTAAGCGGATTATTAGTAGATTAAAAATAAATAATTTTATTAACCCCTCCTAGTTGAGGGGTTAATTTTTTTGAAAAAGAAGAATGAATTTTTTCAAAAAAATAGGTAATTTGTATAATTTTATATAACCAAATAAGTAGGCTTACATTGCCGAAAGATTAGGAGTTTAAGAAAATGCCAGATCCAATCGTACCAATTCATAAAATGAATGATCATGATGGCTTATTTAATGTCCAGATTGAGGGTTTATCTGATATTCAGCAGCAGCTTTTAGGTGGGCCTAGAACCGCTGCAAAGAAAACATATTCATCACAAACATTAGATAATCTTGAAAGAATTTATAAATCTAAAGATGAACTTCTTTCCACAGCTCAATCACATTTGAATAGAACTGCTGAAGACACTGAAATTTTTTCAGTTCCTTCAAATATTAATGACTATGAACTTTTAGGTCTTAAGACCGAGGGATTGATTGTTGGTAGTGGTAGAGCAGTAAAACTTACTGAGGCTGGCAGAGTTGCATTGCGCGATTTTTGGTTGAAGTCTGCTAATCAAGAAAAGGTAAATAGAGAATCTCCAAGATTTGATTACAAAGCTGCTCTCGATAAATATCAGTCAATTAGATCAGTTGCTGAAAATAACAATACAGGAAGAGTTGCACAGGCTTCTACAAAAGGGAGATTCAAGAAGTAGTAAATAAAATGAGTTTGCATAGTGAAGCAGAGGCTCTTGCTGAGATAATTTTAGAATTATCAAAGAAATCGCCTAAAAATAAAAAATATTTTATTAAATTGCCCCTTGTTTTCACTGCAAACCGTCATCAGAAATATGGTGATGGTAAAAAGAATTTGATAGCAATTATCAAATGCTCTGCAGATTATGAGAATATTTCATCTAATTTAAAACTAAATGAAATAGTAAATAAGTTTAACAAGTATGGCGGCAAGCCTAAATTAGGTTCATCTGATTTAAGAAAAATACATAACTGGTTGCAATTAATAAATTTTGCTTTAAGAGCAGCAGTTATGGTTCAGGAAGAGAGATCTGGAAAGCATTCAGATCCCAAAAAATTGGTAGAAGCGGTTTCTGGAAGATTATTTAATTCGAAAGAAACTAAAAGATCTTTTGTAGCGCATCCTGAGGGTAGCAAATATGAATTTAAGCCCTTAAAGTATGCAGATACAAAAACTATATCAAAATGGATATTACAAGAATATTCAGATTATAAGGCTGAGGTTTTACCTTTTGGATATACTCCAACTAAAAGAGAGTGGGAGTTATATGGCTTAAGGGGGCAAACTAAAACTGCATATAGTTCTTTGGTGAGCGATATACAAAATTTAGTTAAAAAAGCCCGAACGTTGGATGAAAACGGAGATCATAAACAAGCTGATTTGATTTATGATAAATTGGTTTCTATGCAACAAAATTTGGAACAGTTAACAGCAATGTTGACAACGGAATAAATATGGAAAATAAATTTACAATTAGATTTATAGCAGACAATGACTATAAAAGAGCTAAAGGTCTGATGCATGCAGATCCTTTAGATGATGAAGAAGTTGTATTTTTTATTTTTCCACATTCTGATTTTTATTCATTTTGGAATAGAAATGTTAGCTTTGATTTAAGTTTAGCATTTTTAGACGAAATGGGCCGTGTGGTTGATTTTGGTGATTTAAAAGCAGAATCTGAAAAACCAGTGGCTTCTTCGCGGCCCGCTCGATTCGTAATCGAGGCTAAAAAAGGAGCCTTTGATAATAAAGGTGTCAAGATTGGAGATTTAGTCAAATTTCTTGGCGATACATTGGTAGTTATTCCTTTGGGTGATAAAGCCTTTTAAAAGGAAAAACATTATTCAATTTGGAATAAAATTAATTAATCAAGGGATCCTTGAAAGGAATTAGAAAAATGGCTGATCGTATTTTCCCATCTGCTAAGCAAGATTCGCTTGGCAATGAAAAACAAATTAACACCATCGACTGGGACGTTTTCGCAAAGAACTTCAAGTTCGCAGCAGAAGAAGATGATGAAACTCCTGAGAACGAAGAAGAAGAAAAAGAGACCAACGTTGTTGACATGTCTGACAGCGATTTGAAAAAAGCTATCCAAGAGCACATGGACGAGGGTGATGACATCAGAGAATTCTGCGAAGAGTGCCCTGAAGATGCTGATTGTAAACCACACTGCGAAGAATGGTTAAAAAGAAATCCTGAATCAGAAGATGAAAAAGACGAAGATGAAGATACCGAAGCAGGCTATGGCAAAATGGCTAAAGCTGCAAAGAAGCATCCATCTCCATTCATTCAAGAGAAGATTGATGAGCAAAAAAAGAAAGGCCCAGATACAGATGGCGTCGATACTGAAAACATGCCTAAAGGATTAAAAGAGTATCACGAAAAGAAGAAATCTTCAAAGCCTGAAGAGTCCAAGGTTGTTCGTGCTAAAGAAGTTATGTGCGAAAAGTGTGCTGGAAAAGGCTGTGATGCTTGCTACGATATGAAGAAGAAGGCATCTTCTGAAGGCCGCGTTATTGTTTTCAACAATCCATCTGAAATCAGTGCCGAAGCTCTCATGGCTGCTAAGACAGCTGGTGATGATGTCAAGGTTCGCGCTATTCTTGCAGCTCGCGAAACTCGCAATAGAGTAATCGAAGCTAAGCTTGAATCTCTTGCTCAAGAAGAAGTTTCCAAGGCGCAAAAGCTTGCACAACGCAGAGAAGCTCGCGAAGCTATCATTGCACAAGCTGATGCATCAGTTCAGCGTGTAGCTTCAACAGAAGCTAAAATTGCTAAGGCTAATAAGCAGGAAGGTTTCAAGAAAGTGTCTTCAATGCAAAATAATGAAAAGATGATTGTTGCGCAGCGCTTGCTTGACAACGGATTCCCTAAGGAATATGTCGAAGCAACACTTGGCCTCACAGCAACAGCTGAAGCAGTAGTTACCTTAGAAGAAACACATATCCGTGAGATCATGGCTTCTTCCCTTAATGAAAATACAAAGAGAACTGCAGTTGCAAGCTTTGTTAAGGTTGCAGAACTTTCACAAGAGCAGCTTGACAGATGTATTAGATTCTGGGTAGATGAACTCGGATATGGCGACGAAGAGTGGGTTAGAGACCTCTTCGCAAAGAAGTAAGAAAATGATAAGTTCTCCGGTATAATAAATACCGGAGAACAATCTTATAAAATACCATGGATAAATCAGATTCCATCAAGAGATTTGATGATCATAATTTAGATCACTATTATAAACATTTAAAGGACAACGGTCTTGTACCGAGAAAACAAGGCTTTGGTGTTCCACCAACAATTAAAGGTAATAAAAATGTTTTAGGTGAAGAGGCGCGGCATCAAGGTTTGCCTCACATTGTTTCAGGAATCTCTTTGTCTGATCTACATAATCAGCAAAGTAAAAATAGATCCAAATAGAACGTTAAGGAGGTAAAAACGCCATAGGCGTTTTTTTAAAGAAAATATGGGAAGATTTAAAAGAGTTAGTGAAAACGAAGAAATCCCTCAGTCTATTGATCGCGCACTTTTCAAGACAGCCAGCATTCAAGAAGATTCTTATGCTAAGCTAGTTGCCGAAGCACAAAATCGTCGTGCATCGATCAATCGTGAGTCTTTAGGTTACAATGATGAAATTCAGGCTGCTCAAGAAAAGGCTTGGGAAAGATTAAGCTCTGCAGCTAAGTACAATTATAATAATTTTACTGCCGAAGATGATGCTCTCAGCAATCTTAATCCTGAAGATATTTCAATGAGTGGTATTAGAAGAGCTGGTTACGAAACAGATAATATTTCGATGGCTATGCGTCCTAATCCAACTGATATGTTCAATGATCCAATTACTGTTGCCATGAGAGGCGCTTCAATGTGGGGAGACCACGATGAAATTGAAGATATTCTTTTAAGTATGGCAGAGGAAGATAATCAGAAATTCGATAGACTTTCTGAAAGAGAAAAGAAATCAGCAAGAGTTGCAAACTGGGAAAATGAAAAGCTTGAAGAGTTTGGTTCATTGCGCAACAGAGCAATTGCAACAAATAGAGGCCATTCAATTGTAAGAGCGCACCACGAAGGTGGAGTTGCTGGCAAGAATAATATGTTGGACTATTCATTCTTAGATGAAAGAGAACAGCAGAGATTAGCAATGGTCGAAAATAAGAGAGCTCAGAAATTAGCTATCAAAGAAGTTGGCGAAAAGTCAAGACAAGATATGCACAGCGACTGGGAAAGAGCCGCTCTTGAAAATATCAGAGCACCTAGAGTCCAAGATTACAAGAATGATTGGGCTGACGAACTCGATCGCATTATTGGTAAAGGTTAATCGAAATGCCCCACAATTCTTATTCTCAAAGCAATATGACATTGACAAACCCTTTGCAAAACAACGGGATGAATAATATAATGTTACAGCCAGGAACAGGAGAGGTGGGGCAAACTAATTCTTTATCTAAAGGAAATGCACTTAAACTTTTAGATGAAATTGCAAGCCCTGGTTCTAAAATTGATGAGTCCTTATTGAAAAAAGTTGATGAAGCAATGTCTTCGCCCTCTTTATCAGATTATGTCAATGATTTTAGGGTTTTATATGGAGCTTTGCAGAATAATACTGGTGGTGTAACTTCGGTAGATCCACAAACAGGTGAGCCTTATAAAGATGGTCACGAATTAGCCAGAGAACTTGCAACAAGGGTGCGAAAAGATATGAACAATACAGCAAATACAGTTTTTAATTTTACAAAATACGCGCAGCAAAAAGCCCGCGAAGACAGAGGTAAGAAAAAGACTCGTGGCAACCCATTTAGAGTTCTTATGGGTAAAATCGGTAAATTACTTGACCACGGCTTAAGCAAGCGCGATATTGTACGTTATATTGGCAAAGAGAAGACTTGGGATGATGAAACTGTTGAAAAAGCAGTTGGTGTTGTTATGGAATATTCCAAGAAGAAAAGAAAAGATGAAAAGAAATTCCAAAAAGATTCATCTTCAGAAAACAATTTGGTAAAATTAGCAGCAAGAGATGCTGATGTATCAATTTATGAAGTCGAGCCTGACTTCGAGAAAAGATCAACCGGAGAGCTTATGGCTCGCGCCACATGGCTTAAAGATCTTTCTACTTATGGTGAAAAAACACCACAAGGCGATGGCCGCAAAGCCGCAAACAAAGACGGACTCAATGCAGAATTGAAAGCAATTCGTGCAGCTTTAACAAAGCGCGGCTTTGAACCTAACGAATTACCTTAAGGATTGTCTATTATGAGCGAAAAGAAGCATAAACATGATCATGAGCCATTAGTAAGCGAAGATAATTTGCGCAAAATGCTCAAGTCTATTTTGCCATTGATTGAAAAAGCGAAGCAAGAAATCAGTGAAATAAAAGAACACGAAGACGAACATGATGGTGGAATTCACGACATTATGCTTCAACCAGCTATGATGCCTGTATCTCATTTGTCTGAATTGGAAGATGAAGATTTTGAGCAAGGCGATATGTTCAATGTATTTAAGAATGATTTAGGAACTCCTAAAGGTGTAGTAAAAATTATTAGAATGAATCCATCGGAAGCATTCGATAAAATTTCAACTTGTGTACAAAAAATGGACAATATTAAAACAGCAAGAAGACTAATCGAAATTAGAAAAGCATTCCAATTAGTCAAATCTTTTGCTTCTGATAATTCTGGCGTTGATCAATTGAATGCTGTCAAAGTTCTTGAAAAATTGATTAGAGAATCAGACACAACCTCTGATCGCTATGCATTTACAAAAGCAAAGCATGCAATTTTAGCAGGCGAGCCTGAAATGATTGATGCAGCTGCTTACAGAATTCAAAATGCATTTGCAAGCAAAGTGCCACATCCAAATGTAAGAATAGCTTACTTTGAAAATCCAAGAGCACAAGATGGTGAAGATTATCAATTATGCCCTAAGGCAAGATATCAAATTGGCCATGCGGTTCCAATGCCTATCAGCTCTTGCAGAGACAATTGTATTGATTCAAGAACTACCCAAGACGGTAAAGTTTCTTGTGCTTATCAGGATTGGCTAAAGCATGCAGCTGATAATCATATTTCTGCAGTTGAGAGATTAGATGAAGTTCATCCTCAAGTAAACGCAGAAAGCAAAATGAATCTTGAAGAAGGCGAAAGATTTAGACCAAATCATTTAGCAATCGACGTGATGAATTTTGAGCAGAGAATGGAAGACAAATTAAGTAAGTTAAAATCAAAGAGCAAATCAAATATTAAGCTTGATGAGAGCATCGAAGCTAATTTAGATAATGAAAAAATTTATAATGGCCATCAAGGCGAGGTTGAAAACAGAAATATGGAAGAAAGATTAAGAAAACCAGTTGTCGCATCTAAGTATGAAGGCATTGACCCAGAAGAAGAAGTAAGTTTCGGAGCTCAGTTAGAAGCGAAGAGAAAGAAACTTTATGTAGATGAACCAGTTCAGCAGAGACTCGATGAAGCATCTGAACCAGAACTTGGTCATCATGGAGAACCTACAATGAGAATTCAAGACGTTAATGTCAAGAAGGCATGGAATCAAACTAAATTTACAAAGCTTGATTCTACCAGTACAGACACAGTAAATAATCAACTCGAAACACGCCATGAAGCTGAACTCGATAATATGGAAACTATTGAAGAGCTCCTCGCAGATGCAGAACACTATTATTCAGATGATGAAATGGAAGTTTTAGTATCTACTTTGGAAGAGCTTCTTTCAAAGCAACACAAGGGTTATTAATAACTTATGTGGTATCGTAAGTCGCAAAATTTAGGGGGCTACATGCCCCTTAAATCTAATTCCGTAGATAAGGGAATTAATGGGCCTGCAGATGAATTTCAACATGAAGATCCAAAATCTCCCGAATCTGTAGATGATCCTTATGTTGTAGGGAAAACACAAGCAATCGATACCACAGATGAAATTTTAAAAGACCCAAGATACGATGCTTATGGCATGACACTTGAAGAAAAGCTTTTGAAATTACATCAAGAGCCTATGAATAAAATCGCTAATGCTGATCCGTATTTAGTTCAAAAAATACAAGAGTTACTACCTTATGAAGGTTTGACCTTAGAGCAAGCTTTACAAGAAGATCACCAAGAAGACAAAAACATAGTTCAATCTCCCTTTGATGCGAATTCTGATGCTTATACTGTGTACAAGGGTAACAATAGTGCAATTGTTGCTAAGTCTTATGAGAATCAGCCAGCAATGGTTCCAACAAATAGACCTGCCACTCAATACTCAAGGTAGTTGATTGCAGAGCTTTATTTTTGTATAATAAAAATAAAAATTGAGGTTTTTAGTTGTGCCTACAGGTAAAGAAAATATTCCAAATTTGGTTTCAGTAATAAGAACTGCTGCCGCAGAAGTAACTGGCCGAGAAGTATCAGGTATGATACCTTCTGACAAACCACAAAGATCTTTGCCTGGTGCTAAATCCATGACACTTATGGACTCAAGAGCTAGATCAGCTATGAGAACCGCACAGGTTAATACAACTTACACCTCTCCAAACTTCTATACACCTTTCACACAGCCGCAAGCATTCCAAGTACCTACCAACCGCAAGGAAGTATATACTTGGGCACAATGGATATATGACAACGAACCAATTGTGGCGGCAGGTATAGACTTCTATTCAGATTTTCCACTTGCTGGTTTCAAAATTGAATGTGGCTCACCTTATGTAAAAGGATATTTTGAGAAATTATCTAAAAAATTAAATTTAATTTCTCTCATGCCTCAAATTGCTCACCATTATTATTTACACGGTGATGTTATTTTATTTGCAACAATTGACTGTCCTAAGTGTAAAGGCATGGGCGGAAGTAATGGTGAACCATGTGACCACGAAGGTGGAACAATAAGTCATATCGACATTTTAAATCCTGATTACATTGAAATTACTCCAGGATTTGGCGATATGCCAGCATCCTATTTCTACACACCAGATGAAAATTTAATTAGAATTGTAAGAGATAGACAGCCTGTAGAACAATACAATTCAATTCCAGAGGCTTTAAGACCAATCATTTTGCAAGGACAGCCTCTTAAGCTTGCCAATGAATCAGTTTGGCACTTGAAGCATGGTTCTTCTGCTTTCGCTCCTTATGGCACATCTATTCTTAAGAGATTGATGGGAGTTTATGCATATAAGGATAAATTAAGAACTGCACAATGGTTAATTGCAGAAAGACATATCTTACCAATCAAGATGGTCAAAATTGGCAATGATACAAGACCAGCGAGCGAAGAAGATCTTGAGACAATGCAAGAGGAACTTTCAAATGTCGCTATGGATCCGTTGCTTACTATTGTAACTCACCATGCTGTTGACTTTGACTTTGTTGGTGCTAACAGCAAAATTCTTCCTATCACAAATGAAATGGAGCAAATCGAAACAGAATTCATCAATGCTCTTTCATTGAACAAAGCTATTATTAATGGCGATGGCCCTTCTTATTCAAATGCTCAGGTTGGTTTGCTTGCCTTGAATAAAAGATTAGATCAAATTAGAAATCAAGTAGCATACTGGATGGAAGAAAGAATCTTCAGACAAGTAGCTGAATGGAACGGATTTACTACTAAGGGAGATCGCGGTGAAGATACATTTATTTACCCAAGCATTAAATGGGATGATACTCAGTTAAGAGACAACACAGGTATCATTCAAGTATTAGCAGATCTTTTCAAGAATGGGAAGATTTCTGCTCAAACAATGTATGAGTATTTCGATATTGATTTCGATCAAGAAGTTGAAAGACTTAGATTTGAGCAAGCAGCAAATGTTGTAAGCATGCCAGGAGTTGTAGGTGGTTTGGGAAGTGTATCAGGTGCTGGATATGGTGGAATGATGTCTGCACCTCCAGCTCCTCCTATGGGAGGGGTTGGAATGGGAGCTCCAGGCTTAGGCGCACCAGCCGGATTGGGAATGCCTGCAGGTTTGCCAGCTATGGCTTCTGTTGAAAATCCTGCTGAATCATATAGATTAGCTTCATCTGTAATTAATGAAGTATACAATGAGCAAACAGATCTTTATGAAGCAAGATCTAATCAAAGAATTGCAAGCACAAAACTTAAATCACAAGCACACATTGACTTCTTGAAAACAGAATTTAGAGTTTCTGGCAGAGGCATGTTGGGTCCATTGCCTGATATGCCTGAAGAAATGATTGCTTTAGTAGAACCAGGTCCTGGATTCACTAAATTTACATGGCCAGTAAATGCCGCTGCTGTAAATGAATATAATAATTATGTAAATGAAGAAAAGATTGTTATAGCTAAAAAGCAATATCCGACTCAATCTATTCAACTATTCACTAGCTGGGAACAAAAATTATATAATTTGCTTTTAGCTCAAAATATTCCATTTGCAATTTATGCTCAGTGGCAAGCTGGACCAAATCAAAAATACCAATTGGATGCTGCAATGCCAGAAATCAAATTGGGCATTGAAGCTGATTCTAGAAAATTCCACTCAAATCCAGAAGATATTTCAAGAGACCAAAGAAGAGATATGGAACTTGCAACACAAGGCTGGACTATCTTGAGATTTACAGAAGAAGAACTTGAAAGCAAACAACATGAAGTTGTTAAAGTTATATTCGATGTAATCAAAAGATTAATTAATATGTAGGCTTCCAAATGTCTATATTTAAAAATTATAGATTTGGAGCATTTGGCAGAATAGGGGTAAAGGATGAATCCTTTGCCCCTTCGTCTTGGAAGACTTCTCTTTGGGAAAAATTTAAGAACAATGATGTTTTTAAACCTATAAATATTCATGACGAAGAAAACATTAGAGAAGTAAGACTATTCTTCAATAAAAAAGTTTTTATCATTGGAATAAATTTATTTTTATTAACCTTCATTTATTCATTCTGTAAAGATGTTTATTTTGTATCTACATCCAGATACAATCTTAGCACCATTCAAAATAAAAATTTTTATAATACAATACCTCAAGATTTGTTATTTCAATATAAATGGAAAAAATTTCAATTAGAATCTATTAAAAATATTCCAAACAAAAAACAAAAAGCTAAAGAATTACAAATTCAAATAGAAATTGCAGAAAGCTGGATGTCTGCCACTATCAATTCTTCAAGGCAAAGTTATTTTGATAATAATTATCAAAACCTCAAATCTAATATAATTCCTCTTGGAAATGATCTTTTAGTGCTTTTTATGATATCTAAATATTATTGGAAACGTAGAAAAATTTAAACTGTACAATTAATATAAATTTTGAAAAGTGCAGGTTCTAGGCACTTTATTCATAAAAATATCAAATAGAGTTTATTTTGGATTTTTTCAAAAAAACTAAATCGAAAGCTAAAGAGGAAGCCATATGATCAAGACGGGTGTTTCAGGAGGAATGATTAATTTAAATTCATTTTTAAATAAGTCTGACCGTAATGAAATTAAGAATTCCAACCTTCGTATTGCCTCAACCTTAAGAGAGGCAGCTAAGGATGGCTTACAGTCACTCTACGCTGATGTCGATGATGTTTTAGAAAAATACGAAGGCACAGATGTTGTCAAGATTATGCATGAGCTTAGAGATGAAAAACTCTTATGGGTTCGTGCCAGAGCAATTGACGCAGATACTGTAAATGCAAACGGTGATTATTTTGCCAAGGCCGAACTTTTAAAAGAAGTTGATATAATTCAAGCTGACAAAGAAGGCAAGAAGGTAAAAACAAAAGCTCCTGCATACAAGACTTTTGAAGGCGTTCCAATCTATGCAAATCATAAAAATGATGATGTTTTAGAAGCAAAAGGTATGGTTGTCCATGCTGAATGGGACGATGACGAGAATTGTGTCTATACTGTATTTTATGTAGACGAATCGGCTTATCCAGATATTGCAAGAGGCATTCGTGTGGGTTACATGCATGATGTATCCATGGGTTGCCAAGTAGAATCAGGTGAATGTTCTGAATGTGGTAATATTGCTGTTGATACCAAAGATTACTGCGAACATTTGAAAAAATATAAAGGGAAAATCAATCCGAAATCTGGCAAAAAAGTTTATGAAAAGAACATGGGTCTTAAATTTATTGAACTTTCTGTCGTCGGAGATGGTGCATTTCCAACCTGTGAAATCGAAGAAATTTACGACAAGGATGATATTTTAAAGAAAGCTGTCACCCTTGAAAAGAAAGCAAGCGAATTGCATGCAAATGTTATGCTCGCTGCTTCAAATATCCCTACCAATGTATCTGATAGAAATGAATATGAAACTTGCTTAAGGCAAGCGAGTTACGCTGTAAATTCAGCAGTTAAAATTGCCCAAACATTAGTAGGTGGTCCATTATTGGCTGGTGAAGGTGCTGGGCAGAATGCCACAGTTTCAAATATATTAAAATATTTGGGGATTGATCCAGCTTCTGGTTTAAATATTTTGGACATGTTAAATCTTGCATTGAACTTCTTAGAAGTTGCAATTATCAATATGTTTGCAAGAAAAGACAATGTCGATTTGACTCATGTTTCTAAAATTTCTAAGTCTATGGCAGATTTACAATCTACTATGGAAGACTTAATTAATGATGGAGTTGGTTCTGAAGGCCAACAACAGGCTCCAATTAATCAGGGTCAGCCACAAGCTCCTGCTGCAGCACCTGGTGCTCCACAAACTGCGCCACAAAATTATTCTCCAGCTGGTGGTGCAGGGCAGCTCATGACCCAAAATCAAAATTTTGTTTTACCACAAGAAATGCAGCAAGCAATTGGCGGAGGTGTCACAGCTTCTTCTTCTTCAAGAGCAATTGTTTGGTCTCATACTGGTGAAGAGGTAAAAGCAAGAGTTGCAACTGCTTCTTCTAAAAACAAAATTGGTATTGGCAAGGCGCTGGAGAATCTTGCCGAAGCACTTGGTACAACCGCCAAATTCCAAGCAGTAAATGTAAGAGCGGCGGAGAATAGTCAGCCGATTAAAACAAATTCACCTATAAAGGTGTCGGGAGGAAATAAACCAATGAGTATTTGGGAAAAGTTTACCCAACAGCGCCGATTGAAGCAAGCTGCTAAAGCTACTGAAAAATTCGAGCTTGAAGATAAGATGGGTAATAAAATTGTTATTTCGTCTAAGGGCGATATTGAAGCTTATCACAACAATACAAGAATTGCGTGGGAGCCAAGCCTCACAGATTCTCAAATTGAAGCTATTGCAGCTGGCAATGGTATTGAAGTAACAGCTGAAATTCTTTCTGATTTTAGCCGCGTTGTAAGCGCTGCTAAATCAAATGGCAAGAATGTTATTGCAAACTGGACCCCTGTAACACCTGACACTGTTCTTAACGAACAGCTTGCAGACCAACACAAGGGCAGCTACGACATGACAATGGAAGAATTGCTTGGTAGCAATTTGGCCGAGAGATACAAGAGAGAAGATGTAGCTGGCGAAGAAACAAGAGAAGAAGAGCTTCAAGACATCGATATGGCAAATAATGCTGATGACATGGTTACAATCAATGAATTATTGGCTGAAAAGGCTGGACTCTATGGCCATAACTTTGTTGATGACAAAGTTAAGGAAGCTTTACTTGAAGATGCTAGATTGGGAAATCCTGATAAAGTTATCAATGAGCAATTGCTTGCACATCAAAAAGAATATGCTTTGGATACTCCTAATCTTGTTGTCAAGGCAACTGTAGAAGCTTTAGGCAAGGCCGTTGTTGCATCCAAGGTTACTCCTGAAGAAGTTGTTAATTTGGTAACTAAGCTTGCATCCAAAAAAGATTTTGTTTCTATGTTGAAGATTGCAAATTTAGGCTCTGGTGCTAGAGAAGTAATTGCTAGTAGAAGAAATTTCCATAATATCGAAACTTCTCTCACTCCTACAGCTGCAATTATGAATGAATTAGGAAAGCTTGATGCTAATCCATCTGATGTAAGAGATTTACTTATTACTGCAAAATCTGACGAGAGAGTTGTAAAGACAGTTACAGCTTCTGCTCTTGAAATGATGAAGGATGCAAAAGTTGCACCTGCTAATGTAAATCGCAAGGCGTCAAGAACTGATTTACTCAAGGCTGCATTCACTTCATATGTTGATGGATCAGATGAAATTAGTCGTGATCATATGAAGGCTGCTCTTATGGCATTTGCTGCAACAACAGAAGATTCTTTGGTAACTCCAAATGAAGTAGTTGCTTCAATTTCTGATATTGATGCAGATGATCTTACTGCAAGAATCGAATATGCAAGAACAGATAACTCAGTAAGTGACAGACTTACTGCAAGAGCAAGAAAAGAATTCTTTGGTGCATCAAGATTTGCAGGCGCAATCGATGTTGCTGATAATGCAATTGGATGGCTTGCAGATTATGCAATTGAATTCGATCATTCTTCAAAAGCCATTGCTGAAGCAGCAGTTCTTGCTGTAAGAAATCCAAGAGTTGCTGAAAATTTAGTTTCACGCTTAGTAAACGCAAATACAAGAACAGCAAAGGTTCAAATCACAGACGAAAAGATTATGACCAAAAGAATCAATTGCACTGTAGAAGATTTGGGCGGTCTTGATCCTAAGTCTGAAGATTTTGATGATCAATTCAGACAAAAAGCTATTGAATTGCTTACAAACAGTGGTTACACAGTTGATCCAAATACATTCTCTATGAATGATGTATCTGTTTCACCAGATGGTTATATTTCAGCTTCAGTAAGCACAAGATTTACAAAATCTTTTGTAGCAGATGGTTCTGCACCTGCAGAAATGGCACCTGAGGTTGATGGAATGCAAATACCTGAAGCACCACAAGAAGCAGGTGCACCAGATGTTATTGCTACTGCTTCTGCAATTGCACTTCGCTCTGCTAAGAGAAAAGAAATTCTTCAGAAGTTTGCACAAGTATTACCAGGCTTGGGTGGCCCAGCTGCTGCTCCATCTGCAGCAACAGCACCAGCAATGGGAATGCCAGCAGGCGCTGATTTAACTGGCGGTATTTCATCTTTGACAACTCCAACTGCAGAATTTGCCGAAGAAACAGACACAGATGAACTTCCTGAACCAGGCAAGAAATATCCAGTAGGCTCTATCTGTCCTGCATGTGGTAGCAAAGATGTAGATCTTTCTAACGGAAATGGCCATTGTAATTCATGTGGTACAGATCTTGAAGTAAGCTACAACATTGTTATTAAGCCAAGTAGTGACACAGAAGTTGAAAAGAGCGAAAAGGCTGAAGAGCCTGCCGCACCTGCAGCTCCAGAATTATCACCTGATATGGGCTTGGGCGCTGCAACTGCTCCAGTTCCTGCTGCTCCTGCCGCTCCTGCTGCACCTGCAACCCCAGGTCTTGGTGGAGCCGTGGCATCGACTCTCCCAATGATGGTAAGAATTTCTTACAAGCAAGATCCTTCTGTATTCATTGCTTCAACTCAATCTGACTTTGATGTAGAAACTGCTGCTCAATTACCAGTTGGTAATATCTGTCCATCCTGTGGAAACAGACATGCTAAGAAGGTTCAGAACACAAGATTCTGCTATAATTGTGGTGATGTTTATATCCCAAGAATTCATAAGAGTTCTTCAGATCCAAGCATGGTCACTGTAAGTATCGATAAAGTAATTTAATAATAAATAAAATAATCGGCTCTAGTTTTTCTAGAGCCGATTATTAATTGTATAAGTTTGCTAAATGCACAATTTATTCCTCAATTTATAAGAAAGATTTAAAAATTGCAGGAAAATTGGAATAATTTCTAGAAGAAGCATAAAGAAGGGAGCAGACACTATGGCTTTAAATAATGATACCGCCCAGCGTGAAGCTCTTAAACGCGCAATGAGAATTGCAGAAATTCGTGTAGAAGACGCTGAAGATATGAACGCATGCGTTTCTGACCTCGTCAGAAGTGCTGGTTTGGATGAAGATTCTGCTAGAATTGTTGCAGCAGCTTACAGAGAAGCTATGATGCCTGAAGCTCTTGAAGCAGAAGGATTTGACCCAAAAGCGTTTATGAATAGTCACGATGGTAATGAAATGACTGCCGACTTCGCAAAAGATAAAGATGCCGACGAAAAAGATATGCATGATGAAGATCATGAAGACGATATGGGCATGATGGATAATAGCGAAGCAGACGACAATGTTGCGACTCTCGAAGTGGAAGTATCTTTAGAAGATTTAGATAAATTCCAGGAAGCTCTCGAAAAAGCTATGGCTGAAGTATTCGGCGATACAGAAGAAGTTGCAGATGACATGGAAGATTTTACTTCCAATAATAAAACAAATGAAGAAGATGAAGACGATATGTCTTCAGTAACTGCAAGTGGAAAGGTGCAAAACATGAATAGAAGTGCTCGCGCAGAACGTGAAGCTATTCTCGCAT
>JACCDW011195095.1_pt1 | contig 17740 bp, 47 predicted proteins | sample 7449781 | NCBI WGS metagenome assembly JACCDW01 (sample SAMN15323449, study PRJNA562643) | freshwater metagenome | isolation source: river surface water | place: USA:Blue River Watershed | collected 2017-08-18
GCATTAGCAGCGTCAATTCTTTGTCCAAGAGCTGTAACATTAGATGAAAGTTCTTGATCAGTTACATACTCTCCTGCGGTGTAAGCAGTGTCTTGATAGGTGCCGTCATCAAACCAGATGCCCTTGCCCAGTACCAGATCGTTTGCACCACTCTGTCCAATGTAAACATTGCCTGTGCCATCTGGTTGCAATGTTATTTCTTCGCCGGTGTGTTGCACATATATGGTGGTGCCCACAATGCTGAGATTGCCCACAACTGTGGCCACTTGACTCAGTGCCGATGATACCTGCGACTGTAAACTGCCCAGTGTGACATTGGTTGCTGCTGCAACTGTGAAAATATTGCCAAAGCCCTGGAACGCAGTGGTCTGTGTGGTGCTGTCGGCAAAAATCAACTCATCGCCCAACACCAGTGTTCCGCCAATGCTGGCGCTTTGTGCCACAGACAGTTGCCCGCCTATGGTATGATTTCCGCTTACTGTGAGATTGGGCAGTGTTCCCCAACTGCCAGTGATATTGGCAGTGACACTGCCTCCGGTGATTGTGGCGTTGCCCAGTGGGCCAAGATTGCCAATTTGACTGTCAGTATAGGCCTGCGCCTGTGTCAGTGCGCTGATTATGTTTGCTTGTAATACTGAAATGTTGCCGTAGGTTGCTGCGCCAAATACATCTTGTGCGGTCAGTACAACGTTGCCTGTACGGCCGGCCACACTGTACACCAGGATATTTGCTGCTACTACATTGCCAGAATATATCTCAGTGAAATTGTCGTTTATTTTTGTGAACGCAGTAAACAGGTCATCCCCGCCACCTGCGCCGGCTTCATCGCCAGTATCTATTATTTGCTGAGCCATTATCCACCCTCATATTCAATATTTATGAGGATGTAAACAGTTTGGGATTCGGGAATTACACGCTAAAACTGGAGCCACAACCGCAAGTTGTGGTGGCATTTGGGTTTTTTATAGTGAATTGTGAGCCGGTTAGATCTTCAACATAATCCACAGTTGCCCCGGTAAGGTACTGTGCGCTCATGCTGTCTACCACAAGATGCACACCGTCAAAGTCCATGTCAAAGTCGTCTTCTGCGGCTATTTCGTCAAAGGTAAATCCATAACTGAATCCAGAGCAGCCTCCGCCCTGTACAAATATGCGCAGTTTAAGATCTGGGTTGCCTTCTTCGGCAATTAGATCTCTGACTTTTTCCACAGCCGCTGGTCTAAAATCAATCATTTATTCACTCAGGTTTTTTAAACATGCTTACCAGTTTAGCTTGAATGTTTTTTGCAAACTGCGGTTGCGGAAAATTCCATCCTATGAAAGCACCAATTGCAATCCAAAAAAGTGTTTCTAACATTATTTTACTCCTCCGTAAATGCGTCTGTTGACAATTTCCCAATCAATGATGCGCCAGATGTTGGCTAGATACTTCTTTTTGTCATGCTGATAATCTAGAACCCAGGCATGCTCCCACCAGTCAACCAGCAGTGCTATGTCGTCTTTGATCTCGTGATTTTTGATGGTTTTGATTGCTCCGCCACGACTGAGATACACCCAACCAGACCCTTGAATTTTCATGGCTTCTTGTTCAAGAGCATCCTTGAACTTGGTATAGCTGCTGAACTTTCTGTTTATCAAGGCCTCGCTGGCACCATGTGGTTCGTTTGGCCCGCCCAGCTCTCGAAACTGGGTAAAGTAGATGTCGTGCAGAAAAGCACCAGCTTCATTGAAGTCACTGTCACCTTCATTGCTGTTGAATCGATCCACATAGCCCTTGTACAGTTTACCATAGTGGTAATCAATGGTGTCCTGGCTCAGTGCAGGAAACAGGTCGTTGCGACCATAGGGCAGAGCAGTTTGTTCCAGGCGTTTTTTAGCAGCCTTGGATTCCACGAGATCTACTAGGTTACGAAAGTCTTGCATCAACTATTTATTGCGGTATGTGATGCGACCCTTGCTTAGATCATACGGGCTCATTTCCACTTCCACTTGATCGCCCATGAGCACCTTGATGTTGTTTTGACGCAGTCGCCCGCCTAAATAGGCTGTTATTTTGTGTTGCGAATCTGCAAGAATCACTCTAAATGTAGCGTTGGGCAGAACTTCGTCCACAACACCCTGCATGGTAATAAATTCATCCTTCTTGGCCACTGATTTTTCCTTCTCCTTAAATGTATTTGGCTCGCAGTTTTGCCCACATGAACTGCTTTTCTTCTTCTGGTGTTAGCCTGGCTAGTCCGTATTCAATGTCTCGGCTTGAGTTTTTAACCCAGCGCACTCCGCGAATGCTGTCTTCAGCCCAGATGTAATCACTGAGCATGAGCCAACTGTGATACAATTTGCGTTTATCAAAAGAATATACCCCCGCACTGTACTGATTGCCTGGGGGTAGTATTTCGCAGTAATAGGTTTCTTTAACCACGACGCATTTTACTTATGTCTTTGGCTGCTTGTTCATTGAACACAGGCACAAGGTTGCTCTTGTGCATGGCTGCAATGCCCACAATCTTGTCGCCAGTGTACACCTTGGGTGCAGGCATTGCAGCCACACCCATACCTGTGTCCAGACTGGGAATACGCGGTTGGTCAGCGCCTCGATAGTTGGCGCGGGGAGGTACATACACCGGAGCTCGAAGCGCACGATTCTTGCGTTTGGTCTCGGCTTCCAGTCCCCACTTGGCCTGTAGTTCTTTCCAGCTGGCATCCAGCTCACGTGATTTACGAGCCTGCTCAGAACTGGCGAATTTTACTTTGCCTTTTTTCTTGCCTGTGAGGCTGAGTGCGGGGTGTGCAAGGTGCATGGTCATCGTGGGTTCCTCCATTCATCTCGTGCTATTTTAGCTTCTTCCCGAATTTTTGTCAAGATCTTAACCAACGGACCAAATACCCATCCTGCTATGAATCCGTAGATAAACCACTCTAGTGCAATTTTGAATTCGTTCATTGAAAGTGCTCAGGATACAGTTCGTGCATTTCCGCAGCATCGTCGTAGTTGATCCAACGGTTCTTGCTGTAGTACCAGTGTCGTGTGTCGGGCAGTGCAATACGAAATTGCAAGCCCAGCACAGTGCATTCAAAGCTGGGACCAGCATGGTCGTTACCGCGCCATTCAATGTCCAGATCAAATTCCAACAGTGTGCGCAGGTAGAAAAACACACCAACTTCTAGATTTGTGTGTTTAGACACTTGCCACTCACCTTGGTAAAGATCCCGCCAGGGATACTTGCTGTCGTTGTGCCAGGGATTATTCAGGCTGAGGTTTAGTCTTAGCATTTTTGAGTTTCTCTTGTCGTTGTTTACGAAAAGCAGCCACATCCACAGTGGCACGGTCCAGCACTCTAGAGTAGTTGAGAGCCTGTTGCTCGGTCATGATGATGGAGGCTTCATATTCAACATAGCCTCGTGTAAGCAGTCGCCAAATGATTTTCCATCGGCTGAGTTCCCACCAGCGGGTTTTTTGTGTGGTGAAGGTTGTGACGGTGACTCCCATGTCTTCTGCTTCGACCCAGACTTGATGGGTGTGATCGGTTGTACAGCATTCACACGTGATGGTGTACATTTTGGCATCGCCATAGTCCCTGTGTAATAGTATGCCTTCAGCAGGTGTTTGACTTTTCAATTTTAACCTCTACTTTTTTGTTGGCAGTGAAAGGCTTGTCATCTAGTAAAAATACCTTTTCTGGAAAACGCTGCATGATGTTGTTTTTCAACTCGTTTTCGTCCTTGCCCTGTCCAAGAAACTGATTGTTCTCTCCATCGTAGGCCAGTATGGTTCCTTGGTCGGGCAGTGGCTCCAGTTTCACAATACGAATCATGGCGTCTGCCTTGTTCAAAAGATTGCGCTTGAATTCTTCATGCTCTGCGCTTGACGTTATGAACTGGAACATGAAGCGGAACGCAAAATAGAACACAATCACCCAAAGAAAAAATGTTAGCAGATCCATAAGATTTCACCAGAGTTGTTATAGTGTAATTATACGAAATTTTGGGTTTATTGTCAACTGTTGCTGTTTTGTTAAGTCCAAAGAGCGTTGCGCACCCGTATCAAACGGATCATCATTTCTTCGTCTTCTTTGTCGTACTGCTTTTCTATTCGGTTCATGATCTTGTGTGCTGCATTCATGCGCCGGCGCATTTTTGGATCTTTGTTGGCCAAACTGCCAAACAATCCGCCTTCCAGCTTGCGCTGCTCTTCACAGATCTCGCTCCAACCAGACACTTCCATGGGTTCGGGACGATTGGGATAGATCTGTGTCCACCAGTTGTAAAGGTCCAGAATTTCCTGTGCATTTTTGGCCTGAAAAGTTGGCCCACTGTCAGGGTCGTTTTCGTCCACAGTGAGCCTGCGCTGCCACTCTAGACTGTCCAGTCCTGCTTCTGCACAGCGCCAGGTGCGCCAGCGAAACCAGCCCCAGGCCCAGAATGGAGGTTTGTATCGTTGTCTTGCTTCCTTGTCCCAGGCAATGTAATGCCAGGCCTGTTCTACTTCAACAAAATCAACCAGCTCATTGAATAGGCAAGGCAAAAAGCGGTTCCCCACGTCGCGCCACTCGCCACGCGGTATGTCGCGGGCATGAGCGGTAAGAGCATGAGTACGAGTAACCCAACGGTTGTTAATGTAATATTTGATAGCATATAGTTTGTCCACCGGCCAGTAAATAAAATTCTGTATGGCATCCAGGGCTTCTTCAGCGATCCAGTAGCGCACAGGGTGTGCAGCAGCAGCCATCTTGTACCAAGCGTTCCACCCGTCGCTGGTTTCAGCCGCAGGCTTTTCGGTGCCTCGAATCCATTCTGCAAATTTTGAGTTAGACCAGTAAGTGTTTCGCATGTTAAGAATATTTAAGTAAGAACCAGGTTTTCATCTGCTCATCGTAGAAATCCAAACAGTAAATGGTTTCCGAGTATTCGCCAAAGTCAGTTTCTTTCTTGCGCCACACATGATGCTCGCGCATGGTGAATCCGCACTCGCGTCGCATGACCCAACTGATCAGAATCTTTGATCCATAGTCCCGAACCAGACTCTCACGAAGGTGCAACCACTCTCGCTTGGTCAGTTCAATTTGTTTGATTGGTTTTTCGCTTAACACCATTTGAGTACAAAAGCAGTGAGTTCTTGTTCATTTCGAAATTTCCACATGTCCCAACTCATGCGTACACCACATTTGTGTTCCATGCTCCACTGCATTATAGCATCCAATTCTGGTTCTGTCAAGCTGCTGCGGGGTGCAAACAGCCCAACTCCATCCCATTCTGGAGTCCAGAGCTGTATCCAAACTCCCGGAGTTCGGTTCAAAATTTGATAATGGTATGGGGGCGATCTCAGATCCATTTTAGCGTCATTAGAACTGCATCCTCGCGATTTTTAAACAGGAACCGCATGCAGTCTCGAGTAGGATGAGTCATGTATTTTTCCCCGGGCAGTCCAAACGTTTCCACTGCCCAAGCGCAGGCTTCGTTCCAGAAGTATTCCGTGTCTTTGTCTTTTTCCCATTTGAGTTCTACCAAGTGCCAGTCTGGATTTGCTTCTTGCATGATTTGCCAGCCTATTTCTTCCATGATCTCGCGATCAATTTCTTCTTGTATTTCTTTGGCCATTATGTTGGCCAGGGTGTCGTCGTCGTCATTCACGGTGAATTCCAAATCTTAGTATAAACATCATTGCATCTTTTTCCTTGCGCAGCTTAATATAGATGCAGTCCCCAATCTTGGTCCACAAGGCATTGCTTTGGTAGTTTACCACGTGAGCCTTGATCCAAGCAACCATTTCGTTGTATAAGGCAAAATGCCGATCGAATCCGATGTTATTTGGGTAGCTGGTTTCTAATGCCCACCCTTCAACAACCCAATCGGACCATTGTTCTTCTGCCAGGTCGGGCAATATCATGTCCACCTCAATACAAACATTAAAAACTTTTGTTCATCAACCACACGATAATCTTGAATTTCGTTAAATTGTGTGTTTAGCTTTATTTCTATGCCATGCTCAGTTAGTATGCGATGCAGTTGTGCGTCATGCGTTGGATTACCAGTGACGACTCGTGCTTCTGGCAAAGGATACCAGGATTTGTGTTTTCCTTGTTCTTGCCACTCTCTGGCCAGCATTGATTGCAGTTCACGGGGTTTCATGACCACCTCAACACAAACCATTCTGCGTTGTCGCGAACATCAAAAATATACCCGCCTCCGCCTGAAGACCATAGGAAATGTTGTACACTGTTTGTTCTCATCCATTTGGTAATTTCTTGGTAGTCCTTGAGTGTACTACAAACAAACATAGGATATCTTGAATTCCAATGGTTGAATTTGTATCGCTCTATTTTCATGCCCACCTCAGTAAAAATAGTGTTTCCTGCTTGGCTGTTTTGAACCAAATTTTACCATTGCCCCAGTAGTAGTCCTGCCCAAAGCCCTTGAAGGTTGCAAACAACCAGTCGCTGATTTCTTTGTTCATTGCATGGTACACCCGGTATTTGAACTTGGATTGTCTAGGGCCGCCGTAGCACACCCAACACTCTTCTTCACGTGATACTTTCATGCCCACCTCAATAGAAATGCCACAAGTTCTTGTTCAGAGTTGTACACAATACCAGTGGCATACACTTCATAATTGCCATGTGTGTTGCACCAGGCTTCTATCTCATCAAGTTGCTCCCATGTTACTACATCGCCAATGCCAATGTGATTGTAGCGACGATCAACAGTGAAATTAGTCATTGTGTTGTCCAGCCAGTATGTCAAACAAATCTCCGTATTCCACATACGGCTCCATGTGAAAACCTGTGCCCCATACTACCCAGAACTTGCGTTTGTAGATCTTGCGCAGCCAAACATAGCGTCCGTTCACAGTGCGAACTGGCCACCAGGCAAAAACTTCATGCCATGGATAACAGTCGCAGCCATCGTATATTCTACTGGATATTTGCAAGGGTTGCCATCCTGGTGGTTTTAATTGATCAAATCCATTCACGCTCATGTGCATCCAAACTTTAACACAAACAGCAGGGCAGGTTCTTCCCACTCAAACTGCACAATATCGTATTCAGCACCGTCCTTGGTTTCTTTCCATTCCACATGAAAACGACGAAAGTGCTTTCCCTGGCTGTCATATTTCAAACACCATTCATACATTTCGACTGTGCATTTTTGCACTCTTACTCTATGACTAAAATAGGGGCGATGCCCGCTTTCTGAATAAAAGTATTCCATGCCACGTTAACTCCATTTGAGAGTAAAGAACGTGGCTTCTGCTTCGTCTCCAAACAACAGCCCATAGGCCTTTTCTGGCTCGGTTCTGCTGGGATCGCTCACAACATAAACTTGATACGCCTGATACTCTGCTTTGAGCCATTCCCAGAAATCCTGGTCCTTCACATGGTCTCTGTGATAGGATTGCAGCTTGTCCCAAAAAGGTTCGATGGCTATGGTAATCATTGCATCCACCTCAGTTTAAACAGCATGGCGTCACTGTCGTTTAAGAATGCAAACTTGGTGTTTTCTCCTTGTGCGCCTTTGAGACTGCCGGCCCAGGTTCCATCTTCAAACGTGCGCTCGCACCATTTAACAATATCCCAATACAATCGATCGTTCAAGGATATTTCCACTGGAACCCAGTTGTGTTCGCGTATGAGATTGCGTACTCGACGATGTTTGTTCATGACCATGGCGTCTATGATCATTGTCCGCCCCAGCGCAGGATGAACAGCATGGCATCCTGTTCGTTACGAAACCAAAAACGAGCATTGTTGGCATACCAGGAATATCCAGGTGTCCACACGCCATCGTCTGCACTGGGACCTAGAGTTTCCACCACCCAGGCCATCATGTCAGGCCAAAGATGTGCAGCGTTGATGGGCGCCACTGTGTGGAACCGATGTCCGTGCATCTTGCGCACTTCTGTTTCTAATCGCATGGGATCGTTGGGTTGCATCACGCCGTTTATAAAAAGAACAGGATTTGCTGTGCTAGATGCTTTCACGGTGCTGATATGTGTCCACTGGTCGCTGTCTGCTTGTTTTTGCCACCACTCTTTTGTGTATGCTGTCATAGGTCTCTCATGGTAATTAGCGTGGCCCAGGCTTCTGCTTCGCCATTGAACATGAACTCCAGTTCTCTTTTGGCCATGCTCACTTTCCAGGTAAAATCCCGGCCAATGGTAAGACCTTGTTCTTTCAGCCAGCGAGAGATCATCACACCTCGGTGTGTTTCATGTTCGGCTACCCCGTCTTTAAAAGGGAGTGTCACAATTTTCAAGAGGATCTCCTTCAACAAATCTCACTATGGCTCGTCTTGCAGTTATCACATGTTCTTCTTGATACAAACTGTCTAAAAAATGCTGTGCATCTGGTTCATTTTGCAACACCCATGAATAGATTCTACTGAACCTATCAAAGAATCTCTGAGCGTATTTTACATCCTCTCCACTCATGATATCAAGAATAACCTGTTGATCAAACTCCTTGAATTCTTCCAGTGGAATCAGTTCCAGCTTAGATTGCTCTATCATGCATGGTGATCCCATTTAGATGATCCAGCTCATGCTGATAGCACACAGCCTCTAACTCTTCCAGTTCTTCCTCCAGCCATTCTCCGTGTACATTTTGATACCTGGCTAGAATTTTTCTTGGTCTTTCTGTTTCTATGAACTCCTCCGGAAAGCTCAAGCAACCTTCACTGAATCGCATGCGCTGATCTTCTGTGGGCCACAGTGCTTCAGGATTGATGCAGGTTCTTGCTTGTCCGTTCACATTCATTACAAAAATTCTTTTGGCAATGCCAACCTGGGTGGCAGCTAGCCCAATGCCGTGATTGGCAGTCATGAATTCATGCATCATTGTGCTGAGCTGCACCAACTGTCCAGGCGACTCAAAGGTCACAGGTTTGGCTGTGTGCCGCAGCACTCGTTGAGACAGCTTGAGTCGTTTGGGTAGTATCAAAGCCATTTTAATGAAAATAACACTGCGTCTCGGGGTCTCTTAAACTGAAAATGATATTTGGGGTCAGCAGTGCCAAGATGAGCAACTTCCAAATCCCAAAGATGATATCCAATATTGTTCATGCACCAGTTGCCAGCATCTGATGCACGTTCTGCGTTGATCAAGGTCACGGTTTTCATAGTGCTATTATACACGAATAAACAAACAAAGTCAAATGTTAGACCATTTGAGCATGAACCATGTGGCCTGGCTCAATTGCGGAAATATGAACACAGTTTCTCCCAAACGGGTGTCCACTTCGCCCCAGGCACTAGACCAATTGTCGTGGCACCATTCCAGCATTTGGTCACGATGATCCCTGCTTATTTTACCGGCTTTGACATACCATTTGTCATTTTGCAGTGTCAGTGTCATCTTGCTCAATGCACAGTGCCTCGAGAGTCTTGTAGTGTTCGTAGGCCTGTTTGAGAGCTGTGTACTTTTCTAACCTTGCTGGATCCGGGACCAGTATGGACAGGCGTTCGTTGATCTTTTTCAGAGTGTCAAGCACACTGACTCCTTGTACGGTTAGGTCCCCGTCGACGTCGGCATTGCCTTGAATCTTCACCGCTGGGTTGGTGTTGGCCAAAGTATACACAGTGGGCCAAACCCCGCTGGTAGTGGCCCAGTTTCCATTGGAATAGGTGTAGGAAGTGCCTCCTGTGCCAGACATAGTGAGCACAGATCCTGTTCCTGTGATACCAGACATGTTGCTAAGGTCTATGGTATCGCTGGCGAGTATGTCGTTTAGATCAATGTTGCCAAGTGTAAAAGTATCTTCGCCGGCAGAGGCGCTGAGGATGATGTCATCTTCTTCCATGTAAGACCGTCCAATAATTCTGGCGCAGTGAAACAGTGAGATTGACAGAACAATTTACACCAGGATAGTGCTGGTACAACACACAATGTTCAATCAACAACAATCTTGCTAGGGGCGGGGCAATGTACAAAGTCTCATTTGTCCGCTTGCATCAAGATAGGCGGCTATAAGCCATTAGTCGTAAAATGTTGTTCAGACATTTCACAGTTGTCAACTCATCTGCTTTCACGTTGCCAAGGACAGGCGAACCTGCCCCACTAGAAGGATCACCTTCTAGATTTAAACCAACTTCTCTCTTACCAATACTGCTTCAACTTCTGGAGTAAGCTCAACTTCAGAACGAACATTCAGTTCCAAAATCTCATCGTTGAGAGCTTGCTTTTGTTTTTTCAGCTCGTTGATAATGGTTTTAATATTATCAATCTGCTCCTGAGTCATCACACCTGTGCGCACTTCGTCGTGCAAGCCGTACACACTGGCACGACTGTCTGCTGGGCGAGTGCGGATCTTTTCTAGCTTGCCTGCCAGCACAGCTGGATCCATGATCTTTGCCTCGTTGGCAGTGAGCTGGGTCAGCTGAGCAATTCTCTTGTCAAGAAATGCGCCGTGGCTCAATCGCATGTTCAAGCCGCTGGTATGGTTGGCAGTGCCTGCCAGGGTGCGCAGAGTGTACAGAGCCATCAACAGGTCACTGCGACGCATGTCGTTGTTCAACAGACGTTGTGCTGCGTTCTGCACCTCGGTGCCAGGATCTTGAAACTCATTGACTTCAATGGTGGTTTCAATTTGAATGCTGTTGATCAGTTCTTGAACTGAACGTTGTACTGCATGTGCTTTGCGTAGATTGATTTTCATAGCCATGATATTTTTCCTTGTTGATTAAGATTATAGTAACTTGTGTGGGTGGTTGCAACCACGAGTTTTACCGTTTCAAGCAGTGATGTCAAATCCCACAGTGGGATCAAACTCATGCACTCGCTGCTCGTAACCATAGTAGCCACGTGGGTTGGCAATCACACGACAGTCGCCGACCATGTAGTCCGACGGATCGTGCATGTGACCATGCGTCCAGAACTTGATCTGTGGATGATCCAGAATAAATTCTGTTAGGTCACTGGCATAGCCGCCGTTCATTTCACGCTCGTGCTTGTAGCTCTCATGCACACTTTGAAAACTGGGCGCATGATGTGTACACACCACAACCTGTTTGTCCGGGTTGGCCGCAATGGCGTCGCGGAAGAACTGCACGGTCTTGCTGTACTCAGCCAAGGTGTCTTTTGGATCCAGCTTGCGATAGACATTATGAATTCTATCATGATATGTAATAGCACGATAGTCGTTCATACCGTTCTTCAGCACCATCATGGTCATAGGGTCACCTTTGTTGCATGACGTCCACAGTGTGGCACCCAGGAACAGTACGCCATCAATTTCCAAGCTCTGCTGTTCCAACACTTCCACATTGTCCGGCATGGCCGCGATCAGCTCGTGCCAGGTCTTGTGAAACTTGCCATGATAGTGTTCGTGATTGCCCATCACATAGATCACCTGACGGTACTTGGTGCATTCTTCATTGAAGAACCGTGCGGCACGATCCATGCGTTTGGGATCGCCTACTTCTGTCATGATGTTCTGAGGGTCGTACTTGTACTTGGTGATAGTACGGCTTTCTGCGGCGTCGCCAGAGATCACAAGAACATCGCCACCGGGCAACTCCAGGTCACGAAATTCCAAGTGAAGATCACTGATGACATTTACACGCATGCTCAACTCCTATTATGATCTTGTATTATACTAGACTTTTGGTGTCTGCGTCAACCAGAATCCAGCCCAGTTTTTCCAAATCTCTTTCGATTGTGGGAACCACTACACTTTCGGGCACATAGTCCGGATTGAGCAACTGTACTCCTGAGCAGTACCAGGAGTCAAACATGTCATTGCGTATTTCGGCCACCATGTTGGCAGCATAACGCCAGGAGCAGTTCCAGGTGATGTTTTTGAGTATAGCCCACACATCATACGGACCATAGCGATTGTTGCACAGTGCAGCATAGAGATTTTGAGCGTAGACCTGATCCTGGCGGATCTGATCCACCATCCACCAGGTTTTTTTAACATCCCGTTCTAGATTGAATACGGGATTGAAAATCTCGTATGGCATACTAGTATTTACTAGCGGCCAAAAGAAAAGGCGCAATTTGCGCCTTTTCCCACTAGCTGTAAATTAAATTAAGATAATATAATTTGCTTCGTCTGTCCGTGTAAGATTAGACAGTGATGCCCAGGCTCTGGGCTTTATAGGCTAGTGCAACCATCTTACGGCTGGCTTCACCGTGACGGTATTCAGTTACCATGACACCATTGCCAGCCTTGCGAGTGTTTGCATAGATGGCATAGCCACGCTTGCGAATATCGCTGATGGTAGCAGTTGGGTTCTTGACGCCGAAACGCTTGCTGATTTCGCTTGCGCTCATGGTTTCGCCCTTGCGTACTAGAGCATTAAAGACCTTGCCAGTTTTGGTGTCGAGGTCAAAGTTACGAATAGTTGCAGTCTTGTGCATTTTAAGTTTCCTCTATATAAAGTAGCTGGTTCACAGCATGCCGCTATTATAAAGAAACTGTAGCAGTCAAGCAAGACTTTTGGTTGTTTTGCTCAGAGTTGTTTTACCGTTTACTCTTGCTCTCGACCCCAACCAATTCTCAACCACACACGCTCATGCGCATAGTGTGCCAGGGTCATGAAAATGTTGATCACGATGGCGCCGCTGAGTCCGGTCCATACCGCTGTTACCAGTGTTGCTACAATTCTCCAGGTTATTGCTCTTGCCAGTGTGCGCTTGTGGGTTTCCATTGATGTCCTCATTAAAAAGCCCCTTTCGGGGCTTGCTGTTTACTTCTTTTTCTTTTCTTCTTTTTTCACCGGGTCAGTTGGTGCGCCGTCGGTTACTTTTTCTGCTTTTTTATGGACCTTGATGGTTTTACAAGTTTCCTTGCCATTGTCCTTTACGCAGACTCTTTTGGTTTCTGCTTCTGCATGTGCGCCCAGTGCAAATGCCAGGGCTGCTAAGGCTAGTAGATATTTCATGGTGAGCTCCTTAAAGTGCTCAGGTATTTATCAACTGTCTGAATGTCCAGGTGCATGCGAGTCGCAATTTGCCCGGGATCCAGGTGTCTTTCTAAATAACCCCTTATTTCACATTCTAATTCTCTGTCTATGTTTCTTTCTATACATCGCGAGGGCAAGTTGTCTTGCGAACCACAGTCTGAATCTAACACGGACATTTAGGTCACCGTAGAGTTGAGTTTTAGCGTTTTTCACAGATTGACTTCCTGTGTGTAGTATTATAACGCCTTACAGCAAACTTGCGTTGACTTAAATTGTAAAGATTTGTTACTGTTCTTTGGGTCGAGTCAAACTGACTTCGCCGGTGCTGCTGTCAATGTTCCACTTTAGAGTGTCACCAATTTTCCAGCCCAGATCTTCTAACAGTGCAGGCGGCAAGGGCATGACCAAGTCCCCTGTGTCGGGGTCTTCTTCCAGCTCTACCACCCAGTGTGTTTCGGCAGTCATGCTAGTGTCCCATGGCTTTGAGCACAGCTCGCGCCACAACACGATCCTTTTCTTTTTCGCCTTCGGGCAGGTGATCGTAGGGTATCTGCGTGAGAAGAAAACGTTTGCGTTTTCTTTCATGATCTGTGGGTGTGTCCAGAGCTAGCTCGCCTTGATAGTCTGCACGAGCTACCTTGTTCCAGCCTTCGTGTACAGCGGAAGCAATTTTGTTGATGTCCAGCACGCCGCCATCAATGGCCAGTTTGGCAGCACGAGCACTTTCTAGATTGGCTTGCCAGCCAAAGTTGTTGCCTGGCGAGCTGCGACCATATTTGTAAACTTCATCCAAGGCTCGGTCAATTACTTCAGCCAGTTGTTCAACGGTTAGGCTCATCATGTTCTCCTGTTTCACCAAATATATATTCCGCCATGCGCTGCTGCGCAATTTTTTCCATTTCGGGTGTGGCAGTTGCGCAACCAACACAGATCTGTTCACGATTGGGACCGTAGGGTCTGCACTCGTCGATGTTACCGCAGAAGGCACACAGAGTGTCTGGCTCTTGTGCAATGTATCCAAGTCCGCTCATTTTTCAAACTCCTCTAGTTCTACAAAGTAGTCCCAACCTTCTCCTCCCAGAGCTTTGATCATGTCCCACTTCTCAGCTTCTTCTTGGCAGCGACGTGGCATGCCAATACTGCCCACAGTGGCACCACATTCGCAACGATAACTGATGCCGCTGCCATGATCAAAGTATGCAATACCTCCACAGGGCAGTCGAACAGGATCGTAGATCTCAGGTTTGCTTGAGTACATACAGTGTTACCAGTTGTGGATCAACTGCTACCATGTCAATGGGATACTTCAAGTATCCATCGCCGCGATACTTTGGACGCACGGGCATCACTCGCAGCATCTTGGGATTGACCTTTACCACCTGGCAGATCTGCATGCCATGATGGCTAACTGCCACTGTGGTTCCCACCTCCAGTGGATTCCCCAGCACGTCGTGATGTATCGGCTGTTCCTTTGTTTTGTTCATCTGTTGCTTTCTGTTCTATTGCAGGTTTCTCTGGCCATATTTCTTCCTTGACCCAATTAGCAGCCATCCAACCGCAGGCGCTGAAAAAACCCCATATGATCATTTCCGCTATCACTTACCCTCCCCAATTATAATATGGTTCTGCTCCACAGTCCATGCGCCACGGACATCGTGACAGTGTTACTGAACTACAATCATCTTCTCCAAAGCAATGGGGCCTTTGGGTTTCATCTCTCATAAGACGAATCACAGTGTGTATCTTGGCTCGCTCAGGGCTGTCGGCTTGCCCACTGTTGGCCAGATCTGCTTCTTCGTCTAGAAGTTTTTGAATGTCTGTCATCACCAATCACTGCTAGGACCACTGTCAGAGCTGGAACTGGAACTGTCACTGCTCCACGAACTGGAACTGAATGTGTCTGATGCTGCTTTTTGTTCCTCTCTGCTGGATTCAAAGCTGGAATCCGTTGCAGGCGCCGAAACCTGTATGCTGCCAGTGTCGTGGTCCACAGTGGCATGAGCTGACCCATGCTGCAATGCAGAATTCAACAACCACATTGTGGCCACATCAGACAAGGTGGAATCCAGCGGAGTGGCTGTGTTGGTATAATTTCTGCTACTACCACCCCCGCCACCACCACTGACCAGACCTGGTTTAGTGTACCTACTAACATCAGTCAAGGAAGGACGCAGGGACTGTTGGCGCCAGCGTTCCTGTTCTCGAGCTTTGAGAGCCCGTATTTCCACTTCATAGCGTTCCAGGTTATCCTTGTACGCCTGCTGATCTGTTTGATAACGGCGCACAACACGAATGACCAGGTAACATGGAATCGCTATCAGTGCTGCCAGCAGCAGCCATCCGATAAAGTTTTCCATGTTATTTGTTCAACATCAAGGAAGTCATGTTGCTAGGAATAATAATGGTTTGAACCTTACCTTCCTTCACAGCTTCAGAAATGTTCAGCTGCGATTTAGCCTGCATGTATGCAATACTCTGGCTACCTTGATTGGCCAGTGCTGCCATGCGTCGAGCTTCTGCTTCAGCAGTTTTTACTTCAACTTCTTTCTGCTTGAACTCGTTCTTAGCACGGACCAAGGCATTAGCTGATTCGACTACACTGTCAGCAGGCACAATGTTACGCACCAACACCTGTGTGATTGTGATAGCAGTGTCCAGCTTTTCGTCACGCATGGTGGAAATCATTTGCTCTTTGATCTTGTTTTCAATGGCTTGACGATTATCACCCATTTCCAATGCTTCGTAATCACGAGCAGCCTTGTACACTGCATTGCGAGCAGTCTGGGTAATGTAGTTGAACATCAAGTAGGTGTCGCCATTGTGGTAGGCGTGGAACGCTTTGCTCTTGGTTGAGTACAGCTCGCTGACCTGTGCTTGGTTGATGTTGTAGATAACAATGGCATCAAAGTCCTTCATGGTTGAGTTGTCTTTGGCCAGCGGAGTCATGTCGTCCAGTTTCACGTTGACATCCTTGATTGGGAAGGTCAGCACATCGCCAATCATGGTTTGGTTAAACGAGCCTGGCAGCAGTTCTCCCTGCTGGATCTGTTTGTCAAAGCCCACTCGCACACCCACTTCACCGGTTTCGATACGAGTACAGCCGGTAGCGAGAACAGCAGCGGCAAGAATGGAAAGAGTAAGAACACGCTTCATATAAATCCTTTAAAAAATTGCAACAATTAACATCATGACCACGATTGCAGCCAGTGAACACATTGTACTAAAAAACAGTAGTTTTGTCAAATCCCAGAGTTCTCGTCCGGTCATTCTACGAACAGTTTGAATTGTGAACCCAATGGCCACAGCAAGAACAATAAAGGTCAACCATAAACGAATCATCAGTAACTCCTTTTAAGATTATGGTAAACTAGAAACTCTTTGAACGCATTGTACACTGTCTGTGCTTCTTGGGTGTCTGCGGGCACACGCACCCCACGCACATAGAACCCGTCTTCGGACACCCGCAACATTTCTTGGTCGGGTCCGGTGTTGAAGATAATACTGTTGGGTGGCACGCCGCTTTGAATCGCATACTGAACTGTGTACTCTGGCTGTTCAGGTTCGCGACTGGCGGCCATGGCTCGTTTCTTTTTCATTGGGTACGCACGATCCGTGTTACATTGGCCACGCGGAACGATCGCCATTCCATTTTATCCAAGCACCACACACTCAGTGTTTCTGGTTTGTAAACACGAGTTTCGTGATATTCTTTCAGTGGTTCTGGAGGCAGCAGCATGGGATCCAGTGTGCAAGGCATGGTACGAACTTCCCCGTTTACCTTGGTAAAGGTAACTTCGCATACCCCATGTCGAAGCATGTTACGAATCTCATGATTGCGATCATTAACATCCAGGTCCTGCTCTGGCGCGGTGTTGTATACAATTTCCATGTTGAACTTTCTTACTGCTGGGTGATTTACTTTTCAATGCCATAGCGATCTGCAATGGCCTGTACGGGGTTGTCTGGATTGGTTGCTGCAAGATGCATGCACTCTTTAACAATCAGTTCACCAAATCTTTGCATGAAATTGATTGTGGCTTTTGCTTCGTCTGTGTCTTCAACAGCGGTGATTGCCGCTGCTTGATCCCACATTTCAATAAAACGTTCATGTATCATTTAGGCATCCTGTTGGTCCACGGTGGGCACATTCATCCAGTCGCTCCATTCATACTTGGCAGTTTTTACCATGCTTTCATTGTCCCACATGCCAGCACGAACAGTAGTGTCGTATTTTACACGATACTGTAGCACAGTGCGACCAGGATTTTTTAACCAACGCATTTGAACACCTTGCATGTTAGCCTCCAAATTTGAATTGCTGATCCAGTGGGTTCCAGAAGCCTAGATAAGCCGATGCCAGTTTGAACATGCACTCTGCATGATGTTGATCCACTGGTAGAACGACTCGCTCTCCTTCATTGATCTGTCGCAGTTCTTCTTTTAATGCTTCTAGTTCAAAAATCAGTGGAGCCGTTTCTACAGCCATTACTTCTCGAGCAATGGCTTCTGCTTGTTCTCTTGTGACAATGTCTTGCATGTTAGTCTCCAAAGTGTCCACGGATGGCTCGTACTGCATCGTCAAGTGTGCTGTTCTCGGGCAGCATGTCAATCACATACAGTGCTTCGTCAATGACCAAATCCCCAAACTTCTGTTGCAGTTGGGGATTGATAATTGGGTAATGACTGCCGCCGGCCATGAGGCTTATGCGTTCCTGTATTTCTTTTTTCATTTTTCAACTCCGAAATGTTCTGCCACACGACAGATCCTATCAACCACTTCGGTCATTCTACCGCCGCCGGGTTCGGGTAGGTCTTGCCCAAATACATTCATACATTCTA
>JACCDW011536475.1_pt1 | contig 17736 bp, 13 predicted proteins | sample 7449781 | NCBI WGS metagenome assembly JACCDW01 (sample SAMN15323449, study PRJNA562643) | freshwater metagenome | isolation source: river surface water | place: USA:Blue River Watershed | collected 2017-08-18
CACCGTTCAGAATTGCTATACGGCATTGGGTTACGTGCACCAGATCTGGAGCCCGATTCCATCGGAGTTTGACGATTACATCTCCCAACCCAAGGGTAACGACTACCGGTCTTTGCATACGGCGGTTCATTGTGAGGATGGTCGCGCATTGGAGATCCAGATCCGTACCCACGAGATGCATCAGCATGCAGAGTTGGGCGTGGCCGCGCACTGGCGATATAAGGAAGGTGCTCGCAGTAGCGGCAATTATGACGACAAGATCGCGCTATTACGTCAACTGTTAAATTGGCGTGAAGAAATCGGTGATAGTCGTGACTGGCAGACGCATTACCGTGAAGCCGCCCTCGACGACACGCTCTATGTCTTTACACCGCAAGGCCGCGTCGTCGATTTGCCCGTAGGCTCAACCCCTGTTGATTTTGCCTACCGCGTTCATACTGAACTGGGACATCGCTGTCGCGGCGCCAAGGTCGATGGCGCGCTGGTGCCGCTCACAACTCCCTTGAAAACGGGACAGCGCGTCGAGATCGTCGCCGCCAAAGAGGGCGGGCCATCGCGTGACTGGCTGAATCCACAGCAGGGCTATCTGATGACCAAATCGGCGCGCACCAAGGTGCGCAGCTGGTTTGCCGCTCAGGATCTGCCGGACGAGCCGCAAAAGATCGATGATAACGAACAGCACGAGTTGCCGCTGGTTGACCTATCGCCAGAAGCCATGGTGCGTCGGTCCCGCCATAAGGGCGGTAGTGGGGTACTCATTGTCGGGGTCGATCAGTTGCTGACGCAGCTGGCCAAATGCTGCAAACCGGTGCCGCCTGATCTAATCCAGGGCTTTGTCACCCGCGAAAAGGGGATTTCTGTCCACCGGCAAGATTGCCCGAGCTTCCAGCATGTGGCCGCGCTTCACCCGGAGCGGGTGATTGACGCAGACTGGGCAGACGCCGCGCCCGCCTCGGGGGGTGATACGAACGTTTACGCCGTCGACATTCTGGTCGATGCCCAGGATCGCCAGGGCTTGCTGCGGGATATTTCCGACGTGTTGGCGCGCGAACGGGTCAATGTCACCGCCGTTCGTACGCAATCGAAGCAGGGCGCTGCCGAAATGGCGTTTACGGTGGAAGTGGCCGACATCAAACGTCTCAACCAGGCGCTTCATCATATTCAACAGGTGAATGGGGTGGTTAGCGCCCGCCGGGGCTAACGTATCGGGCGGCGCTTCATAGCCACTTCGATTGGATACCGCAGTAAAAATTCTTAAAACAACTAGGAATCATAGAGTTAGTGTTTTTTCAGCGACCGAAATAATTTATTGACCTCACATCACTACAATAAGGGCTTTGAAGTTTCTTGTTTTTTTGCCATGACCCGTACACCACCCGCTACTACCCCCCTGCCTGAAGAAGATTCGGCCGTCTCGGTTGCCGAGTTACACCGCCGTCTGGAACGTGAGCTACTGGATAGCTACGACGAAGAGCTCGAGATGGAGCTGGATGATCAGCGCTTCGACGAGGTGTTGAGCCGCACGCCGGAAGAAAAGCGGGCCGCGGTGATCCAGCGTCGCCATTATTTCCGTGAGTTGCTGCGTCTGCAGGGGGAGTTGATCAAGTTGCAGGATTGGGTGTCGCATACCGGGCACCGCATGATTATTATTTTTGAAGGACGTGACGCCGCAGGCAAGGGCGGGGTCATCAAACGCATCACGCAACGGTTAAACCCGCGTGTCGTTCGGACCGTGGCGCTGCCGGCGCCAAGCGACCGGGAAAAGACCCAGTGGTATTTCCAGCGCTACGTGCCGCATTTTCCGGCGGCCGGCGAGATCGTGCTGTTTGATCGTAGCTGGTACAACCGGGCAGGGGTGGAACGGGTCATGGGCTTTTGTACCGAGGCGGAATGTGAAGAGTTTTTCCGTTCGGTGCCTGAGTTCGAACGTATGCTCGTGCGTTCGGGTATTCAGATCGTGAAATACTGGTTCTCGATTAACGATGAAGAGCAGCATGTACGCTTCCTGAGCCGCATCAACGATCCGCTCAAGCAGTGGAAGCTGAGCCCGATGGATCTGGAGTCGCGCGCCCGCTGGGAAGACTACACCCGCACCAAGGAAGATATGCTGGATCGGACCAATATTCCGGAGGCGCCCTGGTGGGTGGTACCGGGCAACGACAAGAAGCTCGCGCGGCTGAACTGTATCCGTCATCTGCTGTCGCAAGTACCGTATACCGATATCAGCCATGAATCGGTGGCCTTGCCCGAACGACGCCATAACCCGGATTACGTGCGCCACCCGGTGCCGGAATCGATGATTGTTCCGGATTACTACGCGGAGCGCTGATCTTTCATGCAATACGAATCGATTGCTGCGGTTGACCTTGGGTCGAATAGCTTCCGTCTGGAAGTCGGTCGTGTTGTCGACGATCAGATTTACACCCTGGATTCGCTCAAGGAGTCAGTGCGTCTCGCCTCGGGTCTGCAGCCCGATAAGAGCCTCGATCGCGCGTCGCAGGAGCGGGCGCTGGATGCACTCTCGCGCTTTGGTGAGCGCATACGTGGTTTACCGCCCGAAGCCGTGCGTGCCGTTGCCACCAATGCACTGCGAGTTGCCAAGAACGCCACGCCGTTTTTGCGCGAAGCAGAAGCGGCCTTGGGGTTTCCGATTGAAATTATTGCCGGGCGCGAAGAGGCACGTTTGATTTACATCGGCGCCGTACATTCTTTGCCGGCATCCGACGCGCAGCGCCTGGTCTTTGACATTGGTGGCGGGTCGACCGAGTTCATCATCGGTGACGGCATGAAGCCGCTGTGCCTGGAATCGCTGTTTATGGGTTGCGTGAGTTACTCACTGCGCTATTTCCCCGATGGACATATTGATCGCAAGCGCATGAACGAAGCGCAGATGGCAGCGGCAAAAGAGGTGTCCCTGATTGCGCACACGTATCAGAAAACCGGATGGAGAGAGGCGATTGGTTCATCGGGAACAGCCAAGGCCATTGCCGAAATTCTCGAACAGAATGATCTGAATCCGAATGGTTCGCCCGGCATTACCCGTCGCGGGCTGGATCAGCTTTGTGCGTTGATGATCCGCTACAAGCGCATGGATGCGTTGCCGTTGAACGGTGTTAAATCAGATCGTATACCCGTCCTGCCAGGCGGCGTCGCGATCATGTCGGCGATTCTGGATACGCTGAACATTGACGATGTCACCTATGCCGATGGCGCGCTCCGCTTGGGCGTGCTTTACGATCTGCTTGGCCGTTTTCATCACCACGATATGCGTGCTGCAACGGTGAAACAGTTTCAGCGCCGCTATCAGGTCGAGTCCGAACAGGCCGATCGGGTGTCCGAAACTGCCCTGAAGATTTTTACAGACCTCATGGATCTCAAACTGCGCAAGCCTGAAGAGCTCGAGCGCGACAGTCAGTTCATTGATTGGGCGGCGCGTTTGCATGAAGTCGGTTTGTCGATTGCCCATACCGGGTACCACAAGCATGGCGCCTATATTCTTAGCTACGCCGATATGCCCGGTTTCTCGAAAATGGATCAGGCGCGTCTGGCGCTGTTGGTGCTGTGTCACCGCGGTAAACTCAACAAGGTGGAAGGGTTGAACCGTGAAGATGTCGCGTGGCGGCAAATTCTGTCGCTGCGTCTGGCTTCGATTCTTCATCGATCACGACTCGATGGTGTCGATACCCCAGCATTACAGGCCCGGGAAACCGTGAATGGGTTTACGTTACAGCTCCCAGCTGGCTGGCTCGTCGAAAACCCGATGACGGCGGCGGCGCTGCATGATGAAAGTGCCATCTGGGATGAGGCAGGATTCCGTCTGCGCATCCGGGCAACCCGCAAGTGATTCCTGAAGCCGCTGTTGACTCAAGCTGGGTGATCCTGGGTTTTGTGCTGGCGGCCTATGGCTACTGGCGTTGCGGATGTGTGCTTTGGAAGACGCGTGCTGCGGGTGTACCGTGGCTGCCCTTATTGATTTCGACACTGACGCTCATCGTTCTGTGGCATATCCGTGCGGGCACCTTGCCCGGCCTTTCACTGCATCTGCTGGGCGCCATGCTGTGTACGCTGGTATTTGGTCCGGCGCTCGCCGTTGTGCCCCTCAGCTTGGCTCTGGTTTCGGTGTGTCTAACGATGCACGCCGAATGGATGTTGTTGGGTCTTAACGCGTGTTTGCTGGTTTTCTGGCCGATCTTGATCAGCCGGCTGTTTACGCATCTGGTGAGCAAGTTGCCAAGCAATATTTTCGTGTTTATTTTTGTCGGCGGTTTTTTCTCGAGTGCCGGTGTTGTATTGCTGACGGGTTGGACCCTGGCCGGCATGCTCTGGATGATGCAGATCTACCCCTGGGGCGGCATGCTGGAAGACTTTGCGTCCTACTGGTTGCTGGTGGCGTTTTCTGAAGCCTGGCTCACCGGGATGTTGCTGACGGTGCTCGTCGTGTATCGGCCAGAGCAGGTGGCGATGTTCGATGCCGCCCGTTATATCGATCAGGCTTGAGTCGATGTCGGGTCCGTTCACCCGCTTAAGCCGTTTAGCCTGGCCTGTACTGGTGGCGCAGCTGGCTACGATCGGCATGATGGCGATCGATACCATCGTCGTAGGGCGGGCAGGCACCGACGATCTGGCGGCGCTGGCGGTAGGCGCCAGTATTTATGTCTCCCTCGCGCTGGCGCTATCTGGTGTGGTACAGGCCATTCTGCCGAGTCTGGCGCACCGCTTGGGTAAGAATGATGCTGTTGGTGCGGCGCAATTGATCCGTCAGGCGTTCTGGCTGGTGCTGTTATTGGCGGTGATCGGTGATCTGATTCTGTGCTTTCCCGACTGGATGATCGCATTTGCCGAGTTGCCGGCGCCGGTGGCGGCAGTCACGGCCGATTATCTGAGCGTTCTAGCCTTTTCCTTGCCGGCGTCATTAGGCTATCGGGCGTTCCATGCGATCGCCGGCGGTGTCGGGCGAACCCGTCCGCTGATGTGGCTTAGTCTGTCACAAACGGCAGGCCATGCCTTGTTGGCGCCGATCCTGGCTGACAGTATAACGATCGGCGGTATGACCTTTGGTTTGGGTCTGGGCGCCATCGGTGCAGCGAGCTCGCAGGCGGTGCTTGCCTGGGTGATTTGTTTGACCGGCCTGCTGGTACTCTGGCGTAGTCCCTATTATCGCCATTTGATGCAGGACGTTGGTCTGTGGCCGGGACGCCCGGATCTACCGACGCAGAAACATTTGCTGCGGATCGGGGTGCCCATGGGGTTGTCGTATTTTGTGGAAATTTCCGCGTTTACCCTGATGGCGATCTTTATCGCCCGACTCGGGCCAGAAATTCTGGCGGGACACCGCATCGTCGCGAATATCTCGGCGATGGTCTACATGTTCCCGCTGGCGGTAGGCACGGCGACCGCAGCACTAGTCGGACAGGCCGATGGCGGGCGAGATATCGTGGGTGCCGAAGCGTTGTCGCGCAGTGGTTTCATCGTGGCAGCGGGCGGTGCCTTGTTATTGGGGGCGCTGCTCTGGGTATTTCGGGAGCCCTTGGCTGCGCTCGGGTCGCCGGATCCGGCCGTTATTGGCGTGGCGGTCGGCCTGATCGGGTACGTGGCGGCCTATCAGTTGTTTGACGCACTGCAGACGGTTGCCGGGTTCGCGCTACGCGGTTATCACGTCACTTTTGTGCCACTGGGCGTACACCTTGCCGCATTCTGGCTGGTGGGCCTGGGTGGCGGCTATGTATTGGCCTTTAGCGGCCTGCCTGTGATCGGTGTATTGCCGATGGGTGCCGCGGGGTTCTGGTGTGCCGCGCTCCTGGCGACGCTGTTGGCCGCTTTGGGGCTGGTTGGACTCTTGCTCTGGGTGCAGTCGGCCAGGCGGCGCGACCTGGTCTGACCGAACGTGACGGCTCTTTTGTCAGCGCTTGTTTTGTGATGACATCACTGGCTGCCACGAGCCATCGCTGCGTTTGCAAAACCGGTAATAGCCAGCGCTCTTCACGTTTTCTGCAACGTTTTCCATATGGATTTCGCGGCAGGCCGGATTTTTTTGCGGATCGGGGTAGGGGGTCAGCGTACCAAACGCACCCGAAGCCGGATTGCTCCAGCGGACGGGGGTGCCATCTTTAGCCGCCAGCGCTTTGGCGGAGGCTTCATTAAAGAATTGGGCGTCCTGCTCGTTAAAGCGCGACATAGCCTGATCCATCATGAACGCCATGTTAGCGGCCTGAGCCAGACCCGCACCGGTGAGGCAAGCGGCAATGACGACGGATTGGATGATCTGCTTGTTCATGGGAACCTCGCTGGTGACTGGATCAGTATAAATAAGTTAGCCGCGCGTGCTGGCCTGGCTGGGAACGTCGATCAGGGTGACGGGCGTGGCCTGCTGCCAGCCCGGCTTGCGGTGTTCGGCGATGACGGTGGTGAAAACGCCGCCACGGACATAGAACTTGGCGGTCAGTCGCATGAACCGGGGTTCCGTAGCCCGGACCAGGTCGTCCAGAATGCGGTTGGTCACGGCCTCATGAAAAGCGCCTTCGTCGCGAAAGCTCCACATGTACAGCTTGAGGCTTTTCAGCTCCACGCACAGGGTGTCCGGGATGTAATCCAGGATCAGGGTGGCGAAGTCCGGTTGCCCGGTTTTGGGGCAAAGACAAGTAAATTCAGGGACTTCCATATGAATAATGAAGTCGCGTTGAGGCGTGGGATTCGGAAAAGTTTCCAGCGTCTTGCTTGGTTGCGTGGTCATGTTCGTTTCGCGTGATGTTTGGGGTGGTTCAGCTGATATTATAAGCAGCCTTTATTGGCAGTTCAGCGCTGTTTTTCTGATCTGCCCGTCCGATTATCGCCTTTGTAAGGCGAAAACAGAATTTATGCGTCTTAATAAGCTCAAACTCGCCGGTTTCAAATCGTTTGTCGATCCTACCCAGGTTGAATTGCCGGGACAGTTGATCGGCGTGGTCGGCCCCAACGGCTGCGGTAAGTCCAATATCATTGATGCGGTTCGCTGGGTATTGGGTGAATCCCGCGCCACCGAGCTGCGCGGCGAATCGATGCAGGATGTCATTTTTAATGGCACGACCAGTCGCAAACCGGTATCGCGCGCCAGCGTTGAAATGGTCTTCGATAATAGCCTGGGGCGGGCTGTGGGGCAGTGGTCCCAGTATGCCGAACTGTCGGTGAAGCGTGTGCTGACCCGCAATGGTCAGTCCGATTACTTTATTAACAACCTCAAGGTGCGCCGTAAGGATGTGACCGACCTGTTCATGGGGACCGGCCTGGGGCCGCGCGCCTACGCGATCATTGGGCAGGGCACCGTATCCCGCATTATCGAAGCGAAGCCCGAAGAGCTGCGTGTCTTCCTGGAAGAGGCGGCCGGTGTTACGCGTTATAAAGAGCGGCGCAAGGAAACCGAAGGCCGTCTGGCCGATACCCGCGAGAACCTCGCGCGCCTGGAAGATATCCGTCAGGAACTGGGCACCCAGATCAGTCGCCTGGAAAGCCAGGCCGAAGTCGCCGAGCGCTATCAAAGTCTGCAGGCAGAGTTGATGGGCACACAGCAGCAGCTGTGGTCGGTGCGTTTGCTCGAAGGACGCACGGATGCCGTGACGCTGTCGGCGGGGCTGTCGGCAGCGCAGATTGAACTGGAAGAAACCGTTGCCCGCCAGCGGAACATCGAAGCTGAACTCGAAACGCTACGTGAGGCGTATTACACGGCCAACGATGCGGTGCAGACAGCGCAGAGCGCATTCTTCAGCATTAACGCCGAGGTCGCTACGATTGAGGCCGATATCCGTCATCGTCAGGAAACACGCCGCAATCTTGAATCCCGTTTGACGCAACTGGCGGCCGAGAAGCAAAGCTGGCAGCAGCGCCAGGCACAGGCGGAAGAAGACCTGGTGCGCTGGACCGAGCTGCAGGAACATGCGGCACTGCGCCTGGCGCAGGCCCAGGAGCTGCTGGCGCGGGCGCAAGAAGGTCTGCCGGCATTCGAAGACGCCGAGCGTGAAGCGCAGGCGCAGGCGAGTCAGTTCCGTGGCGAGCTTTCCGGTCTTGAGCAACGACTGCAAGTGGCGCAGGCAAATCGTGCTAACGCTGAACGACATCTGGCGCGAATCGATCAACAGATTGAACGGCTGGCACGCGATGAGGCGGTGCTGACGCCGCCCGATACCGAACAATTGCAGGTTCTGGCAGAAGCGCGTGAAGCAGCGGGTATGGCGCTGGCCGAATTGCAGGAACAACAGACGGTTGCTGAACAGGCCGTGCACGATGCCGAGCAGGCGCTTCAGGCTGCCAGCGATCATCAACGCGAGCTGCAGGCAGAATTGACCCGTATTCAAGCCCGCCATCAGGCGCTGAAGCAGTTACAAGAGCGCGTGCAGGCGACCGGTAGTCTTCCGGATTGGCTGAAAAAGGCGGATCTGCAGGATCGCCCCGCGCTGTGGCAGCAAATTCGCGTTGCTCAGGGCTGGGAGCTGGCCGTCGAGGCCGTGCTACGTGAGCGCCTCAAGGCCGTGGCCTGTGGCCACCAGAATCTGCCTGATCTGGATCGCTGGTTCGCAGAACCACCGGGGTTACGTGTAACGCTGTTGTTATCCGGCGCAGAGGGTAATGCGGCGGTCGTGTCTTCGGATGCGCTCCTGCACAAGGTCGAGTGTCTGGAAGATGGGCTGAGACCAATCCTCGCCCAGTGGCTAGCCGGTATCCGTGTCGCGCCGACGCTGGCGGCAGCACGTGCGTTGCAGTCAACGCTGGCGGCTGGTGAAACGATTGTGACGCAGGAGGGTCATTTGCTGGATCGATACAGCGTGACATTCTTTGCCCCGGATGCGGCGGATCATGGCTTGCTCGAACGTCAGCAGGAAATCGAAAGCACGGAGGCGCGTGTCACCGAACTGAGCGCTCCGGCCGAATCGGCGACGCATGAGGTCGAGGCAGCGCGTGAAAGATTGCGTTTGGCGCGTCAGACCCTCGAAGCCTTGCGGCAGCAGTCGCAAACGGCACAGAGTGAACTGTCGAGCCGTACGATGGAACACGAACGACTGGTGCAGACGATCCGGCATTATGAAGAGCGCCACAAGACACTGAAGGCTGCGCAGGAAGAACTCAGTAACGAACGTGCCGGGGAAGTGGCGCGGCTCGACGAGATGTCAGGTCTGTTGCAGAACCTCGAGGGATCAGTCGCTGTTGCCCAGACATCGCTGACCGAACGACTCTCGGTCCGTGAAACTGCCAGCCGCGCCTTGCGTGACGCGCGCGATGCATTGGTCAAGGTCGAGCGTGAAGTACAAGAAGCTGAGTTCTCGTGCCGAGAGTGCCAGACCCGCCTGGACGATCTGCATACCCAGAGTCGTTTGTCGGTGGATGAGTGTCGACGTATCGACGATGGCATAACGCAGGCTAAGGCAGAGCTGGAAGGCGCCGATGGCGATGAATTGCGTGAAAAACTTGAAGCTGCCCTGATGTTGCGTGCAGAGCGCGAGCAGGCGCTCGCCGAAATCCGCGATACGGCCGAGAGCCATGCGGGTGCCCTGCGCGCGCAGGAAGAAAATCGCTTACGGATGGAGCAACAGCTGGAACCGGTGCGGGCGCGTATCAATGATCATCAGCTGAAGCTGCAGGCCGCCGAACTCGCTGCAGCGCAGTTCGAAGGGTTTCTGACTGAAGCCGGTTGTTCATCCGAGCAGATCGAATCGTTGCTACAGAACGTGGGTGACCTCAAGCCCGCGCCACTGCAGAGCGCCATTACCCGGCTGCAGCGTGAGATCGAAGCCATGGGCCCGGTTAACCTGGCGGCGTTGGTGGAGTTGAACTCGGCGCAGGAGCGTAAGACATTTCTCGATGCCCAGTCCGACGATCTGGTGCGTGCCATGGAGACCCTGGAAAACGCCATCCGCCGCATCGACAAGGAAACGCGTGCGTTGCTGCAGGAAACGTTTGATTTGGTGAATCAGCACTTTGGTTCCCTATTCCCGACGCTTTTTGGCGGCGGTGAGGCGCGCTTGATTATGACCGGCGACGAGATTCTCGATGCCGGTGTGCAGGTGATGGCGCAACCGCCGGGTAAGAAGAACTCGACCATCCATCTGCTATCCGGCGGTGAAAAGACGCTGACCGCGATCGCACTCGTCTTCTCACTGTTCCAGCTAAACCCGGCGCCATTCTGCTTGCTGGATGAAGTCGATGCGCCGCTGGATGATGCCAACACAGTTCGCTTCTGCGACATGGTGAAGCGGATGTCCGACAAGACCCAATTCCTGTTCATCAGTCACAACAAGATCGCCATGGAAATGGGCAATCAGCTGGTTGGTGTGACGATGCAGGAATTTGGTGTTTCCCGAATCGTGGAAGTCGATATGGAAGAAGCCTTGCAAATGCGTGAAAAGATAGTGGCGTCATCATGAACGAACTGCAATTGAGCCTGGTGGGACTTGGCCTGATCGCCATTCTGCTGGTGGTGGTCTACAACCGCTGGCTGGAACGTAAGTATCGTAAAACACACGGCTTGGAATCTGCTGCCCCGGTCTCAGCGGAGCCCGTTGTCGGGCTGGCGGACGAAGGACGTCAGGAGCCGCAATGGGCGCAGGACGAACCCGCTCTGGCGGGGATGGTGGTTGAACCATCGAACAGGGTCGAGCCTGGTTTGAATGACATCGACGACGTCCAGGGGATGTCGGAACCGTTGCCAACACTCAGTGATGTCGAAGCCTGGGTCGATGCGATTGCTACGCTGCGCTTCTATGAGCCGCGGTCGGCAGGTTCGATTCGTGAGACGATTGAACAGCTGGGTGCTAACCGCTTCGAGCGCATCGAATGCTATTCGGGCGATGCCTGGCACCTGGCCGACAAATTGCCTGCCGATGCACTGGTGAGTAACGTTCGGTGTCGCTTGCAGCTCGCTTCTCGGCGTGGTCCGGTGTCGCCCGATGTCTTGCACGCATGGGTGCTTGCCATTGAAAGTCTGGCACAAATGCTGTCAGCTGGCTTGTCGGTGGAGTCGGAGTCAACCATCCTCGAGCGTGCCAGCAGTCTGGATGTTTTTTGTGCCCGTGTTGACGCATTGATTAGTCTCAACCTGCGGGCGCGCGACAAGGGTGCCATGGTGCCGCAATTCCCGGCGAAACTAAATGCGGTTGGCTTATCAGGGTCTTATCCGGCACTTGCCCGGCTGAATGTCTATGGCGATGTCGATTTCCAGGTGCTGGCTGATGACGCGCAAGGATTGGTCTCGCTGATTATGGACGTTCCTCACGTGATACGACCAGATCTGGTCATCGCAGAAATGTTCGATCAAGCGCGTTCGTTGGCGACTGCACTCGATGCCGAGATTGTGGATGATGATGGTCGTCTGCTCGGTGACGACGGGATGCTGTTGCTGTCGAACCAGGTCGTTCGTCTGGCGGCCATGTTGCAGGCTCAGGGCATCGAGCCGGGCTCTCCGCTCGCACGACGACTTTTTTCCTGACGGATTGCCGTGCAGGACGCGTTTAATTTCGACGCGCCGCCGCAGACACCGGCGTCAGCCGATGGCCGAATGCCAAATGGTGACGACCCGGCAGCGGTGATCCAGTATTTGCGCCAATTGCTTGAACGCTATGCGCATGCCTATTACGTCTGCGATGCACCGGAAGTTCCCGATGCCGAATATGATCGCCTTTACCGCCAACTAGAAGCGCTTGAAGCGGCTCATCCGGCGTTGGTGACGGACGATTCGCCGACGCAACGCGTGGGGGCGCCGCCGCTGTCATCGTTTGACCAGGTGGTGCACCGCGTGCCCATGTTGTCGATCAATAATGCTTTTGCGCCAGAAGAGGTCGAGGCGTTTGATCAACGCTGTCGCGACGGTCTCGGGTTGTCGGTTGTTGATCCGCCGATCGAATACGCTTGTGAACCCAAGTTCGATGGCCTGGCGATTTCACTGATTTATCAGGGTCGCCGCTTCGTTCAGGGCGCGACCCGTGGGGATGGGACCACTGGCGAAGACGTCACTTTGAATCTGCGTACGATCCGCAGCATTCCCTTGCACTTGAACGCCCCGGCGCCCACTGGTCGATTTGAGGTGCGCGGCGAGGTGCTCATCCGGCGGGAAGATTTTGCCCGATTGAATGCGGCGCAAGAAGCCGCCGGAGAGAAGCGTTTCGCTAACCCGCGAAACGCCGCCGCAGGCAGTCTGCGCCAGCTGGATTCTGCTATTACCGCCAGCCGACCGCTGACCTTTTTTGCTTATGGCATTGCCGATTTGGCGTCGGGGTCGTTAATCGATGCCGCAGTGCCCAAAACACAGGCGGATATTTTGTCCTGGTTGGCAACACTGGGTTTCCGGGTGGCGGAAACGCGCGCCGTTGTCTCTGGCGCCCCCGGCCTATTGGCCTACTATGACCAAATGGGGCAGAAGCGTTCCGGTCTTGCATACGACATCGATGGTGTGGTGTACAAGGTGAACCGATTGGATCAACAGGCGCGTCTTGGCTTTGTATCTCGTGCGCCGCGGTTTGTGATTGCCCACAAATTTCCGGCCGAAGAGGCGTTGTCCAAAGTCTTGGGGATTGATGTACAAATCGGCCGAACGGGCGCCGTAACGCCCGTTGCTCGGCTAGAACCGGTCTTCGTTGGCGGTGTAACGGTGACTAATGCGACCTTGCATAACTTCATCGAGATCGCCCGCAAGGATATCCGGGTGGGTGATACGGTCATTGTTCGCCGGGCGGGCGATGTCATCCCCGAGGTTGTGTCGGCATTGCAAGATCGTCGTCCGTTGGGCGATGACGGCCAACCGCGCCATGCCTTGATGCGTTGTCCGGAGGTTTGTCCTGAATGCGGCTCGCATGTCGAACTCCCCCCCGGCGAAGCGGTCGCGCGTTGTACCGGTGGCCTGGTGTGTCCGGCGCAACGCAAGCAGGCGCTGAAGCACTATGCATCCCGTCGGGCGATGGATATCGAAGGTCTTGGCGAGAAAGTAGTGGATCAGCTGGTCGAAGCCGGGCTGGTGCATTCCCCAGCCGACCTCTACGCGTTGACGGTGCCACAGTTGGTGGCATTGGACCGGTTTGCCGAAAAATCGGCAGAAAACCTGGTGGCGGCGATTCGTCAAAGCTGTGCGGCACGACTGGAACGGTTGATTTATGCGCTGGGAATACGCAATGTCGGTGAGCAGACCGCCAAGGATCTGGCCCGTCATTTCGGTTCGATGGAATCGTTGATGTCGGCGGATCTGGATCGATTGATGCAGGTGCCGGATGTGGGCCCTGTGGTCGCCGATTCCATCGTGGCCTTTTTTGCCGAGCCCCATAACCTGGAAGTGATCCAACGATTGCGTAATGCCGGCGTGCATTGGGAGGACATCGCTGTAGCCGCAACCCCTGGGCTGCTGACTGGTAAAACGGTCGTGCTAACCGGTACCTTGCCGACGTTGACGCGTGATGACGCCAGGGCCCTGGTCGAAGCGGCGGGCGGCAAGGTGGCCGGGTCGGTTTCGGCAAAGACCAGTTTTGTAGTGGCGGGCGAGGCGGCCGGCTCCAAGTTGGAAAAGGCACAGAGCCTCGGTATTGAGATACTGGACGAGGCTGCATTCCTGCAGCGGTTACAATCGTAATATTCACTATGCAGCAACGTATGGAGTGTTCGATGAAAAAGGTTCGTAAGGCGGTTTTTCCGGTCGCAGGTCTGGGCACACGATTTTTGCCCGCCACCAAAGCAAGTCCGAAAGAAATGCTGACGGTGGTCGACAAACCCCTGATCCAATACGCGGTAGAAGAGGCGGTCGCAGCGGGCATTACCGAAATGGTGTTTGTGACGGGTCGGAGCAAGCGCGCGATCGAAGACCACTTTGACAAGGCCTACGAACTTGAAAGCGAGCTTGCGCAGAAGAACAAACAGGCGCTACTCGATATCGTGCAGAACATTCTGCCCAAGCACGTGAACTGTATTTACATTCGTCAGGCCGAGCCGCTGGGACTTGGCCATGCCGTACTGTGTGCCAAGCCGGTGGTCGGCGATGAACCTTTCGCGGTGTTGTTGGCCGACGATCTGCTCGATGGCGCGACACCCGTGATGAAGCAGATGGTGGACTGCTATGACTACTATCGTTGCTCGGTGTTGGGTGTGCAGGATGTGCCACGTGCCGACACCAAGAGCTACGGGATTGTCGACGCCAAGTCGGTGTCGGATCGGCTGGAGCAGGTAAACGCCATTGTTGAAAAACCGGATCCCGCAACGGCACCCTCGACCCTGGCCGTGGTCGGTCGCTATATCCTGTCGGGTCGGATCTTTCACCATCTCGAAAATATTCAGCCGGGTGCGGGTGGTGAGATTCAGTTGACCGATGGTATTGCCAGTCTACTGGCCGAAGAGCAGGTGCTCGCCTATCGCTATGATGGCGTGCGCTACGACTGTGGTTCCAAAATCGGTTATCTCAAGGCGACCGTTGCGCTGGGTCAACGGCATCCGGAAGTGGGTGCTGAGTTTAGTCAGTATCTCGACAGCCTCAAATAACCGCAGTTGGTCGTGCCCGATGTCTGATTTCACCCATGATCCGGACACTGCGGTGGTTCTTTATGACCGGACAGCGATTGATGCTTTAATGGATCATCAGGCGGCGGTGATGAATGCCCGTTACGCCAATGATCAGGTGCTTCTGCTGGCGGTTATGACGGGTGCTCTGGTCTATGTGGGCCAACTCCTGCCGAGACTGAATTTCAGGCTTGCGCTAGATTATGTTCATGCGACCCGTTACGATGGCGCACGTGCGGGCGGCGAGCTGCAATGGCTGGTGCATCCGCGTCAATCCGTGGCCGGCCGAACCATCCTGTTATTAGACGATATTCTCGACGAGGGTGTGACGCTGCACGAAATCCGCAATGCTTTGATTTTGGAAGGTGCAACAAGGGTCGACATCGGTGTCCTCGTGCACAAAATGAAAGATTTTCCCCAGCCCTGTGTGCCTGTCTTTCCGGCGCTGCCGGTGCCGGATCGTTATGTCTATGGCTTCGGATTGGATGCCGATGGCTTATGGCGAAACGCTGATGGAATTTTTGTCGCAGATGGAACAGGCGATGTCCATTAGCGCCGGTGAATTTAGCCGTGGACAGGTAGCAGCGACGCTTAGTGCGCTGGATGAACCTCTGGCCGCAACGCTAACCCGTTGGCAGAGCGAAGCAGCAGCGTTGGAACGCGCCGGAATTTATGACTGGTTAGCCGGGCGTGTTCAAGGTGCGCGCGTACTGGAAATCGGCTGTGGTTTCGGTCATTCGACCGCATCATTGGTACAAGCCGGCAAAACCGTTTTTGCTCTGGATAACCGGATGGATTGCCTTGAAGCTGCGCGCAAGCGCACAGCCGATGCCACGTATGGGATGGCCGATATTCAATACTATGACGAACGTTTGCTGAATGATCTGCGGGAGTTTGCGCCCGAGGCGGTTGTCTGCTGGCTGGCGGGTGCGCCAGCGGATGCCTTGCCCAGGGATGTGCCAGCGGCCTATGCCGTTATGCAGCACCGGCTGGTGTTGCAACAGGCCACGGTTCGTCTGGCCGGCCTTCTTGAGACCGCCCGTACGATCCATCTTGTGGATCGGACAGCGTTTCCCTGGAAAATGAAGGAAGCAGGGCGACAGACGATGACCAGACTGATCACGACGGCGGTGATTCAGGATGCGCCATTCACTTTGGCCGAGACGGATGTGCACTACCGCAAGATCGGTAATTCAGCCCTGCCAAAATCGGCGGGCGGCACACTTCAGGGCGTCGTGCCGGTAGTCGGTGAGGCGACCCTGAAACGCAGGCATAATCATGCCTAATTCACTTTTGAGCCCGTGGCTATGAATGCATCCGAGAAACCGCAATATTTGGCTATCATCGGTGGTAGCGGTCTCAACCATCTGTCCATCCTGGAGGGTGCACATCGCCGCTTCGTGCGAACCCCTTACGGAGAACCATCGTGCCCGATGACGCTTGGCACGATTTGCGGCCATCCCATGGTTTTTCTTGCCAGACATGGCTATGGCCATACGATCATGCCCGGCGACATTAATTATCGGGCGAATATCTGGGCTTTGAAGGAATTAAACGTTAGCGGCATTATTGCTGTTGGTTCGGTGGGATCCATACATCCCTCGTTGGGCCCGGGCGATCTGGTGGTACCCGATCAGCTGATTGATTACACCTGGGGTAGGCCAAATACCTTCTTCGGAACACATCCCGGTGTTGAAATGCACGTGGATTTCACACATCCTTTCGATCCTGGGTTGAGCCAGCGTTTGCTGGGCGTTGCCGATCTTTTGGGCTTTAACATCAAAGAAGGGGGTGTGTACGCTTGTACGCAAGGCCCGCGTCTGGAAACCGCGGCCGAAATACGGCGTTTGGCCAGTAATGGTGCTGACATTGTCGGTATGACGGCGATGCCGGAAGCGGTGCTTGCCCGTGAGCTCGGTATTCCCTATGCGCAGCTGAATGTGGTTGCCAACTATGCAGCCGGTATCGCCGAAAGTTCGGCAGGGATCGAATTCAGTGCGCTTGGCCCGGTCCTGGAGGAGTCGATGTGTAAGGTGCGGCTGATGATCGAAGCCCTGGTGGGCTGCAAGCTGCCCGACTAAGCTGTACCCGTCAGGTTTTAACCGTCGACGGGTTGATCGTAAGTTGTTCGAGCAGGTCGTTCTCGAGCAATACGCGATCCCGGCTTTGACTGAGGCTACGCCCTGAAATCAGGAAGGTGTCTTCGGCACGCTCACCGAGCGTAGAAATTCGGGCGGTATGCAATGCGGCACCATGGCGGGCGAATGTTTCCGCGATCGCATACAGAAGTCCGGTTCGGTCGGCGGCGCGGATGGATACGACATATCGCTCGCCACTCTCATCGGTTTCGATCAATACATCCGGCGCGATGGGGAAGGAACGAACCTGTCGAGACACCCGACCCGTACTTGGTGGGATAGGCTTGAGGTTGCCGGCCAGGACTTCCAGAAGATCGTGCTCGATGATAGCGCAGGTTTCACGATCCATATCGCGATTAGAGGTGTCGAGAAGATTGAAACTATCCAGCGCATAGCCATGCCGGGTGGTATGTACCTTGGCATCCATGATCGAATAGCCAATCGAGCTGAAATAGGCGCAGAGCTTGACAAAGAGATCTGGCTGATCCGGTGCGTAAACCAGTGCCTGAATGCCTTCACCCTCGGGGTTGGGTCTGGCACGGACAATGGGTTTGTTTTCGTGAACCCGGTAGTAGAGACAACGGGTGTGCCAGGCGATCTCCTCGTCGGTATGACGCAGAAAATAGACGTCGTCGAGTTGCTTCCAGAATTGATTCTGTACTGAGTTACCCAGCGCGAAGAAGCGTAGATGCGCTAGTGCCTCACGCTTGCGCTGAACGACCATATCGCCCACATCCTCCGGTGATTCACCGGAGGCCTGTTCGAAACGAGCAAGCGCACTGCGATAGAGGCCCTCCAAGAGACGCGCTTTCCACGAATTCCAGACCTTCGGGCTCGTCCCGCGAATATCGGCAACTGTCAGCAGATAAAGCGCCGTCAGATGCCGAACATCGCCCACCTTTTTGCAGAAGGCGGCGACCGTGGTCGGATCCGAAATATCTTCCTTCTGGGCAACCGAAGACATGGTCAGATGCTCACGCACCAGCCAGACGACCAGCGCTGTATCTTTGGCGTTCATACCATGAGCTGTACAAAAAGCTTCCGCGTCGACCATGCCCAGTTCGGAGTGGTCGCCACCGCGTCCTTTGGCGATGTCGTGGAATAG
>JACCDW010035480.1_pt1 | contig 17733 bp, 17 predicted proteins | sample 7449781 | NCBI WGS metagenome assembly JACCDW01 (sample SAMN15323449, study PRJNA562643) | freshwater metagenome | isolation source: river surface water | place: USA:Blue River Watershed | collected 2017-08-18
CGCTGCTTGGGCAGGTAGGACAGGATGCGTTGCAGGTCGGGGAGGAAGCCGATGTCCAGCATGCGGTCGGCTTCGTCGAGCACCACGTACTCGACCTGATTGAGCACTGCGTTCTTGGCCTCGATGTGATCGAGCAGCCGGCCGGGGGGGGCCACCAGCACCTCGACGCCGCGTTTGAGTTCCAGCGTCTGCGGCTTCATGTCCATGCCGCCGAACACCACGGCGCTGCGCAGGTTGGTGTACTTGGCATAGAGCTTGACCTGCTGCGCCACCTGGTCGGCCAGCTCGCGCGTGGGCAGCAGCACCAGGGCGCGCACCGGGTGGCGGGCGGGTGAGGTGGAGGAATTCTCGTGTTTGAGCAGGCGCTGCAGCAGGGGCAGCGAGAAGGCCGCCGTCTTGCCGGTACCGGTCTGGGCGGCGCCCATCACGTCCTGGCCGGTCAGGACCACGGGGATGGCCTGGGCCTGGATCGGCGTCATGGACTCGTAGCCCATTTCGGCGACGGCCCGCGCCAGCGGTTCGGCCAGGGAAAGATTGGAGAAGGAAGTGGCGGTCATGACAGCCCTCTATTGTCGCATCCCGGGAGCCCCTGCCCTCCCAGGGCGCTTCCCCCCTCCCCCGATGGGTCCCCCGGGAAAAAGTAAAGTGCCGCATGGCCTCCGACCTGACCGACCCTTTGGACCCCGCCCACACGCCCGCCGACGGGACCGCGCCGACCGTGCTGGTCACGGGCTTCGACGCCTTCGAGGGGGCCGCGATCAACCCCAGCTGGGAGGCCGCCCGGGCCCTGCACGGGCAGGAGATCGGCGCTCACCGGGTGGTGGCGGGCCAACTGCCCACGGAGTTCGCCCGCTCCCTGCCGGCGCTGCAGGCGCTGGTGCTGGCCCACCAGCCGCGCCTGGTCCTGTGCTGCGGACTGGCGGGCGGACGGGCCGCGATCTCGCTGGAGCGGGTGGCGATCAACGTGCAGGACGCGCGCATCGCCGACAACGCGGGCGCCCGCCCCATCGACGAGCCCGTGGTGGATGCCGCCCCGGCCGCCTATTTCACGAGCCTGCCGATCAAGGCCATGCGCCAGGCCCTGCTGCAGGCCGGCATCGCCGCCGAGGTGTCGCAGACGGCGGGCACGTTCGTGTGCAACCACGTGTTCTACGGCCTCATGCACCTGCTGGCGAAGCAGGGCCCACCAGGCACCCGCGGGGGCTTCATCCACGTGCCCTGGCTGCCCGGTCAGGGCGAGCCGTCCATGTCCTTGGCGCAACTGGTCCAGGGCCTGCAGACGGCGATTGCCTGCGCACTGGCCACGCCGGTGGATATCCGCGTCGCCGCGGGCGCGCTGGACTGAGGAGCCGACGCCAAGGAGAGGTCGCTTACGGCCGCGCATGCACGGGCCGGCGCCTAGAATGGCGGGGTGTCCATCCTGAACGCCGACCTGCACTGCCACTCCGTGGTCTCCGACGGCACGCTCACGCCCGAGGCCCTGGCGGCACGGGCCGCCGCCAACGGCGTCGAGCTCTGGGCCCTGACCGACCACGACGAGATCGGCGGCCAGCACCGCGCGATGGCCGCCGCCCGCGAGGCGGGCATGAAATACCTCACCGGCACCGAGATCTCCGTCACCTTCGCCGGGCAGACCGTGCACATCGTGGGCCTGGGCTTCGACCCTGACGACGAGTCCATGCGCCAGGGCCTCACCGCCACCCGCGGCGGGCGCGGCGAGCGCGCCAAGGAAATGGCCGAGGGCCTGGCCCGTGTGGGCATCCACGGCGCCTACGAGGGCGCCCTCAAGCACGTGGGCAACCCCGACCTGATCTCGCGCACCCACTTCGCCCGCTTCCTGGTCGAGACCGGTGTGTGCCGCGACACGCCGGAGGTGTTCCGCAAGTACCTCACCGAGGGCAAGCCCGGCTTCGTGCCGCATCGCTGGGCCAGCCTGGGGGATGCCGTGGCCTGGATCACCCGCGCCGGCGGCGTGGCGGTGATCGCACACCCCGCGCGCTACGGCTTCACCGCCAACGAGGAGTACGCGCTCTTCTCCGAATTCAAGGCCCACGGCGGTACCGCCGTAGAAGTGGTCACGGGCAGCCACACCGCCGCTGAATACGTGAAGTACGCGCAGACCGCCCGCGAGTTCGGCCTGGCCGCCTCCCGCGGCAGCGATTTCCACAGCCCCGACGAGAGCCACACCGACCTGGGCCAGCTGCCCTACCTGCCGGGCGAACTCACGCCCGTCTGGGAGCTGCTCGCGGACCGTATCCGGTGAGCGGCACCGGGTCAGCTGCGGGCCGCTCGCTGGCCGGCATCGGGATCGTGCTCGTGGCCACCTCCGTCTTCGCGGTGACGGACACGGCCGCCAAGTACGTGACGGCCGCCGGGGTGCCGCTGCTCATGGCCCTGTGGGCCCGCTACACCTTCCAGGCCATCGCCACCTCCCTGGTGGTCGTCCCCATGGGCGGCTGGAGGGTGATGCGGACCCGCCAGCCCCTGTTCCACGCCCTGCGCGGGCTGATGCTGGTATGCAGCAGCGCCCTCGTGTTCCTGAGCCTGAAGTTCATGCCGGTGGGCGAGTTCACCGCCATCATGCTGATGGCGCCCCTGGTGCTCACGCTGGTGGCAGGCACCTTCCTGAAGGAGCATGTCTCGCCCCTGCGCTGGGCACTGGTCTGCGGCGGCTTCGCGGGCACGCTGGTGATCATCCGCCCGGGCGGCGAGTCCTTCACGCCCGCGATGCTGTTCCCCCTGGCGCAGGTGGTCACCAACTGCTGCTTCCAGGTCCTCACCATCCGGCTGGCGCGCACCGAGAGCCCGCTGACCATGAACTTCTATACCGGCTGGGTGGGCGCGCTCGTGGCCACGCCACTGATGCTCCTGGCCTGGGAGCCGCAGGTGCCCGCCTGGCTGTGGGGGCTGCTGGTGGCCATGGGCGTCTCCGGTGCGGTGGGCCACTTTCTACTGATCCTGGCCTACCGGCGGGCGCTGGCCTCCACGCTCACGCCTTACCTGTACGCACAGATCGCCTTCGCGATGCTCTGTGGCTGGGTGGTGTTCGGCCATGTGCCGGACGGCTGGTCCGTGCTGGGCATGGGCCTGATCGCCCTGTGCGGCGCGGCCGGGGCCTGGCTGACGGTGATCGAGCACCGCCAGTCCCCGCGCACGGCCTGAACACGCGGCCCGCACGAGGCCCGATACTGCAGGCATGGCGCAATTCTTCGAGGTGCATCCGGACAACCCGCAGCCCCGGCTGCTGCGGCAGGCCGTCACGCTGCTCGAGCAGGGCGGCATCCTGGCCGTGCCCACCGACTCCAGCTACGCCCTGGCCTGCCACCTGGACGACAAGAACGCCGTGGACCGCCTGCGCCAGATCCGCGGCGTCGACGAGAAGCATCACCTCACGCTCCTGTGCCGCGACCTGAGCGAGCTGGCCAGCTACGCCCGCGTGGACAACCGCCAGTACCGCCTGCTGAAGTCGGCCACCCCGGGCGCCTACACCTTCATCCTGGAGGCCACGAAGGAAGTGCCGCGGCGCGTGAGCCACCCCCAGCGCAAGACCATCGGCCTGCGCGTGCCGCAGCACACCGCGCTGCAGGCCCTGCTGGCCCTGCACGGGGCGCCGCTGCTGGCGACCACCCTGATCCTCCCGGGCGACGACCAGCCCCTGAACGACGCCCTCGAGATCCGCGAGCGCCTGGAGCGCCAGGTGGCCGGCGTGATCGACGCGGGCGCCTGCGCCATCGAACCCACCACGGTGGTGGACCTCAGTCCCCTGGGCGATGGCGAGGCGCCCGTGGTGCTGCGCGAGGGCCGGGGCGACGTGGCCGCCCTGGGCCTCTGAGACAATCCGGGCGTGGATTTCAGCAACCTCGTCCAGACCGTCCTCATTTACGCACTGCCCGTGCTGTTCGCCATCACCGTGCACGAGGCGGCGCATGGCTATGTGGCGCGCCATTTCGGCGACCCGACGGCATCCATGATGGGGCGCGTGACCTTGAACCCGGTCTCGCACATCGACCCGATCGGCACGATCCTGATGCCGCTGCTGCTGTATTTCGCGACCTCGGGCGCCTTTCTCTTTGGCTACGCCAAGCCGGTGCCGGTCGATTTCACCCGCCTGCGCCGGCCCAAGCGCGACATGGTCTGGGTCGCCCTGGCCGGCCCCGCCTCCAACTTCGTGCAGGCACTCCTGTGGGCAGTTGGCCTGGTGCTGATGACTGCGGCGGGCGTGCAGGAGGAGTTCTTCCTCGAGATGTGCCGCGCCGGCGTGCTGGTGAACCTGGTGATGTGGGCGTTCAACCTCTTTCCGCTGCCGCCGCTGGATGGCGGGCGCATCCTCGTGGGCCTGCTGCCCTGGCGCCAGGCGCACTGGGTGGCCCGCATCGAGCCCTGGGGCTTCTTCATCGTGATGGGCCTGGTGCTGGTCGGCCTGGTGGGCAGCCTCTGGCTGCGCCCGCTCATGGCCTTCGGCGCCGCCGCCATCCGGCTGATGATCTCGCCCCTGCGCACCCTGCTGCTCTGACCTTTCCCGCCCTGTCGCATGACCGCTCCCGTCCGCTATCTCACCGGCATCACCACCACCGGCACGCCCCACCTGGGCAACTACGTGGGCGCCATCCGGCCCACGGTGCAGGCCAGCCGCCGCCCCGGCACCGAGAACTTCTACTTCCTGGCCGACTACCACGCCCTGATCAAGTGCGACGAACCGGCCCGCATCCAGCGCTCCACGCTGGAAATCGCCGCCTGCTGGCTGGCCGCGGGGCTGGACCCGGAGCAGGTGTTCTTCTACCGGCAGTCGGACATCCCCGAGATCCCCGAGCTGACCTGGTTCCTCACCTGCGTCACCGGCAAGGGACTGCTCAATCGCGCCCATGCCTACAAGGCTTCGGTAGACAAGAACCAGGCCGCCGGCGCCGACCCCGACGCCGATGTGACCGCGGGCCTGTTCATGTACCCGGTGCTGATGGCGGCCGACATCATCCTGTTCAACGCGCACAAGGTGCCGGTGGGCCGCGACCAGGTGCAGCACATCGAGATGGCGCGTGACATGGCCTCCAGCTTCAACCACCTGTACGGCCCCCACTTCACCCTGCCCGAGGCGGTGATCGACGACGCCGTGGCCCTGCTGCCCGGCCTGGACGGCCGCAAGATGTCCAAGAGCTACGACAACACCATCGGCCTGTTCACCCCGCCGGCGCAGATGCGCAAGCAGATCGCGTCCATCGTGACCGACTCGCGCGCGCCGGGGGAGCCCAAGGAGACCGAAGGCTCGGCCCTGTTCCAGATCTACCAGGCCTTCGCCACCCCCGAGGAAACCGACACCCTACGAAAGTACTATGCCGAAGGGATCGCCTGGGGCGAGGCCAAGACCCTGCTGTTCCAGCGCATCGACCGCGAGATCGCGCCCATGCGCGAACGCTACGAGGCCATGGTGAACAACCCCGCCGAGGTCGAACGCATCCTCCTGCGCGGCGCCGAAAAGGCACGAGAGCGTTCACGCCCCTTCATCGCCCGCCTGCGCGAGGCGGTGGGCCTGCGAAGCCTGGCCAGCGCCTCGGCCGCCGCCGGCAAGAAGGCAGAAAAGGCCGCCGTGCCGGTCTTCAAGCAATACCGCGAGGCCGACGGCCGCCACTACTTCAAGCTGGTGGACGCCAGCGGGCGCCTGCTGCTGCAAAGCCAGGGCTTCGACTCGCCCCGCGAGGCGGGTCAGGCCGTCGCCCGCATCCGCGAGCAGGGCCTGGCCGCCATAACCCAATTGGGTGATGCCGTGCAACGTCCCCACGACCTGTCCGAGAACGAACTGACCACTCAACTGTCCTTGCTGAGGCAACCTGATTAATCCAGCTCTGCTATAAACGAGCCAGCAGGTTATTCTTTACGTTCACCATGCAAGCCACCAAGACCGCCTCCCCGATGAATCTCTTCGTGATCGATGACCATCCGCTCATGCGTGAGGCCGTCGTCATGCTGCTGCGGCGGATGCGCCCCGGTGCCAATGTGGTGGAACTGGACCGCATGGGCGGCCTGGACGGCGCGGTGCGCCAGCACGGCACCCCCGACCTGATCTGCCTGGACCTGAAGCTGCCCGACACCACCGGTACCTCGGGCGTGCATGAGGTCAAGAACCTCTTTCCCGAGACGCCGCTGGCAGTGATCTCGGCCTCGCCGTCCTCCGATGCGGAAGAAGTCTGCATCGACGCGGGCGCCGACATCTACATCGAGAAATCCTCAGGCGCCGGCGAGATCGGCAACGCCCTGCGCGCCCTGCTCTCGGCCGACGGCCAGTTCGAGGAACTCGCGCCGACCGACAACAAGCTGTCCAAGCGCCAGAAGCAGCTGATCGTGATGCTCGATCGCGGCCTGTCCAATCGCGAGATCGCGGAAGAACTGGGCATCAGTGAGCACACGGTGAAGGTGCACCTGTGGCGCCTGTTCCGCCGCCTGGGTGTCAAGAGCCGCACCCAGACCATCCACTACGCCCGCGTTCACGGCCTGCTGGCCAGCTGATCGATCGAGGCGGCCCGAGCGGCCGCCTGCTGCGGGTCGCTCGGATCGAGCACCAGCCTGAACATCGTGCCCCGCCCGGGCACGGATACCAGTTCCACCGGATGGCCCAGGATATGGGCCAGCCGCGAGACGATGTGCAGGCCCAGGCCGAAGCCGTCCTGCGTGCCTTCGTGCACCGGCACCTTGTAGAACTCCCTGAAGATGTCGCGCTGGTGCTCCGGCGCGATGCCCAGGCCCGTGTCCCAGACCTCGATACAGGGACGCGTGCCCGCATGGCGCACCGCCAGCAGCACGGTGCCGCGCTCGGTGTACTTGATGGCGTTGGACACGAGGTTGCCCATGATCCGGGCCAGCAGCAGTCCGTCGGAATGCACCTTGCCGCCGCTGCGCCGCACGCGCAGTTCCAGGCCCTTGGCCTGGGCCAGCGGGCGGTACTGGAGTTCGAGGTCGTCCAGCAGCTTGTCCAGTGACACCTCGCCCAGGTTCAGGCGGATCTTTCCGGAGTCCAGCCGCACCAGGTCGAACAGGGAGTCGAACAGCGCGTTCACGGCGCGGGTGGACTCCAGGATCTTGGGCGCGATCTCACCCACCAGGTCGGGCTCACTCACCAGCCAGTCCGCATACAGGCCCAGGGCCAGCACCGGCTGGCGGATGTCATGCGTGGCGCTGGCCAGGAAGCGGTTCTTGATTTCCACCGCATCGAGCGCGGCGCGGGTCTGCCGCGTGAGCGATTCGATCAGCTGGCTGTTGCGGTATTGCAGTTCGAAGTTGCGCCGGTGGGTGCGGTGCTGGCGCTGGCCGGCCTGATAGAGCACCTGCCAGTAGATGGCCAGCAGGGCCAGCAGCCAGTAGTGGTAGTACGGCCCCTGCAACTGGTGTTCGGCCACCACCCGCCAGACCACGATGATCAGGGCCGTGATCATCAGCGTGTTCAGGTAGGCGCGCATGGCGCCCAGCACCGGTGACAGGCCGTTGACGGCGAGCATGGTGATGGACGCCAGGATCAGCCAGCAGATGAACTGGGTCGACAGCGGCGAGCGCTCGAAGAACAGGGCCACCGAGGACGCCCAGACCAGGGCACTGGCCGTCCAGAGGTGCCGGGCCCGCGCATAGAACGCCAGCTGGGAAGCAGGCTCGGCACCGGCCACGCGGTGCTCGTAGCGGTGCACCACCAGCGCGCGCACCACGGCCACCGACACCGCGGCCAGGGCCCACAGCGCCAGGGCCAGGGGGTGGGTATCGCCCCACATGACGCCGACATACAGGGGGATCACCACCCAGAGCGCCACCTGGGTGTTGGCCGAGACCCGCACCAGGCTGCGCACCAGCTGCGCGTCGACCCACTCGGTCTCGGCGGGCGTGTAGACGGACGCGGGGATGTCGGACTTCATGTACGGGCGGGTCAAGCCCGGCTAGTCTAGCGAATGCCCGGGTGCCTGCGCGGCGCGGGTGCGATCTTCAGCTGCTGGCGGTACTTGGTGACTGTGCGGCGGGCCACGTTCAGGCCCTGGCGTGCCAGCACCTGCGCCAGCGCCACATCGGACAGCGGCGCGTGCGGGTCCTCGGTGGCGATCAGTTCCCGCACCAGGGTGCGTATCGCCGTGGGCGAGCACTCGCCGCCTCGGGCGGTGGCCAGGGCCCGCGAGAAGAAGTACTTGAGCTCGAACACACCGCAGGGCGTGGCCATGTACTTGTTGTTGGTCACGCGCGAAACGGTGGATTCGTGTACCCCCACCGCATCGGCGATCTCGCGCAGGGCCAGCGGCCGCATCGCCATCGGGCCATAAGCCAGGAAACGGTGCTGGCGCTGCAGGATCGCACGGGCCACGGACAGGATGGTGGCGAAGCGCTGCTCGACGTTTCGCACCGTCCATTTCGCCTCCTGCAGGTGGGCCGCCAGTTCGGGGTACGCGCCCGGGTGGTCATGGAGGAGCCACTGCGCGTAACGCCGGTTGACCCGCACGCGCGGGATCACCACGGGATTGAGGCTGGCCACCCATTGCCCGCGCCGGTACCTGACCACCACGTCGGGCGTGAGGTAGTGGATGCCCGGCGCGCCATGGCGCGTCCCGGGACGAGGGTCCAGGCGGCGGATCGCCTGGCAGGCGGCCTGCACCGCTTCGTCCGGCAAACCGAGGCGGCGCGCCAGCGTGGCCGCATCGCAGGTGGCCAGCGCGTGCAGGTGATCGCGCACGATCCGTACTGCGAGTTCACGGTCCGCACGCAGCGCGCTGGCGGGTGCCTGGACGATCTGCAGGAGCAGGCATTCCGCCAGCTCGCGCGCGCCCACGCCCGGCGGGTCCAGGGCCTGCACGCGCCGCAGGGCGATCGACAGCTCCTGGGGATCGGGCGGGGGCTGCAGGCCGGCCGCGGCACCCGCCTCGTGCAGGGGCAGGCGCAGGTAGCCGTCCTCCTCGAGGCAATGGACCAGGGCCAGCGCCAGCACCCGGTCACGCTCCGGCAAAGGCATCACGTTCAACTGGCCTGCCAAATGGGTGGCCAGCGTGGTGGGGGCTGCCAGGGTGTCCATCACGCTGCCTTCTCCCGGCTCGGCACGGCGCGTGACCGGCAGGTCCGTCTCCCATCCCGTCACCGTCTCGGCCTCGTGCGATCCGTCCTCCCTGTCCGCTGGATCGGCGGCCTCCTGCAGGTCGTCGGCCTCGAGAAAGGGATTGCTGTCCAGGGCCTGCCGCACCATCTGCGAGAAGTCGAGGGACGACATCTGCAGCAGCCGCACGGCGCGCTGCAGGCGGGGCGACAAGGCAGGCGTGAGCTGGGTGGCGGCCTGAAGGATCGTGGAATTCATCATGAGGGGACTCCTTCGAAACGGAACCCGGCAGGTCCCGGAACCGGGGGTTGCGGACGCAAGCGGCATGCCGCCAGGGCGCCGCCGTCACCCCTGCTCGCACCTGCCACCTGCGGTCACTGCAAGTTGCCCCTCGCGTGTGCATTGCGTCACGCTGCAGGCCCATGCGCCCGGGCGCAGCGGTTGGAAGGTCTTGCCGAAAACCGGTACCGGATACGCCACGCGCAGCGTTACAGCCGGTTGCCGCCTTGCCTCTTTTCTCGCACCGCGCAGTAGGCTGCTCGTGCACGCTTGTCGCCATGCACACGCTCACCTCTCTGTCTGCACTCCCTGGCTGTGCGCCTGGCCCGGAGGGCCTCGCGCGCTGGCGCCACGCGCTGCGCAGCCCGCTGCACGCCATCCTCGCTGCGACCGCAGTCCTCGAGAGTTGCCCGGCGGACAGCCAGGCCGCCGTGGAGGCGCGTCGTGTCATCGCACGGCAAACGAGGAACCTGGCCTGGCTGATCGGCGATTCGCCACACGACGGGCAGCGTCCCGCCTGAGGTCCATGCGATGGGCCACGCCCTGATCGTCGAGGACGATGCGGATGCCGCCAGCATGGTGGCTGCGCTCGTCGCCAGCCAGGGCCACTCGGCGGCAACGGCACCCACGCTGCATGACGCGCGCAGGCAGCTGGCCCTGCAAACGCCCGACCTGCTGCTGCTGGACCTGCATCTTCCTGATGGCAACGGTCTGACCCTGCTGGAAGACACGGACCTCCTGGGGCAACCGGACATCGTCCTCATGACAGGACATGCCAGCCTCGAAAACTCGATCCAGGCGCTGCGCCTGGGCGTGGTCGACTACCTGGTGAAACCCCTGAGCGCAACGCTCCTCCAGGGCATGCTCTCGCGGGTGATGCTGGCAGCCCCAGGACTGGCGCGCGCAGCGAAGACCCGGACTGCACCGGCCAGCAGAACCCCCAGAACCGATACGGAGCGCTTTGGCCACCTGATCGGCCGCAGCGCACCGATGCGCCGGGTCTTCGAGCAGATCGCGCGCGTCGCGGGCACCTCCGTCACCGTCTTCATCACCGGTGAAAGCGGGACAGGCAAGGAGCTGGTGGCGCGCACCGTGCACGAGATGAGCCGGCGCAAGGCCCATCCCTTTCTGGCGGTGAACTGCGGGGCCATCTCGCCGACCCTCATCGAGAGTGAGATCTTCGGCCACGAGCGTGGCAGTTTCACCGGCGCCGAACGGCAGCACCAGGGCTTCTTCGAGCGGGCGCAGGGCGGCACGCTGTTCCTGGACGAGATCACGGAGATGCCGCCGGCCCTGCAGGTCAAGCTGCTGCGGGTTCTGGAGTCCGGCACCTTCATGCGGGTGGGATCGGGAGTCGCCCTGGAGAGCGACGTGCGCCTCATCGCCGCCACCAACCGGGATCCGCAACGCGCCGTCGCCGAAGGCACACTGCGTGAAGACCTGATGTACCGGCTCCATGTGTTCCCGATCGAGATGCCTGCGCTGCGCGAGCGGCCCCAGGACATCCCGCTGCTGGTGCAACACCTGCTGCAGCAGTTCGTGCAAGGCGAGGGCCGTCCGCGGCGAGCCACACCCGAAGCCCTGGAGCGCCTGTCGGCCCTGCCCTGGCCAGGCAACGTGCGCGAATTGCGCAACGTCCTGCAGCGCGCCTGGGTGATGGAGACGGGGGAGACGCTCTCCACCCGCTGGCTGCCTGAAGCGGGGGCAAGGGCGGCGAGCGCGGGCAACGGCTCTTTGCCGGTCTCGGTGGGCATGTCACTGGCCGACGTGGAGCGGCAGGTGATCCTGTCCACGCTCGCCCATTGCGACCAGCACAAGGAGCGCGCTGCCGCGCTTCTGGGCGTGAGCCTGAAGACGCTGTACAACCGCCTGAAGTCCTACGGCCTGACGCCCTAGCCTGCCTACGATGACCGGACCGACATCGGAGGCCACGCACATGAGAGGCCACGCAGCGACGACCCCGCGCCAGGACGACCTGAACCAGGCCTGCCGTGCGCTGTGGCGCGCGACGCTCGCGCTGATGAACAACTACCTGCGCACGCGCGGCCCGGCGCAACGCGTGATGCTGGCGCGGCGCATCGCGCGCAACTTCCAGACCCTCGAACGAGAAAGCCCGCAGTTCGCCCCCGCCAGCCGTGAAGCGTTCGCGCGCCTGGCGCGACGCTGGGCCCACCTGGCGCGCTGGACCTAGCCGCGCCCGGCGCGGTCGTGGTGCCGCTGCGGCGATAAGATGCCGCCACGACCCCAATACAGGAGACAGCCATGGCACAGAGCCCAGACCTGCGGGGACAGGTCGTGATCGTCACCGGCGCAGGCAAGGGCATCGGCCGTGCGGCCAGCCTGCACCTGGCCGCATGCGGCGCGTGCGTGCTCGTGAACAACCGCCGCCATCCCGGCGAGCACGAGGACCAGACCAGTGCCGGCCAGGTGGTGGCGCAGATCCGCGCCGCCGGCGGTCAGGCCGAGGCGAACTTCGACGAGGCCCAGGATCCGGTCTCGGGCCAGCGCATGGTGGACCAGGCCCTGGCCACCTGGGGCCGCCTGGACATGGTGTACGCCAACGCCGCCCTGGCCCAGGACGCGATGTTCCACAACCAGAGCCTGCAGGCGCTGCGCGAGATCATCGATACCGGCGTGACCGGCACGCTGTCGCTGTTTCACGCCGCCTGGCCGGTGTTTCGCGCGCAGAAGTCCGGCCGCGCCCTGGCCAGTACCTCGAGCGCCGGGCGCTTTGGCGGCGCGGGCATGACGGCGTACGCCGCTTCCAAGGGGGCGATCGAATCGCTGATGCGGGCCCTGGCGGCCGAGGGCGCACGCAGCGGCATCCGCTGCAACGCCCTGTCGCCCTACGCCACCTCGCAGATGACGCAGGACCACCTGCCGCCGGCCCTGGCGCAGGCCCTGGCCCCGGAGAACCTGGGGCCGCTGGTGGCCTGGCTGCTCGGTCCGGACTGTGAACTCAATGGGGAAGTGGTGGTGGCCGGTGGCGGACGCTACGCCCGCGCCTGGCCCGTGGAGACCCGGGCCGTGCAAGGCCGGGACCTGCCCCGCGTCTGGGCTGAACTTCTCACGCTGGAAGGCCGGCCGCAACGGGATGCGGTGGCGGCCTTCCAGGCCTTCATGCAGGACGCGTGATCACTTGGCCCCAGGGGCCATCACCTGCACCCACTTGCCGCCGCGGATCTGGTCGATCGACACCAGCTCGGGGCTCACGTGGTTGTTCACGAAGGACTGCGGCGCGAAGGTCGTGAAGTCCTGGTGACGCGAAGCCTTCAGCGCAGCCACCAGCGAATCGGTGGTCAGGTTGCGGCCTGCGGCCTGCAGGCCGGCGATGAACCACGAGGTGTAGGAATAGCCGTTGGCGGCGTTCTCGTCGGCGTCCACGTTGAAACGCTGCTTGTAGGCGGCGAAGAACTTGGCCACCGCCGGGTCGCTGCTGTCCGCGCTGTGCAGGCGCCAGCCACCGATGCCGTACAGGCCCTCCACCGAATCCTTGCCCAGGTTGGCCACGATGGTGCTGCGGCCCGGGATCGTGGTGAGCACCTTGACCTGGCTCCAATTGAGCTTCTTCACCTCGGACATCACGCCCAGGGTCTCGCGCGTCACGGTGCCGGCCACGATCAGGTCGACGTTGGCCGCCTTCATCTTGGCCACCTGCGAGGAGAAGTCGATGTCGCCGGCCTTGTAGGCCGCCTCGGCCGCCACGGCGAAACCGCCCTCCTTGAGCGCCTGGGTGATGCCGGCGCGCACCAGGTCGCCGAAGGGGCCTTCCTGGTAGATCACGCCGACCTTGGACGCCTTCCAGTTCTTCACGGCCCAGGACAGCGCGGAGGCGGTGGTGGCGTCGTAGTTCTGGACGGTCGTGAACAGCAGCGGGCTGTTGCCGCTGACCTTCTGGATGATGGCCGAAGCGCCCCAGGGTGCGAACACCACCACGCCAGCGTCGGTGGCCATCTTGACGGTGGCGGCATTCGGGCCGGAGCCGAAGGGGTTCAGGATGGCGAAGACGCCATCGCTCTTGACCAGCTTCTGCACTGCGCGCACGGCCTGTTGGGGGGCGCTGGCGTTGTCCTCGATGATCAGGCGGATCTTGCGGCCATGGATGCCGCCGGCGGCATTCACTTCGTCGATCCGCATCTGCATGGAGTTGCGCAGCGGCGGCATGCCCACGGCAGCGGGGCCGGACAGGTCGATATGGGTGCCGATCACGATTTCCGTGTCGCTGACCCCGGCGGCCTGGGCCGTGCCCACGAGCAGGGCGCCGGCGGCCACGATGGCATGGCGTCGATTGAGTTTCATGGCTGTCTCCTCTTGGTTGAAATGATGTCGAGCCTGTTCGTCTTGCTTCGGTGACCCTGAGCGGCTCCCTCAGTCCGGGTACATGGTGGCGATCAGCGCGGCGTACTTGCTCGCGATGACCTTGCGTTTGAGTTTCATCGTGGGCGTGAGCTCCTCGTCCTCGGCGGTGAGCAATTCCCCGATGATGCGGAAATCCTTGATCTGCTCGACCCGCGCCAGCTGCGGGTTGATGCGTTCGATCTCGGCCCCGATCAGCGCGATCACCTCGGGGGTGCGCGTGAGGCTGGCGAAATCGGAATACGGCACCTGCCGCTCCTGCGCGTAGCGGGCGACATGCTCCTGGTCGATCATGACCAGGCAGGTCAGGTAGCGGCGGCCGTCGCCGATCACCACCGCGTCGGTGATGTAGGGGCTGAATTTGAGCAGGCTCTCGATGTGGCTGGGGGTGACGTTCTTGCCGCCCGAGGTGATCAGGATGTCCTTGATCCGGTCGCGGATCGACAGATTGCCTTCGGCGTCGATCTCGCCGCAGTCGCCGGTGTGCAGCCAGCCTTCCTCGTCCAGGGCCTCGCGGGTCTTCTCGGGCAGGTTCCAGTAGCCGCCGAAGACGTTGGGGCCCCGCACCAGGATCTCGTTCTCGGCGCCGATGCGCACCTCGGTGCCCGGGGCGCGGATGCCGGCCGATCCGAGGCGCACCCTGCCCCGGGGCACGGCGGTGGCAAAGCCCGTGGTCTCGGTCATGCCGAAGCCTTCGCGCAGCTCGATGCCGGTGGCCAGGAACCAGCGCACCAGGTCGGGCGGCACGGGCGCCGCGCCGGTCAGCGCGGTCTTGATGTTCTGCAGGCCCAGGAAGATGCGGATGTTGCGCAGGGCCACCCATTTGAGCAGGCGCTGGATCACGCCGGCGGGGACGGGCGGCTCGCCGCGCAGGCGCGCCTCGATGCCGGCCGCGCCGGCACGCCGCGCCGCCATGTAGGCCCAACGCGCCGGGGCGATGGCATCGCGCATGAACAGGTCCACCTGCGAGTACATCTTTTCCCAGAAGCGCGGGGGCGCGAAGACCAGGTGCGGAGCCACTTCGCGCAGGTCGTTGAACACCGTGCCCGAGTTCTCGGGGAAGTGCACGATCAGCCCCAGGGCCAGCGGGTTGTAGACCGACCCCATGCGCTCGGCGATGTGGCACAGGGGCAGGAAGGACACCGACTTGTCCCCCGGCTCGGTGCCGATGTAGGCAGGGGCGACCGAGAGCTGGAACATGACGTTGCGATTGAGGATCATCGCGCCCTTGGGCTGGCCAGTGGTGCCCGAGGTGTAGACCAGGAAAGCGACGTCGCCAGGCTGGCCGGCGTCGATCCCCTGCTCGAAGGCCTGCGCCCGCGTGGCCGCGAGCGCCTGGCCCCGCGCCAGGAAATCGTCGAAGAACTCCACGGCCGGATCGTTGAATCCGCGCAGGCCTTCGCGATCCATCACCACGATGCGTTGCAGCTGCGGGCACTGCGCACGCACCGACAGCGCCTTCTCCAGCTGCTCCTGGTTCTCGACGAAGAGGACCCTCGCCCCCGAGTCGGCCAGGATGTGATGCACCTGGCCTGGCGAAGAGGTCGGGTAGATACCGTTGCCCACCAGGCCCATGCACTGGGCGGCCATGTCGGCGTACAGCCACTCGGGCCGGTTCTCGCTCAGGACGCAGACGCCGTCGCCCGGGCGCAGGCCCAGCGCGTCCAGGGCCAGGGCAGCGGCGCGCGTGTGCGCGTAGTACTCGGCCCAGGTCACGGTCTGCCACAGGCCGCGGTGCTTGCGGCGCAGGGCAGGACGGTCCGCCCATTCCTGGCAGCGGCGGCGGAACACGCGGGCGGGCGTGGTCTCACCCACGAACTCCAGGGGCGTGGCATGGGAGGCTTGCAGGGCGGGTGCGTTCATGGCGTCCATCAACTTCCTCAACGCCAGGTCTTGCGCCGCTTCCAGCGCTGGGCGGTGCCGGAGAGGCCGGTGCCTGCATGGCCGCCCAGGTAGGCTTCACGCACGTCGGCCTTCTGGCTCAGGTTGGCGCAGGTGTCCGCCGCGACGATGCGACCGAGCTCCATGATGTAGCCGTCGTCGGCATGGGCCAGGGCGATGGCGGCGTTCTGTTCGACCACCAGGATGGCGGTGCCGGTCTCGCGGCGGATGCGGCTGATGATTGCGAAGATCTCCTTCGTGAGCAGGGGCGACAGGCCCAGGGACGGTTCGTCCAGCATCAGCAGCTGCGGGCGCGCCATGTAGGCCCGGCCGATGGCCAGCATCTGCTGCTCGCCGCCCGACAGAAGGCCCGCATGCTGCTGCTCGCGCTCCTTCAGCCGCGGGAACCACGCATGCACACGTTGCACATCGTCCTGCACCCCGGCGGTGTCCTTGCGGGTGTAGGCGCCCATGGCGAGGTTCTCGCGCACGGTGAGGAAGGGATAGATCTGGCGGCCTTCCGGCACCAGCACCAGGCCGCGGCGGCACACGGCGTCGGCATCCAGGCCGCTGATCACCTCGCCCTGGAACAGGACCTGCCCCTTGAAGGGGTCGATCACGCCGGCCAGGGTATTGAGCAGGGTCGTCTTGCCCGCACCGTTCGCGCCGAGCACCGTCACCATCTGGCCGGCGTTCACCTGCAGGTTCACACCCTGCATGGCGACGATGGGGCCGTACCAGGTCTCGAGATTGCGTACTTCAAGCAAGGGGCTGGTCATGGCGTTCACGCTCCGAGGTAGGCGGCGATGACCTGCGGGTCGGCCTGCACCTGGGCCGGCGTGCCTTCGGACAGCACCCGCCCCTGCGCCATGCACACCACCCGGTCGGCGACGGCGCTGACCAGGGACATGTCGTGTTCCACCATCACGACGGTGATGCCCAGCTCGGAGCGGATGTCGTCGATCCAGAAGGCGAGGTCGCGTGTCTCCTCGGGGTTCAGGCCCGAGGCCGGTTCGTCCAGGAACAGGAGCTCGGGCTTGGCGCACAGGGCGCGGGCCAGTTCCACCACCTTGCGCACGCCATAGGGCAGGCCCGCGATCAGCGCATGGCGCCAGGGGGACAGGTCCAGGAAGTCGATCACCGACTCCACATCGGCCATCGCGGCTTCCTCCAGCCGGGTCAGGGCTGGCGTGCGCAGCACCTGCTGCCACCAGGCACCCTGGCCGAAGCGGTGGCGTCCGAGCATCAGGTTGTCCAGGACGGTGGCCGCTTCAAACAGCTCGATGTTCTGGAAGGTGCGCGCGATGCCCAGGGTCGCGACCTTGTGCCGCGGCAGGCGGGCCAGGTCCTGGCCCTTGAACAGGATCTGGCCGCCCGAGGGGTCGAACACGCGGGTCACCACATTGAGCAGCGAGGTCTTGCCAGCGCCGTTGGGGCCGATGATGGCGAGCACCTCGCCGGGGTTCACCTGCAGGCTCACGTCGGCGATGGCCTGCACGCCGCCAAAGCGCAGCGCCAGGTCACGCACGGTGAGCAAGGGGGAGGAATCGGTCACGGGGTTCACCGGTAACGCTCCGATTTCATGTAGCGCTTGGTGCGCTTGAAGGTGTCCTTGCGATACAGCGGGAAGGACTCCAGCAGCGCGCGGGCCTTGAGCCAGCGGCCGTTCAGGCCAGTGGGCTCGAACAGGACGAAGATCGCCAGCACCAGGCCGAAGACGAAGATCTCCAGGCCGAACTGCTTGGCCACCGAGTCGGGCAGCAGCGGCTTGATGCGCGAGATGGCCGTGGGCAGCAGGCTGATCAGGATCGCGCCCAGGATGGCGCCGCGCAGGCTGCCCAGGCCGCCGATCACCACCATCAGCACCAGTTCCAGCGACAGGATCAGGGTGAAGCCGTCGGGCGTGAGGTACTTCAGGTGGTGGGCCAGCAGCGCGCCGGCCAGGCCGGTGATGCCAGCCGACAGGCCGAAGGCGCCAGCGCGAACCCGGTCCACGGGAATGCCCAGCGCATAGGACGCGGCCTCGGATTCGCGCACGCCGACCATCGCACGCCCGATCCCTGAGCGCAGGAGGTTCAGGAGGGCCAGCAACACCATCACCAGCACCACGAGGCAGAAGAAGTAGAAGGCCTTGGGCCCGCCCAGGGGGAGACCGAGCAGCGTCGGGTCAC
>JACCDW011987631.1_pt1 | contig 17729 bp, 14 predicted proteins | sample 7449781 | NCBI WGS metagenome assembly JACCDW01 (sample SAMN15323449, study PRJNA562643) | freshwater metagenome | isolation source: river surface water | place: USA:Blue River Watershed | collected 2017-08-18
CCAGCGGGCATGGCGCCGATGTGTCTGGCGTGGTGGTGCGAATGCGTTTGCCACGGCGTGCGCCTGCCAGCCCGAGCTTGCCCATCAGGCGCTCGACTGTGCAACGGGCTACACGTATGCCTTCGCGGTTCATTTGTTTCCAGACTTTGTCGGCGCCATAGACCTGTCAGTTGGCATGCCAGACTCGCCGGACCTCGGGGATCAACTCCTGGTCACGCTTGGCACGGGTGCAATCAAGTTCCGGATTGCGCTGGCGGGCAGCATGCAGGCGGTAACACGAAGGGGCGATCTGCAAAACCCTGCAGATCGGCTCGACCCCGAACGTGTCGCGGTGTCGGTCAATGAAATCGATCAAGACTTGAGTCGGCGGTCGAGCTCCGCCTGGGCGAAAACCGCGCTGGCTAGCTTGAGGATCTCGTTGGCGCGGCGCAGCTCTTTGACCACGCGCTCAAGGGCCTTCATGTGCTCGCGTTCTTCGGCAGTCAAGCCATCGCGGGCACCCGTATCAATCTCGTGCTGCTTGACCCATTCGTGCAAGGTCTGGGCGACGCAGCCGATCTTGGGGGCAATCGATTCAATGCAGGCCCATAGGGAGGGGTACTCACCCCTGTGTTCTTGCACCATCCGAACGGCACGTTCGCGGATCTCGGGGGAAAAACGGTTGGACTTCTTGCTGTTCATGGCTCCATCTTCTCAGAGTAAGGAGCCTCCTCGATTCCCGGGGCGATTCAAACACATGTCTAGGCGTCAATCACACTAACACGAATTGAGGTACCGCTAGCCCATCTCGGCACAGCAACTAGAACATTGTTCATTGCTTTGGCCTCCACTGCCCGAGCACCTGGCGCACAAGCCTGTATGCGGCAAAGAATGGACTCCACTTGATCGTGGGTAAAGAGTTTACCCTGACGGCGCTTTAGCTCTTCTTTACTCGAACCGAGATCTTGCATGAACCGTACAAATCGATACCCTAGCAGACGCCGCATATTAAGTATGATCCGAAAGCTCAAAGGTAAATTAGGCAATGCCACGGTACGGGGTGCTTTCCCTAAAGTCTCCAGGATAGCGTCAGCTACCCGTTGAGATGATCTCCCATCTATACGGTAATAGCTTTGCTCAATAGACTTATGAACCAGCGGAGTAGTCATATCATCCATGCAGCTGGCAAACTGAGCACGCAAATCAGCTGGACTGCTTGCATGCAAGCTCACACTGTGTGGGCCCTCGATGTGTAAAGTTGGGGTATCGAGCCACCCTGGCGAAATTGCAGTCTTGCCTAGCATGGCTGCCTCGACGGCAGTACTACAGTTGAGATGAAGCAGTACTTTGCAAGCGCTCAACCATTCGATCGAGGTGCCTTCCTGCCTGACCTCGAAATTCACCTTGTGAGCCAGAGCCTGATAGGGTGCTGCCGACTCGAACGGATGAGGCCGCAGAATGAAGTTAACCGAAGGGAATTGGTCGACTAAATCACTTAATAAAGTAATGATGCCAGCCTGCGCTATTCTAGCGTCTCGAATATATGCTTCTGCAAAGGCAGGTTCAAATCCAGCTTTGACCATTGCTCGCAACTCCTGCCCTGCACCAGCTGAAAAGCGTGGGTTAACAGTGGGGAAATTGGTGTTTACTAGTACGAATCCTTCCCCGATAGCAGGTTTAGCTAGCGCATTACGCCAGGGTGGAGCACAGAAATCGTAGCGCGGACAACCCGTCACCCGCAAAGCGCCGGGGCTCACCACCTGCTGTGCAACCAGCGCGTTGCCTTGACTAGGCCCCCATACACAGTACAAGTCAGCGAGGCCTGCCACAATATCGGACCCAACTAGTTTAGCAAACTCATCTGCATTTTTCCCGCCCACCCCTTCAGTATCCAGTACTCCGATTCGAATACCCTCTTCTAGATATGAACATAAATGTGACCTATTATTAAACCGCGCATAATTAGCAAGTACGAAGTCGGCGTTTACAGCACGAATATCGAAGGCTTGCTCATACATCGGCACAAGCCAAACTTCGCAATCCTGCTGGGCGAGTTGCCAAGCAACCAGCGTGAGACCGTCTAAATCGCGTAGCGGATTGTCAACGATCAGACAAACGCGCGCTCGAATCACTCAGAAAACTCCCAGTTTGTGGCTGTACCAAGCGTAACTGCACGCGTAGTTCTACGCCCCAACAGCTTATCTAGATGACTTGGCGCCAATCCGAACCCAGGCCGAACACTACGCACACAATCTGCAGTAATAACATCCCCTGCCTTCATATCTTTAACAAAATAGAGCGACCTCCGGAACTTAACGTTACCCCGCTCGCTAGACTTACGGCCATAATCCACTTTACCCAGTGCAGACCACGCAGTCTTTGCGCCTTGGCACAAAGCCGCCAGTTCCGCTGGCTCCAAAGAAAAGCTGTCATCGGGCCCGCCGCCGCTGTGGTTCAAGGTAAAGTGTTTTTCAATAATGCTTGCGCCCAGCGCCACGCTGGCAATTGCGGTGGTATTGTCCAGTGTGTGATCCGACAGGCCGGTGACCAAACCAAAGCGCTCGATCATGTCTGGGATGGTGCGCAGGTTGTAGTCACCTGCCGGCGCGGGGTAGCCGCTAACGCAATGTAGCAGAGCCAACTGCTTGCAGCCGCCGTCGCGTGCGGCTTCGATGGCTTCGGCAATTTCTTCTGTGTCAGCCATGCCGGTGGAAATGATCATAGGCTTGCCCGTGCCAGCCGCGTACTTGATCAAAGGCAAGTCCACCGCCTCGAAAGACGCAATCTTGTATGCTGGCGCATTCAGGTCCTCAAGCAGGTCAATGGCAGTATTGTCGAATGGCGAGCTGAAAATGGTGATGCCCAGCTTGCGAGCATGTTCAAACAAAGGCTTGTGCCAGTCCCAAGGGGTGTGTGCCCACTCATAGAGTTCGTAAAGGGTTTTGCCAGCCCACAAGCCGTCATTTATCTGGAAATCTGGCAAGTCACAGTTCAACGTCAAAGTATCTGCTGTGTAGGTTTGCATCTTGATTGCATCGGCCCCAGCTGCTTTAGCTTCTTCAATGATTTTGAACGCCGTTTCAATATTGCCATTGTGATTGGCTGACATTTCAGCGATTACATAAGGCGAATAAGCAGTTCCGATATTTCGCCCAGCAATAGTAATTTCAGGATTCATTGGCTTTCTCCAATTTGATGGTGTAGCGTTGCCCCAGATGAAAAAAATATGTCGGAAATCTGTTGGGGTCGCAAACGCGGATCTGGTTAAATTGTTCTGCAATCGTTTTATTAGGATCAATCTGACTGTCTTGCGGTGCACGCTTTGGATAATAAGTGGCCAAATGCAAATCCGCCTGCATTTGTGGCGTTAAGCGCCCAAAGTTTTTTACAGCAAGATCTATCAATTCGATTTCTGCCATAAATAACAAGTGATTGATTTCATCCCACAGGGCATGCGCGGGCACATCAATCTGTTTTTTGGCCCAGATGCGTCCACTGTCAACTTTATCTTCTGCTTCCAGCAATGACAACGTAATGTGCCCTGCCCCATTCACTATTTCCCAAATGTGCGGGCTCCAGCCGCGCCCTTTTGGTAAATCACTGGCGTGAAGTACAAGCGTTGCTTGGTATTTAGCTCGATCTACTTGCCTGATGATCTCTGAACAAGAAACAAGGAAAAGAATTTGCCCGCCTTCAAGTTCAGCTTTGCTATGTACAAGCTCAACATCGTGCACGCTTTGTTGCTCGTCAATCCAAGACTGCAAATAAGCATTTACCGGGTGGGTCGCGTCAGAGCAAAGTAGCGTGATTTTCATGTTAAAATTCCATAAGCTGGGCTACTACTCTACTGACGCCATTACCCGAAGTGATTTGAGCAGCAGACCTTGACATGTCTTGTACCTGGCCCAAGGGCAGCATGAGACAAATTTCTGTAAGCACTGCAGGCAAACTGCTTGGTGTTGATGTCTTGGTTGCCCCTAAGTGCGCTAATGCCTCCGCAATGGCTACTTGGTTGGCAGCCAAAACAATTTGGACGGTCGGAAGCCCCAAGCAACACCGTTCCCAGGAAGTACTGCCCGCAGCGCCAATTGCTAAGTCGCTCTCCGCCATCAACTTAGCCATGTTGCTGACCCCAACGAGCACTTGAGTCTGCCACGGCATTTCCACGGCCTTCGCCTCCACTTGTTCCAGCCAAGGTGCGTGTGACCCCATGACAACTGTCACGCGCAAGTCAACTGGCAGGTTGCAGCTTTGCAGTGCAGTCAGCACTTGAGTGGTGGCATTGTCTTTATCCACCCCACCCATGGTGATAAGCAACCGGTTCAACTGTGAGGTGTTTTGGCGACGGGCTAGGCTTTGTGCCCGCAGCGCCGCAAACTCTGGGCGCAGCAAAGCGTATTGCGGGCCGACTAAGATGATGGTTTTGCCTTTGAGCAAATCGTCATAGTCTTGGGCCCCTCGGCCCAAGTTTTGGTCTAGCAACAAGTCGCATGCGTGCGCCCGGTCAGCCAAGTCGTCTATGACCATAATGCCTTTGGCTTGGTGGCGCAGGGCTTGCTCCCAGCGGGCATCTAAGGCGTAATGGTCCACCACCAGCCAATCCACCGATTGCTTACTTAATGCTCGCTTGGTTTGTTCGGCGTCGTCAACCCAGCTTGTGCCCAGCCAAGCAGCGTGGGCGGGGTCCGCTGGAGCGTTGTAGTGTGCTTGCGGCTCGCCAAGGGCAAGCGGTTTATGCCCACGTTGAGCAACCAGTTCCAGCAGGTGCCCGGCATGTGGGCGGCAAACAAAGGTGCATTCCGCCCCTTGCTCGCGCAGCGCGTCGGCCAACGTCAGGCAGCGCATGAGGTGCCCCGTGCCAATTTGCAACGAGGCGTCGACGCGAAAGGCTACGTACATCAGCCTTGGCCCCGTTCGTGTTGCATGGCTTTGAACAGCCATTCGGCGCGGTACCAATCTTCCGGAGTGTCAATGTCTTGGACGCGGTGGCGCGGCAGGAGCACAGGGGCTGCATCCTGACTGAACAAAGGTTTACCCGCCAGCCATGCGCTGGCTTTCCCCCAGTAAAACTGCCCAGCGTCGTGCCAGGCTTCTTCCAGGTCTTGCGAGCGGGTACCAAAGTGTTCGGGCTGGAACATTTCTATCCGCTGCTGAGCGGTAATGCGAATGGCCCGCTGGATGGAAAAGGCGTAGCTCGTCACGCTGAAGGCGTAATCCGCCCCGCTGCTTTTCAGGATTTGCAGGCCGCGCTGCAAATCTTCCGCCTGCAAAAAGGGCGCGGTGGCGTAGATGCAGCAAACGTCTTGGGCCTGCTCCCCATGTTGGTTTTGCCAGGCCACGGCATGCGCAATGACGGAAATGGTGCCTGAATAGTCGCCAGACAATTCTGGCGGGCGCATAAAGGGCACATCTGCGCCGTGGGCCAGGGCCACTTGGGCAATTTCGGTATCGTCGGTGCTGACGATGATGCGGTCAAAACACCCACTTTGCTGCGCAGCGACAATAGAGAAGGCCATTATTGGCTGGCCACCAAAGGACTTGATGTTTTTGCGCGGTATTCGCTTGCTGCCGCCACGGGCGGGGATAATAGCCAGCCTCATGCAGCCAGCACCTTTTGCAACGCAGCTACCACTTGGTCTTGCTGGCTGTCGCTCAGGGTTTGGTACATGGGCAGGCTAATCGCCTCGGCGTAGTACTGCTCGGCTTGTGGATAGTCGCCCACTTTGTGACCCATGCGCTGGTAGTGCGGCTGGGTGTGTACCGGTATGTAATGCACGTTGACGCCAATACCCTGCTCATGCAGCGCTTCAAACACTTGTCGGTGGGTTTTGTTGATTTTGTCCAAATGCAGGCGCACCACATACAGGTGCAGGCCCGAATAGCTGTCCGGGTGCTGCCAAGGTGTGGTCACGGGCAGCCTGGCCAGCAGCTGATCGTAGCGCTGAGCCAGCTGGTGGCGGCGTACAACAAATGCTTCCAACCGCTGCATTTGGCTCACGCCCAAGGCGGCTTGAAGCTCGGTCATGCGGTAGTTGTAGCCCAGACCAATTTGCTGGTAGTACCAAGGACCGTCAGGTGCGTGCGTCATGTGCGCGGTGTTGCGGGTAATGCCGTGGCTGCGCAGCAAAGCCATTTTTTGGGCCAGCTCGTCGCTGTTGGTCAACACCATACCGCCTTCGGCGGTGGTAATGATCTTGACCGGGTGAAAGCTGAACACGGTGATGTCGCTGTAGCGGCTATTACCAATGAACTCGCCTTTGTATTTACCGCCAATAGCGTGTGAGGCATCTTCAATGATTTTGAAGCTGTACTTTTGCCCCAGCGCGTGGATGGCCGCCATATTGCACGGCTGGCCGCACAAATGCACCACCACCAACACCTTGGGCAGCTTGCCGGCTTTTTCTGCATTCAGCAGCTTAGCCTCCAAAGCGTTAGGACACAGGTTGTAGGTTCTCGGGTCGATGTCAACAAAGTCAACCTGGGCGCCACAGTACAAGCCGCAGTTGGCCGAGGCCACAAAGGTCACGGGCGTGGTCCAAAGCCTATCGCCGTGCCCTAGCCCCAAAGCGACGCAAGCGATGTGCAGGGCCGAAGTGGCACTGTTGACGGCCAGCGTGTGCTTAGCGCCTACGTGCCTGGCCACGGTTTGCTCAAAGAGGGGCACATGGGGGCCTTGCGTCAGAAAGTCAGACTGCAACACAGCCACGACCGCGTCTATGTCGGCTTGGCTAATGTCTTGGCGGCCGTAGGGGATCATGCTTTGGCAATGCGATTGAATTCTCGAATTCCGTGCACATCAAGAAAGTGTGGATTAGTGCCGGAGTTATACTCAAAACCAGAAACTACTGGCTGCCCACGTTCACCATTTGCATTGATAGCATAATCAAGATCGCGATTAAAAAATCGAATGGTAGGCTGCAGAACGAAGTGGTCATCAAACTCCAAAGTGAGATGGGAATCATCAGCTGGACACATAATTTCATGCAGCTTCTCTCCAGGCCTAATACCAATTATTCGTTGAGGCAAATCAGGAGCAATAGCTGTCGCCAGATCAACCACACGTATGGAGGGAATCTTGGGGACAAAAATTTCACCGCCATGCATACGGGCAAAGTTGCTCAACACAAAGTCTACGCCCTGTTGTAACGTAATCCAAAAACGGGTCATCCGATCATCAGTAACGGGTAACTCGGTGGCACCTTCGGCTACCAATTTTCGAAAGAACGGCACGACCGAGCCGCGAGAGCCTACGACATTACCGTAACGCACCACGGAAAACTTCGTACAGTGACCGCCAGCCATGTTATTTGCAGCAACAAAGAGCTTATCAGATGCAAGCTTTGTTGCACCATATAGATTAATCGGATTTGCAGCTTTATCAGTGGAAAGAGCAATCACTTTCTGCACTTCTGCAGCCAAGGCTGCACGAATGAGATTTTCAGCACCATGGATATTAGTTTTAATGCACTCCATCGGATTGTATTCAGCCGCCGGCACCTGCTTGAGTGCGGCAGCATGAATCACATAGTCGATGCCATTCATGGCTTGGATGAGTCGCTCCACGTCACGCACATCACCTAAAAAGTAACGTATGCAGGGGTCATTGAACTCCTGTTGCATCTCAAACTGCTTAAGTTCATCACGAGAGAAGATGACTATCCTTTGAGGCTGATAACGTGCAAGAAGAGTCTTTACGTACTGTTTACCGAAAGAACCAGTACCGCCAGTTATAAGAATTGATTTAGCGTTAAACATTTCAAAACCACTTTTCTAATCTTTCGAGAGCAATCCAAAAGCCTGCGCCTTCGTTTTTATGACCCTGCCATATTTCTGGAATAAATGAGGCTTTAGGGGCACATCGATTCAAAACATCAGCAACCATAGCAAAATCAACCATTCCCTCACCTATCTGCAAGCCTTCGCCATCTACGCCTTCTGCATCCACTATGTGCAGGTGCGCAGAATAGGGGCCGACACGCTCAAGAAAGTCCTTAAAGGACTCCTTAAAATATGTGCAAGCTAGTTGGGAATGCGAGATGTCGAGACATACCCGATATCCGTGTCGCTTGCAAAAAGTGACGATTTCATCCGCGACCATGAACAGATTGTGAAAGCGCTGCCCGCCAAAATGCCAAGGAAATGGCGGCATAGTCTGCGGAATGATCTCCACACCTGTCTGATCAACCTTGGCCAGAGATTCGGCGACGAGGTCGTACAGCAGACCTCTGGCAGCGACAGGCATCGCTCCGTCGGCCGAAAACCCTCCAGCGTTGATGACGATGAGCGGACGCTGCGCACGGCTGAAATATGGCGCGAGGGCCCGTGTCACATTGACCACACGCTGGAGTTCATCAATGGAGCGCTGTCGGTAATCTGCGTCGGGTGAACACAGATCCATGACATGGTCGCCCGCAAACAGCTCCGGGCTGTGCACCACCAGATGCATGTCGTAGCGTTGCCCACCCAGATGCATTGCGATGTCTTCTTCCAGGTCCTTGTAGCTCAGGTGAAACTCAAACAAGTCAAAGGGCGCTGCAGCGGCCAGACGCTTGACATCGTGGTAGCGCACCGGAACGCCATAAGGGCGATGGAACTTGAAAGCGCGTGGACGCGAGGCACTGTCATCCAGATCGGACGGATAGAAAAAGTCGCCGGCCTTCATCGCACGCACCGCCTTGCGGCCCAGCAGTTCGGCCTTGCGGTTCGGCGACAGGCCCTGACCCGGGCTGCGAACGTCCACCATCTCAGCCCCCACCACCTCGCCAGCAGCAATATCACAGCTCGCAATCAGGCTCTTGGCCAGCACCTCGCGGTTCATCATCTCGCCCTGCGTGACACGGCGCGCCTCACCCGAACCCAAGGCCTGCTCAACCTCGCGGATATTCTGCACCATGGCGCGAAACTCGTCGGGAAGCAGGCTGACCCTGTGGTCGTTGCCTTCCCAGTTGCGATCAAGCGTCAAGTGTTTCTCGATGACCTTTGCGCCGCGCGCCACAGCGGCGATGGGCACCGCGATCCCGCGTTCGTGCCCCGAGTAGCCAACCACACAGTCACCCACCTGGCGCAGGCGATCCATGTACTCCAGGTGAATGTCCTTGAATGGCGCCGGATAGGTGGAGTTGCAGTGCAGCAGCACGAAAGGCGCGTTGTGCCGCTTAAGCAACTTAACAGCCTCAACGATTTCTTTTTCGTTAGACATGCCGGTAGAACAGATGAGTGGCTTGCCCGTGCGGGCCATCGCCTCCAGCAAGTCGTGGTTTGTCAGGTCGGCGCTGGCCAGCTTGTAGGCCAGCATCCCATAGCCCTCCAGTTGCTGAAGGCTGTCATGGTCCCACGGCGTGCAAAGAGGCAAGATACCCTTTTCCTTGCAGTAGTCGAACGCCTGGAACATCTGTTCGGAAGACAACTGAAAGCGCGACAGCAAATCCAGCGTGTACTGCGCGCCCAAGTCGGCACTGGCATCGTTGGCATCACCGGCATTGCGATAGAGATGGGCCATGCTGCGCATTTGAAATTTTGCACAGTCGGCGCCAGCCGCAATGGCCTCGTCAATGAGACGTTTGGCAGTTTCAAGGCTTCCATTGTGGTTGTTGCCGATTTCAGCAATCAGAAAGGACGGCGCATGGGAGCCGATAGTGAAATTGCCAATCCGGATTTCCGGGGCACCACGATGCGCCACTGCCACAAGATGGTTGTAGCGATCGAGTAGCGGTATATAGCTGATTCGATCCGAGAATTGCCGCTCGATCTGATCATGCGATGCATCGTGCGGCAAAAAGATGAAGGATTTGTTGGCGAGCGAAAGTACTGGCGTGCCGGTGTCAAACGAGGGGTGCTCGGTGATCCAGCGACGGAAATCGCCGTCGGTAAGCACCCCCTCGAGCACGCCACTCGAAGAAACGCAGAAAACGATGCGTGCCTTGTTTTCGCTGATCTTGCGCAGTGCGTTGTGCAGCGAGTCTTCCGAGAAAACAATAAATTTAGCTAAATTACGATCGAGAATCATTATTTGTAGCTCATTTTCATTAGTGCCTCCACGACCATGAAATCGGCCAGGCTGTCAATTTCCCAGCCCTCCTCTTCGCGCATGACGTGCATGCGAATCGGATCGCAGAGACGATTGGAGTGCCGCCGGAAAGCGGACGTGCGCGTCACGTAGATGGATCCATTTTCACGGTACCAGCGATCCGCGGGTCGGATATCCTGACGGCGAGGCCGCTTGAGGTAGTCGTAAAGCGCCACAGGATCCTCACTGTTGCGCCAGAAGAAGTGGTGGTTCTCACAAACCCCCAACAACGATTCGGCATCATGCGCCTCAAACGCTTCCAGCGCAGTACCCAATGTTCCCGGAAACCTCAGGGGTGAGGTCGGCTGCAAGAGCACCACCGCATCAAACGTCCGCCCGACCCTTTCATACCAGTCCAGGGCATAGGTCATCACGGGCTCTGTCGGCGTCGTGTCCTGCGCCAGTTCTGCGGGACGCAGGTAGGGAACATCGGCGCCATGTGCACGAGCCACCTCCGCTATCTCAGGATCGTCCGTGGAGACATGCACGCAATCCATGCGGCCACACTCCAGGGCCTGCTCTATAGACCATGCAATCAGGGGCTTCCCCGCCAGCAGTCGAACATTCTTGCCCGGCAGACCCTTGGAGCCTCCGCGCGCAGGTATCACTGCAAGATACTTCATAGTGCTCCTCTGGCAAGACAACTCACAGGCTATCGTCAACCAGGAGTTCGTCAAAATACTTGATCGTTCTTTGCAAGCCTTCAGCAAGTTCGATCTGGGGCGTCCATCCTTGCAGCCATTCACGCGCGCGGGAAATGTCTGGCTGTCGTTGAATGGGGTCATCCTTTGGCAGTGGCTTGAACACCAGTTTCGATGGCGACCCCGTCAGGTCAATGACCTTTTCTGCTAATTGGCGAATTGTGAATTCACCGGCGTTGCCTAAATTGATCGGGCCAGGATACCCTGGCTTGCCATCCTCGCCAGATGGAAGGGCCATGAATCGCAAAAAACCTTCGATGAGATCGTCTACATAGCAAAAGCTGCGAGTTTGCGAACCTTCACCGTAAATCGTGATGTCCTCCCCTCGCAAGGCCTGCACGATGAAGTTGCTAACCACGCGGCCATCGTTGGGGTGCATGCGCGGGCCGTACGTGTTGAAGATGCGCGCAACGCGGATGTCCAAACCGTGCAGTCGGTGGTAATCAAAAAACAGCGTTTCGGCGCACCGCTTGCCCTCGTCGTAGCAACTGCGTATGCCGATGGGGTTGACATTGCCCCAGTAGTCTTCCGTCTGTGGGTGAACGTTCGGGTCCCCATAGACCTCGCTGGTGCTTGCCTGAAAGATGCGGGCCCGAAGGCGCTTGGCCAGCCCCAGCATGTTGATGGCACCGTGCACACTGGTCTTGGTCGTTTGAACCGGGTCATGCTGGTAATGCACCGGGCTGGCAGGGCAAGCCAAGTTGTAGATATGGTCCACCTCCACATACAGGGGAAACGTCAAATCGTGGCGAATGAACTCGAAACGGGGGTGATCGAGCAGATGCTCGATATTGCGCTTGGTGCCAGTAAACAGGTTGTCGGCACAGACCACTTCGTCACCTTGTGCAAGAAGACGGTCAATGAGGTGTGAGCCAAGGAAGCCAGCGCCACCGGTCACGAGGATGCGCTTGCGCGGGTTGTAGTTTCTCATGGGATTAGTCCTGACCGAATAGATCTCGGGTATACACCTTATGCGTCACATCGCTGATCTGGTCGGTCAACCGGTTGGCGACTATCACGTCCGATTCACGCTTGAAGGTTTCCAGATCGCTGACCACGCGGGAGCGGAAGAATTCCGACTCTTTAATCACCGGCTCGTAGACGAGGACATTCACTCCCTTGGCCTTGAGGCGTTTCATGATGCCCAGTACGCTGCTTGCACGGTAGTTGTCAGCCCCAGCCTTCATGACCAGCCGATAGACGCCCACCGTACGAGGCTGGCGCGCCAGGATGTCCTGGGCCACAAAGTCTTTACGGGTGGTGTTGGTGTCAACGATGGCGCCAATCAGGGTCTGGGGCACGTCTTGGTAATTGGCCAGCAGTTGCTTGGTGTCTTTCGGCAGACAGTAGCCACCGTATCCAAAACTCGGGTTGTTGTAATAGTTGCCGATGCGCGGATCCAGGCAGACGCCTTCGATGATCTGGCGGGTGCTCAGCCCATGTACGGCTGCATAGGTGTCCAGCTCATTGAAGTAGGCAACGCGCATGGCGAGGTAGGTATTGGCGAACAGCTTGATCGCCTCAGCCTCGGTGCTGTCGGTATAGAGCACAGGAACATCCATACGGATAGCCGCCTGCTGCAGCAACCCGGCAAAAACGTGAGCACGCTCCGACTGCTCTCCGACAATGATGCGTGAAGGGTACAGGTTGTCATAGAGGGCGCGGCCTTCTCGGAGGAACTCGGGGGAAAAGATCAGGTTGTCACAGCCCAGCGTTTGCCGCATCCGCTGGGTGTAGCCAACGGGAACTGTCGACTTGATCACCATGGTCGCAGCGGGGTTGAGCGCCATGACGTCGCGGATGACTGACTCGATCGACTCCGTGTTGAAGTAGTTGGTCTCGGGATCGTAGTCGGTGGGCGTAGCAATGATGACGAAATCTGCACCGACGTATGCAGCCTGTTTGTCCAGAGTTGCAACCAAATTGAGCGGCTTGTTGCTCATGTAGTCTTGCAACCCTTCATCGTTGATAGGGGACTGGCGAGATTGCAGACTGGCTACTTTTTCAGGCACCACATCCAGCAAAACCACTTCATGGTGCTGGGCCAACAATACTGCGTTCGACAAGCCGACATATCCAGCTCCCACTACAGCTATTTTCATTTTTCTAAGTTTTCAGTTTTAAGTTCAAACTTGACCGCGACCATATTTGTCTTCAAAGCGAACGATGTCGTCTTCGCCCAAGTAGCCGCCTGATTGAACCTCAATGATTTCAAGAGGAATGGTGCCGGGGTTGGCCAAGCGATGCACTTCGCCAAGTGGGATATAGGTGGACTGGTTTTCGGTCAAGGTCAGTACCTTGTCGCCATTGGTAATCTCGGCGGTACCTGTCACCACAATCCAGTGCTCGGCTCGGTGATGGTGCTTTTGCAGGCTAAGACTGGCGCCGGGTTTGACGTGGATACGCTTGACCTTGAAGTGCCCCCCCTCGTCAATGCTGTCATACCAGCCCCAGGGTCGGTGCACTCTGCGGTGCGAAGTATGCTCTTCACGGTTTGCTTGCTGGAGTTGAGCGACGATGTGTTTGACGTCCTGGCTGCGGGATTTGTCTGCCACCATCACGGCGTCAGAGGTTTCGACCACGATCAGGTTTTCGACGCCCACCAGACTGACCAGTCGACTAGTGGCGTGCACCAGTGTGTTGCGGCTATCGGTACTCAGCACATCGCCCACATGGGCATTGCCTTTATCGTCTTTGGACAAGACGTTCCAGACAGCGTCCCAGGCGCCCAGGTCGTTCCAGCCTGCATCCAGCGGTACCATCTTGATGGGGACACTGCTGCCAGGGCAGTGCTCCATGGCGGCGTAGTCCACCGACTCAGAGGGGATGGCCAGAAACTCTGCCTTGCCTGGACGCACAAATTTTTCATCGACACTGCGGTGTTCCCAGGCAGCCTGCGTGGCTTGCAGAATATCTGGGCGGAACTGACCCAATGCTTTGAGCCAAGTCGAGGCTTTTAGCACAAATATGCCTGCGTTCCAGTAGTAGTGGCCGTCGCTCAGGTACTGCTGGGCTTTATCGGTGGTGGGTTTTTCTACGAAGCGCTGAACCGGCTGGACTATGGTTTCGTGGCTGCCACTCTGGCATTGGATGTAACCGTAGCCAGTTTCAGCGTGGGTGGGGGTTACGCCCAGGATGACGATGGCGCCGGTGGCGGCTTCTTGCACAGCACATTGCATGGCTGTGGTGAAGGCTGCAGGGTTGGCCAGAGTGTGATCTGCAGGGGTCACGACCAGCACGGGGTCGGTGCCGCTTTCCATTGCCGCCAGCGCTGCCAGCGTGAGGGCTGGGGCAGTGTTGCGGCCTGCAGGTTCCAACAGTGCACGCCCCAACTCAATGCCTGCTTCGCGCAATTGTTCAGATGCCAGAAAGCGATGATCTTCACCGGTAACGATGATGGGATTCGCCATCTGAATATCAACGTTAGCTAGATCCGACAAGCGCTGCGCGGCTTGCTGAAACAGGCTTTCATTGCTCGTGAGGCACAAGAACTGTTTGGGGAAACCTGTACGAGACAGCGGCCATAAGCGCGTACCAGATCCGCCACACAAAATAACTGGCGTAACTTGAACCATATTTTTTCTCAGCAGCCCGCTAAACCCCAATTAAAGCTATTTGTTCAGACTTTGCCCCATGCACGTTGCCACGACGTCCTGAGTAAGTTGATCTTTTCGCGTGTCTCACCGTCACTAACCGCGCTGCGCAAGGCCTGGCGCACAAATACAAAGACTAGCAACGCGAAACCCGAGGCGAGCATGGCGATGATAGCGATCAGGGCTTTCTTGGGCTTGGACTTGCGCTCAGGCGGCTGCGCGGCGTCGAGGACTTGGATCACAGCGCCCTCTCGCGCTTCGTCCACGCGGGCAATCTCGAACTGCTTGGCAAAGAGCTCAAACAGGGTCTCGTGGTATTTGAAGTCGCGGTAGCGGCTGATGTAGTCGCCCCGCCCTGCTGCTTCACTTGCCTTGGTGCTGGCTGATTCTTCTTTGTCTTGCTTTGCCAGTTGTGCACGCAAATTCGCGAGTTCGTTCATGGCCAGTTTGAAGTCGGGGGCGGTCTCAGCCAGGTAGCCGCGCATGGCGCCCACTTTGACTTCCTGGGCGGTGATCTGGGCATTGAGGACGGCCACGCCTGCCACAGCCGATGCAGGATTACTTTTCAGCACGTTGTCGGAGATGCCAGTGGCTTTGAGCGCTTGCTCGGCGGTGGTTAGGTTATCTTTGGCCTTTAGGAGTTGCTTTTCGAAAAAGAGGCGACGTTGCTGAGCCTCTGTCACGGCCAAACGGCTGAGCACATTGCGCAGCGCGTCTACGTAGGCGTTGGCTACATCGGCGGCAAACTTCGGGTCCTGGTCGTCAAATTCAACGCTGATCAGCCCGTCTTTGCCGCTGGCGATGCGGACGTTGCCCTCCAGCGATTTGCGGGCGTCTGTTCGCAACTCGTCTTTGTAGCGCTCTTGCAGATTGAAGCGCTCGATCAGGGCGTCCTCTACTGCATTGCTCTTCATGTAGGCCACGTACTGGTCGGCGGGGTTTTTGAGGCCGGCTGCAGCGCCTGCCAAACCGCCCAGAGAGCCCAGACTGGCGAGCATGCTGGCGGCGGCGCTTTGTTGTTGCTGTGGGGGTAGAAATTGGGTTTTGGCGGTATAGGTGGGGGGGATGGCGAAGCTGATGCCCAAGGCGCACAGGCCTACGGCAAGGGGACCGAGGACGAGCAGGCGCAGGTTGTCGACGATGGTTTGCAGCAGGTCTAGGAGGCTGATCTCGTCGTCTTCAGCTGCTGGGGTTTGGAGAGTGTCGGTCATTTTGTGGATCCTCGGATCTAGTCCGAGGATGACTATTGGCTATGGATCCTCGGGTCAAGCCCGAGGATGACAATTCATGACTTGCCCCGCAGCATGCGGGGCACACTTAATTGCGCAGGGTGCGAATAGCCGCAGCGCCTATGCCGAGGTTGCTGAAAATTTGCGTCCAGTCGCGCAGGGCGCGGACGGCGAAGTTGTAGCCGCTTTCGCGGTCGACCTTGGGGGGGACGATGACGGTGTCGCCGGGCAGGATGCGGGCGCTTTCAAAGCTGCTGAACCAGCCGGCGCTGCGGCGGCTGAAGACGCTGCCGTCGGCGCGCAGCACGAAGGCTTCGCTGGGTTCGGCGTCTTCGGCCAGGCCGGCGGCGCGGATGACCTCGCCCACGGTTTTGCCGGGTTTGTAGATCATCACGTTTTCGTTGTTGACGCTGCCTGCAGCCGACACAAATGCGGGCAGGCTGGGCACCAAAATGGCGTCGCCGTCTTCGAGCGGCAGGGCGGGCAGGGTTTTCAGGGGGCTGGCTTGGCGCTCGGCTTCGCGGTCCACCACGGCAGGGTCCAGCTCCAGGGCCACGCGGCCTTTGCTTTTGAGGGTTTTGAGGCGGTTGATCTGCGCCTGCATTTGCTGCTGCTGTTGCTGCTGCAGGGTTTGGGCCTGGGCGGCGCGCTCGCCCGTCAGATTGGCGGCGAGTGTGGCACCCGCGCTTTGCATTTGGCTTTCAAGCCGGCGGATGACTTGGTCCAGGTTTTGTTGCTGCTGTTTGCGTACGCTCTCGCGCGTGAACTCGGTGCCATACAGATAGGCCTGGCCCGTGAGGCCGCCCACGCGCTGCAGCAGCTGGGGCAAAGTTTCGCCGGGCAGGGCCTGGTAGACACCGGGGGCGGCCACTTCGCCTTCCACGCGCACCAGGCGGGTTTTGCGCTCGACCGGCAGCTGCACATCGTTGCTGCCCATGATGGTGATCACATCACCGGCTTGCAGAACCAGGTTGTGCTGCGGGTCTTTTTGCACAATGGCTTTGCCCAGGTTGAAGGGGATCAGCTCCGTGCGCAGCTCGGCTTTGTTCAGGCGCTCGATGAGGGCGTAGTCCCAGTTGATTTGGTCGACCATGCTGCGCACGCGTTCGGTCACGGTGGCGCCGGCCTGGGGTTTGTTGGTGTCTTGCGTTTGGGTGATGACTTCGGTGCTCAGGGCCAGGTCTTCTGGCTGCTGCTGGGCTTTTTCAATGGCCTGGATTTGCGCGGGTGTCAGGCCCTGGGCCTTGAGGCTGGCGGTGCGGTTTTGCACCAGCTGGTTTTTGCGGCGGTAGTAGTCGGGCGTGATCAGCGCTTCGCGGTCGGGGATCAGGTCTTGCACGCGCATGCCCTCGCGCCAGGCGTGGCGCAGGGGCTGGGCCACGGTGCCTTGCAGCGTGACCGCGTTGGCAAAGGCGGGGCTGATGGGCAGCAGGGTGATGACATCGCCATCGCGCAGGTTCTGGGCCAGGCCTTGGGCGTTGAGCGCCAGGTTTTGCACCTGGCGCGGGGCGGTGGGCTGAGCCGGGTCAATGCGCTCGATCAGCGCTTTTTGGGCACTGGCCAGGGTGGGCACGCCGCCGCCCAGGGCCAGCACGTCTTGCACGGTGGTGTTGTTGGCCAGCTCGTAGATGGCGCCGTGGTCGGTGGCGCCAGTCAGGGCCACGCGGGGGCCGGCGGGCGGGATCATGATCACGTCGCCAGGCTGCAGGGCTGCGTCGCGGCCTTTGTCGCCTTTGGCGATGAATTCATACAGGTCCAGCGTGGTCACGGTTTTGCCGGCGCGCTTGAGCTCGATGCGGCGCATGCTGCCGTTGGCATTGGGCCCGCCGCTGGCGAACACAGCATTCACCAGGGTGGACAGGCTGGTCAGGTTGTAGGTGCCGGGCTGGCGCGCCTGGCCCACCACATACACGGTGATGCCGCGCAGCTTGCCCAGGCTGGCGTTGACGGTGACGTTGGTGAACACCGTGGCCACCTGCTTGCGCAGCGTGGGTTCCAGGTCTTTGACTTGCACGCCATTGAGGTTGACGGTACCGATCTTGGGCAGGTTGATCTGGCCATTGCGATCCAGCGTTTGGCTGGTGGCCGAATCGACCGCACCCCAGATCTGCACCCGCACCTCGTCACCGGGGCCCAAGACGTATTCGCCTGGCGCGGGGGC
>JACCDW012089686.1_pt1 | contig 17715 bp, 18 predicted proteins | sample 7449781 | NCBI WGS metagenome assembly JACCDW01 (sample SAMN15323449, study PRJNA562643) | freshwater metagenome | isolation source: river surface water | place: USA:Blue River Watershed | collected 2017-08-18
GCACTTTTGCACCTTTGCACATAAATCACCCCCGTGCTCAGGTTCCTCCTCCCTCTGCTCTTGCTCCCCTTCGCGGCCCTCACCGCGGCCGAGCCTCGCCCCCTGATCATCGCGCATCGCGGCGCGAGCGGCTATCTCCCGGAGCACACGCTCGCAGCCAAGGCTCTGGCCTACGGACAAGGCGCTGACTATCTCGAGCAGGACGTGGTGCTCAGCAAAGACGGCGTGCCAGTGATCTTCCACGACACCCACATCGACACCACGACGGACGTCGCGAAGAGGTTCCCAGGCCGCCAGCGGCCGGATGGACGCTTCTACGCCCTCGACTTCACCTTGGCTGAACTGAAGCAGCTCAACGTCTCCGAGCGCTTCAACCCCAAGACCGGCAAGGCCGCCTTCCCTCGTCGTTTCCCCGTTGGCGTTGGCTCGTTCTCGGTGGTCACACTCGAGGAAGAGATTCAGTTCATCCAACAACTGAACCTTTCGACCGGCCGTAACGTCGGCATCTACCCGGAGCTCAAGGCGCCGGCGTGGCATCGCAAGGAAGGTCGCGACCTCGCCGGCGCGGTCCTGCCGATCCTGCGTCGGTATGGCTACGACGCCAAGGACTCCGCCTGCTTCGTGCAATGCTTTGAGTTAGCCGAAATCAAACGCCTACGCGGCGAGCTGGCCTGGAAGGGCAAACTCGTCATGCTCATGGGTGGCGGAGATTCCAACCCCTTGACCACCGACGCCGGGCTGGCCGATCTCGCGAAGATCATCGACGGCATCGGCCCGCCCATCAGCAGCTACGTCACCGGCAAATCACCCGCCGAGCGCAAGACTACTGACCTCGCCGCCCGCGCCCGTAAGGCCGGGCTGGTTTCGCACCCCTATACCCTCCGAGCGGACGAACTGCCTAAGTGCGTCAGCTCAGTCGACGAACTCCTGCGCGCCCTCTTCGACGAAGCCAAGGTCGACGGCCTGTTCACCGACTTCCCGGACCTTTGCATGAACAAATAGGGGCAGCATAAATGCCGCCCCTGTTGGAATTCGTGCGCCCTAGGACGGGCTGAATAAGTCCTGAAGATCAGCGGTCCAGACGGGTCTGGATCAGATGCTGCATCAGCTCCGCGGCGTACTTGGCCTGCTTCTCGTCGACATTGACGCCTTCGATCACGGAGGGCTTGAACTGGATCTCGCAGATATCACCGCTCACCTCGATGAAGCCGATGGTCTGCGTCTTTTTGAAATAAAGATAAAGCAGGGCTACGGCAATGCCGACCAAGATGCCACCGAGCACCGCAACAACGGCGCCAAACCCGGGACTACCCATCACTCCGCCCAGGATCGCGGAAGCAATGGCTGCGAAGACCACGAAGGCGAGGAATCCGGCCGCGATGGCACTGGTGATCGGCTTGTGGAAGCCGAAGTAACTGGAAGAAACCGAGGTCAACGGGGTGATGCGATGGGCGGTTCCGGTGATCGAAGAGGAGTGGAATTCGACGCGGGTCGCGCTGACCTTAAGGGTGGTCACCGGATCGATGCCGATCACGGCCAGGATCCAGCCCATGATACCGGAGCGTCGGCCAGTGATGCAGATGAACGAACCATCGGACATCGGCGTGTTGCTGGCATACCACGACTTCAAGACGAGCGGCGAGCCGCTGCGGCCGCGATTGGCGAAAACCGAAGCGAGGAAGATGAAGGGGACGATGGACCAGAAGACAGGACCATCGATGAGTGCGATGACAGGGGTGATCATGCGGCATTGTTAGGACGCGGCTCATCTGTATCAATAAAATAACACTGTCGCCGCGCCATCCGGACCGCGAAGCGCCCCCGCGGCCCTGCGCGAAGCCCTTGCGTGGACCGGCATAGGAAGCCCGGGCAAGAGCGCATGGCGGACGGCGATGAGCTGACCTTATGCTCTTCCTGCCTGGCGCGTCGCCGGCTAATGCCGCACCGGCGAACTTCCGTCCGCTTGCACCAGGCCGGTGCTTGGGTCATTTTATTTTACTGTATTAAAATGTTCCGCACTAGACCTGTCCTCTCGGTGACCTTGGCTTGCCTTGCCCTCTCGGCGCTCACGACCGGAGCATCGCTATGGCTCACCGAGCCTCCGGAGAAATCAGCAAGTCCGTCCGGCCCTTCCGCCCCAGAAGGAGTTTTCCTCACGGCTGGAAAGACCTATCGACATGACACGCATGAGGGCGTCAGGGCGCATGTCGCCGCCCTTTGGGTCGCCTATGAGCGCGAGGCCGCAGCCATCGCAGGAATGAAGCTGTCAGGGCCTCACGGCTTTCTGCTGGGCACCCTTCCGCCGGACCTTCTCCGTCAACGGATCGAGGGACATCTGGCCATGGTCAGAAATTCAGAATTCTACCCGGAGGACCTTCCGAAGGAGCAACGCAGCCACTTCACTGAGGTCATCTGCGACTGCATCACCGCTTGGCACCTGACACAGTCCATGGAGTACTGTGCGCTGATTAGGGCCAGCACGCCCGCGCAACTGGCCGGCGACCCCAGTGGCTATTACGAGGACCGGGAGGGAGCGGCGCTCTGCGTCATCAAGACCGGCAACGGCTACGAAGTCCATGCGGGCGCAGGTCGGCCGCCGCACCAGAATAGCGACCACCTTGATTTCGTAGGCGAACTCAAGGGTGGCGAAATCCTGCCGATCCGCTCGGCCCAAAGCGACGAGCGGCCGGCGAAGCTGATCCTCGCTCCGGGGATGGCTTGCCTCACCGGCGCGGGCGACCGCCTGGACGCCACTTATGTGAGGGTCGGGACATTGACGCCCAAAGGTCGGGCCCTGCTCAAAGAGTTCCTTCCCCTCGGCAACGAACAATGTCACCACAGCCAGGCGGCTGCGGTCGAGACCTTCGTAAGGGAAGGCTTCGTTCGCTTCATGACCCTTCCTGAGCCGACTAATTTCAAATTGGAAGCCGAAGCCATCATGGGCTACCAGCGGAAATAATCCCCGATGCTTCCGGGCTGGAACTTGCTGTTCAGAGATCTTCCTTGCACGCCGGCCAACGGCTCAACCGATCAACTGGTCCTATCGCTTACGCGACATAATCCACCACCAATGCTTTCTCCAACACGTCCGGCAGCATTGCCACGAACGCCTGATGCGCAGGCTCGTGAAGGTAATTCTTCTCGAGGGCTTCCTTGGAAGCGAAGGTCAGCGTGAAGATGTGAGTGAAGCCCTGGTCCAATCCTTCCGGGCTCACGTTCGTACCGCACTCGAAGGCCTTGATCGCGGGCAGCTTTCCCGGCAGGGCCTTGAAAGCGTCGACCACCCCTTGGACCTTCGCCGCCGGGGCGCTGGCCTTGAACTGGAAAATCACGATGTGGCGGTAGGAGCTCATGCGGCTAGCGAGTCGCTTCCCCGCATCTCGTCAAGTTGACTCACGACGACGCCCTCAACCGCCATCAACCGCCTGAAAATAAAGAAGGCGGGGCCAGACTGGCCTAAAGCCCGTCTTTAGGGATATCGGAAAGCGCCGATCCAGGCGCAGGCGCGGACCGAGGAGCCCACGCCGGCTTCTGGTGGTTCTTTAGCTCCAGATAACATGTGAAAACAAAGGCGAATATGAATGGCTGCGAAAGAGTGACAAGGGCAAGCGATACGGCTTTAGCGGGAAAAGGCATGCCAAGCCGATAGAACCCATACGACAAGGCAAAGACACAGGCGACAAAGACCAACATCAGCGATATGATTGCCGCGGCGATGCCTAGGAATTTTCCCTCCGTCAGGGACAGGCTTCGGTGCACAGCGTCAAACGCCCCCTGCCCCTCGTCAGCCATGCAGATCAGACTTAGGCAGAATCGGCTTATGACCCAAATGAACAAGGCAGTTGCCAGCACGCCGTAGACCCAGGAGTTAAGCGCGGCACCCAGGTAATCAAAAATCGGGGAAAGAACCAAACAGGGCAGCACCAAATAAAGAAAGAGCACCGCATAAACCCGGATGCCGTCCCAATATCGGCGTAAGCCGTGGTAAAAAACGCCTCCGATGGCAGGCCGATCTCCGCCAAGACTCCACGCGAGCATAGAACGATACGTACCGATCGTGATGGTGGCATCGATGGTCATGCTCCAGGCAAACTGGGCTAATCCGAAATAATGCGACGGGACATCGAGCAGGGTGATGAGCCCTGCAAAGAGCAAACTGGCACATAAGGAAGGAATGAACAGCGCCCAGCAATGCTGCCTGACGACCCTCCAAGCAAATGCCAGCAACCTGCGAAGGGAGAATTCCTGCTGACCGACGACGGGTTCAAGGGAGTCCATGGCCCTATTTTTCGCGGGTCACTCTTTCTTGTAAAATTAAAAAGTTACGCATCTGGGCGAGCGGCCTTCGCACGGTTGGTCGAAGCCATCTGCCCGGATTTAACCGATGTCGCGCGGCCCACGTGCTTTCACGGAATCAGCCTCTCCCCCTTTTACCGACCTTTCTTCGCCTGTCTCCTAAAACCCGGACGTGTCATTAAGTCGCCGGCAAATTGACCGCCATGCACGCCAAAGTAGTGAGGCGCCCCGAGGCGCGATCAGGTTCAGTTTTGCAGCCTCATCTGGTCTCATACGTGTCCATCGACTGGCCTGCCCCCTGCATTCCGGCATCAGGACCCGCAGGATTATGGCAGGAATCGCTGCCGCCATTCAAACAACCTCGCTCAAGCGTTCTTGAATAAGTGCCTGTGGCGGCCATGTTCTGCACATGCCCATCGTACTCCGCCTGCTGATGTTGCTGCTGCTTACGTCAGCTGCGTCATCGGCTCAGAATGCTCGTCCCTATTGTGAGATAAAAGTCGAGAAAACGGCCGTAAAAATCTTCCTCAATGATGACGAAGTAATAGGAGACGGCTTTAATCCAGGGGCTGCCAAGGAATACCTTAGGTTGCTCGGATTGGCTTCCGACATAGGAGTCCGATCCGAGGTTTGGATATGCGACAAGGCCTCGAGCGCAAAGCAGGCGAGCGGTGCCGTGCTTACGAAAGAAGAGGATGCCAATTTTGTCCGCTTCCTGATCGTCGCGTCGGACTCCAGGATCAACGAATCCGGCCTGAAGGCCATCAAGCTGTCCGCTCTTGATTCAGGCAAAGACAAGGCCTCGTTCGACGCCAGAATCCAGGCGACTAATGACCGCCTGATAAAAGCAGGAATCGATAACTCAGCCTATGCGCCCAAGGACCCTGATGAAGCCCGGGCGGCTGCCGTCGGGATGAAGGTGCTGTCCGAAGGGCCAAGACATTGCACCCTCGCGATGGAGAGCCCGTCGGTCAACGGCATCGTCGCTTATGTCCTCGCCGAATCTAGGCTGGTGATGGTCACAGGGTGGTTCAATAAGGGCGGCTTGCCCTCGGCCGCGAAACGCATGGCAGAGATCGTGTCGCTCATCGAGGACCAGACCCGCAAATGGGACGGCGTAATGCCAGCGATGAAGAACGCCGGCTTCCACGGACCGGACTCCATCTTCAGCTACAAGTGCTCGGACAAATGGCAGCCTGCCTCCGTAGAATCCACCAAGGCCTTCTTCCCGCCTGGCACGAAATACGCGATGCTCCAGTATCCGGAGGCGACGCAGATGGGCGTTTATCCGGTGCTCACGATGATCTACGAGAAGGCCGGTCCAGCCGCCAAGCTGTCGGAATACTGGGAGTTCTCGCTCAAGGCTATGGATGCGGAGATCAAATCCGGCGTCATATCCGATGTCACCACCCCGAGGCCTTATCCCACTTCCTCGGGCTGGCCGGCCATAACGGTGTCATTCTCCCGCAAGGATCGGATCAAGAACAACTGCAGGCTGGTGATCATGATGATCGGGCCGGGCGAATTCCTGAGCTCGACGATCATCACCGACGATACCGCCCGGACGGAAGTCATCCAGTCGGCATGGGAGTGCATCGATTCGATCGACACCCCGAGCTCACCTAAGCAAAGGGCCATTCGTTGACCAGCTCCCGGCGGCCTACCCAGACTCCGATCTTATATCGCGCACTCATGAAACGCCCCATCCTCGCCCTGCTGTTCGGATTGCTCGTTGCCCCGCTTGCGGAGGCTGCGGACATCAAAGATCATCAAGGCCTGCAGCTGATTTTATCCCAGCTGAAAGCGCATCAGCGCATCACCCCGGAATTCGTCGGATCGATCCGGCCGCAGGCCGAGCGGGGCGACAAAGGCGCGATCTTCGCGATGGCGTTGGCTTATGTCTTCGACCGTGGTATTCCACGCGACGAAGCAGAATCAGTCCGCTGGGTCGAGCGTGCCTGGCGGGCCGGCGATATCGATGCCACCTACACGGTCGGCATGATGTATAAGAATGGGGAACTCTACCCTAAGGATGCCGAGAAATCCTACCTCTGGATAAGCCGCGCGATGGAGATGGGCGGCGCGGACGCGCGTTATTTCGTGGCCCTTGCGAGAGAGAAAGGACTCGGTGTCGCCATAGATGCCTCTTCCGCCTTAAGACTCTACGAGGAGGGGGCGGCCAAAGGGCACCCCTTGTCGCTGATGCGCATGGGCTTTCTGCACCGGGAGGGCAAACTGGTGGCAAAGGATTCCCAAAAAGCCTTCCAATACTGGACCAAAGGCGCCGAAACCGGGGATGTCTATCTTCAGACCACGCTGGGATTCTGCTACTTAAGGCAGCCAGAATTCTTCCCGACCGCCTACCCGGAGATGCGCAAGGATGACGTCGAGGCATATAAATGGCTGACCCTCGCCGCTGCCGCCGGGAACTCCCAGGCGCTCAAGCTCCGCGAGATGGCCGAGCGGAGGATGAGCTCCGCCGAAATCGACCGCGCCAAAGACATGGTCGCCAGCTTCAAACCTTCCTCCAAATGAACCGATCCATCTTCCTGTGCTTCAGCCTATGTCTTCATTTGCTCAGCGCTCCGGCGGCTGAGCAGACCGAGGTGCGTGTCGGCGCCAAGGTCATTGCCGTGACGATCCCCAAAGGCATGACAGCGACGGACCGGTCGCTAGACCTGATGCCCGACTACGTGAAGGCGCACTTCAAGGATAACCTGCGCGGAACGCAGATGGTCACCTTCTCGCCGGCGAAGGAGCCCGATGCCGCTCCGATCTACGCGATCCTGGTCACGGACGGAGAGATCAAACGGAAGGACATCCCGGAGCGAATCAAGATGACCCTCGATTTCATCGCGGACAAGAAGCGACTGACGGCGAAGAGCCTGGCCGTGAACAAAGCGTTGAAAGCATCCGGCAAGGCCATGGTGGAGCCGCCGGAAGACGTCCAGCGACGGATCGAAGGCGCGATTGACGCCGTAGTGTCGTCGCAGGATGACCGCCATTTCATCATGGGCATAAGCGGCGAGGGCTATGCTAATTACGTCGTCACGCTGGCCTGCGAGTCCCGGCTGGTCATGCTCTATTCGCACGGCGATAAGCCGAGTAGCGAGGCCCGGCTCGCTCAACTTAAGTCGTTCGTGAAGGAAATCTCGGCGGCGACCGTCGCCGAGGACCCCAACTACAAGGCGCCCCGGCATATTGATACAGTCCGCTCCGTCAGCGGACTGTATCAATACGAAGTGCCGATCGCTTGGGTGCGGCGACCAGAGCAAGGGCTTGCCGAGCCCAGCGCATGCTTCATCGCGCATGGCAACGGCGGCACGGCATGCAAGGCCGTCTTCCTCGGGGAGCGGACGGTCGCCGGCACCTCGGCGTCGGTACTCCTGAACAAGCAAATCACCCGGATGAACGGCGAGAACGAACGTCCGCCGGAACCATCCGGCCCTCCGCGCACCGGCGTCAACGCCAAGGGACTCGAGTATGCGGAGGCCGCTTTCACCAGCGATGGGCCTGGCGGCGCGGGCAAGCTGTCCCAGACCATGACCATCGTCGCGCTGGGTTCTGATCGTTATCTGGGGATAGTCTTCAGCACTAATCATCCCGCGAAGGAGGTCTTCATCCGAGGCTATCGTGAACTCATCGAATCGGTGACACCCCTGTCGAAATAATAAAGTGGTCCAATCAGGGTGACAGGCCTGACCCATAGTTCGGCCCCAATGGCCGTCTTGACGAATCTACAAGCAGCGGCATAACAAATTCTGCGCATGGATAACATGAATGTCCGGCCTCATAGAGGCCTGGTTGAGATCATCGACGAAGTCATGATCTCGGGTGCGGAGAAGGAAGAACAACTCGAAATCGCCCGGAGCCTGGAAGCTTATCATAAGCTGGACCCTCGCGCTGGAGCCCAAAACGTAGTGGTTTTTGAAACCGAAGCCGAGCTCAGGGACGAAGTTATCAAGACCTGCTTATTCGAACTCCGCGTCGAGGACGATGGCTCGTTACGCGGACTTCGGTTCAGGCATCGAAGCGAGGATGGCGAAGGAACCGCTCCACTCAACCTGACCATGCCTGAAGCCAGATTGCACTGCATCTCGCAGCACCTTTATTGGCTTCGTTGGACGAGGGAATACAAGCGCGTTCCCTCCCTCTGGGGTTTCAGTCTTCAGGATGGAGTGTCTTTGTTCCATCGCCAGCGACAGCTCCGCGAGCATGAGGATCAGTTCGAATGGAGCAAACACTGTGATTATTACAAAAAGAGCGAACTCCCGTTCATGCCCAGGGCATGCTTCGTCCTAGAGACAGGAAAGCTGTACAGTGAGAACCCGGAAAAGATGCGAAGCGCGAAGAAGATGCGAAGAAGCTGGGTCGAGGAGGACCGTCATATCACCGGCGCGATCATGGGTCACTACGAACGTGTGGAGAACTACGTGATGACGGAGCCCGACTTTGATGCTTCGAAATTATTCTGCCCTTATGGCAGTTTGGTCGCCGAAGACATGGCCGTAATTCTGTCCAAAGAGCCGATTGATCTTTCGAAGTACGGAAATGCGCCCCTGCTCCTGAGGCTGAGGCAAGTCATTGACTCGAAACTAGGGGAGGTCATCGGATCGCAGCCTGAAACCCTTCGCCACACTCCCCAGGAAATATACGCGATGATCGGACGCTATTGGGATGAGCTCATCTATTCGCCATGGGACGACAAGACCGCGAAGGAGTACGCAGTGTTGAAAAACCTCTGCAAAATGGGCTCGGATGACGTAAATGTCTGGAGCGAGAAGACCAAGGGCTTATTCGGCTTCAAAGTTCGTTCGCGTGATCATGACTGGATCAAGGGCCAGATATATTGTCCTCCTGACGCGCTATCACCCAAGCCGACCGACGATATTGGCGTAGCCACCTGGGAAGGACGCGCTGGCATCACATATCAAATAGGCGGCTCGGTTTACTCCGGCTTCCAGTATCATACCATGTTTGACGGAGAAGTGATTTCGGTCGGACGGTGTAAGTTTCTCATATCCAGAGAGCGAGACAGGTGAATCGGCGGGCTATGCCAGTGGGCTATATGGCCCACTGGCCGGCCTTCGAGGCCTCAGAGCCATAATGAATCGAACAGGCGGTTCCGGCGTTCTCGTCAGCGGTTACGACCTTGCCCGTAGCGTACTTCAACGCCAATGCGATGAGCTGCTTGGGCGGATAAGTTCGTCCCTGATGGAGAAGATCGAGCGCATGCTCCTCGACCTCTGCCGGCCGCCTCTCATGACGGCTTCGGGCGAGGCCAAGCCCAAGCTGCAGATCAAGGGTGAGTGCCAGCTGCCTCCGCTGGCCAGCCAGTATCAAGACACCGCCTTCGAGCGGAAGAGCTTCGAGGAGCTGACCAAGCCGTACGGCTCGACCCACCGCGGACTCCCGGTCCGCGTCGACAAGCGCGTGCTCGTCTGGCGGTCGAACGACACCGAAGCCCTGGCGGCGGATTACTTCCGCCACCCGACGACCGGCGACGTCCATTTCGCCCGGCTGTATCGGGTGCCGACGCCGAAAACGTAAGGGGGCACTTGGGCAGCGGGACGATAACGAGAGGCTCGGAGGCTCGGTGGACCAGAAAAACGACACACGTTGATGAGTAGGCAAGGAGGACAAATGCAGAGGCCGGGGATTGGGGGAGTAATCCCTCGGTCTCCGGCCTTCTTGCTGACGGGAAGTCGGGGTTGCCTAAGCCCGCCCGACGAGGCATTCAGTCTAATAGACCTATGCTGAACTTAGGCGCCTCCCAAGCCGCGAACAAAGCGTTCACCAAGCTCTTCGAAGAAATCGCGGCGGCGTTGGACCTGACGAAGGGACAGTCTCAGTTCCTGCTCACGATCAGCGGAGCCTTGCTGGCCTTCTTCGTGTTCTATAAACTGCGGAGCTATGTCCGCGCCGCCCCCGAACTCCCGGCCGAGGAGACATTCCTGGCTCCGGGCGCGCCCAGGACGAGCAGCCGCAGGCTCTATGCGGTACTGGGACTGGTCGCCGGCGTCCTCTGTCTGATCATAGGCTACACCTTCGGCGGCTATGAGAGCTCCCTGCTCGCACTTGGCTGGCTACTCATCCCCGTTTCGCTACTAGCCATGTGGATCATCAGCCTGCTTGAGGGCCGGCACAAAAAAGATGAAGCCGCAGAGAGTGCTACCGAGGCCCCTCAAGATCCGCTCGAGATTTATGCGATTATTTCCTTTTTAGCGGGTTTATTCATCCTGATCCTAGGCATCGTCTGCCTCGCCCATGCGTTGAAAGTCGAACGAAGACGGGAAACGGCGGCGAGAGACGCCATACTGAATCCGCGGCCCTTCAAGGCCAAGCCTCCGCTTGGAGCCAACGACCCGGGCAGTCCGAAGAAAGTGACGGTCGATGATTTCGATGTGACATTTGAGTGGCGGAAGAAATCCAGCCCACAGCCTTCGGCGAAGAAAGCGGGCGAAGAACCGGCCAAGGCGCCGGATGATCCTGCTCAATCAAAGCCCGCTCCCGCGGCTAAGTAGAGCCGTCTGACTTAAAAGACCGGCTCAAGCCTCCGCACCGTCTCTGCTTAACTATTGGCTAGCGCCGCAGAAATCACAGGCCGTCTTGCGACCGACATTCGCTCCGCAGCACTTGCAGCGTCCGGTCTCGCGCGTCGCGGCCGCCGGAGCGGCTTTCGACTTCGCGCGGGCAGGCTTGATCGCTTCATCGCCAGGCAACGGAGTCTCGATGAGCGCCCGCAGCGAGGCCGGGAGATCGTCTTCGGCTATCTCCAGCTGGGCACCACAACGCCTGGCCGCATCGATAATCTGCAGCCAGCCTTGGAACGAAATCGGGAAGCGGGCGACCTCGGTCTCGGATTCCAGTTCCATGGTGTATTGAGCGGCTTCCTTGAAGCCGGGCGGGACGCCGGCGGTGACGCCGACCGTGAGATTCTTGTCCAAGAGGAAAGCCTTCACCCCGTAGGAACCCCGGCGTACGGCGAGATAATCCCGGTTGAGGGTGAGCCCTGTGACGATGTTCGGATAAAGGGACGCCTCGTATTTGGACGAGAACTCCACCGGAAAGCCAAACAGAGGCGTAGGACCGCGGGCATCGCGGTACAGGTCGAAGGGAGGCTTCGGGCTGACGTCTGGCAGCGTCTGGGGGACCATCACGGGCTCGGCGGAGGTCATCGAATTCCAGATCTTGGAGACGATCCAAGCCACGAAACCGAGGCACAGCAGGCTGGATATTGCGCTGGCGACATCTGACATGGTCGTGAAGGTGGAGGTGAACGCGCTTTTGGCGAGCGTGCAGGTCAGGTTCAGTCTTTGGTCGCCGGCTCAAGGCCGGAAGTCCCGCAAAACTGGCATTCGGCGCCAGCGCCCGACTTCGGATACAACGCAGTGCTGCCGCAACCAGGACAAGACAGCGTTACCATCGGCTGCGTGGCCCCGCCCCGCCCGGCCTTGGAAGCCTCCGTCGGGCGGGCGGACGTAGCATTCATCGCATCGACGAACCACTTCGGAGTCGTCGGAGAAAACCCGATGCGCACGCCCTCCTTCCGGCAGAGCGACAGAAACTGGCCGGAGCCGCCGAATGCCAGCGGGAGACGCACGGAGGAAGCGCCCTCCGCGATGGTCAGGAAAGATCGGCGGCCGGTGGCTTTGTCGCCGAACGGCGAAAGCGGCAGACGCTCCAGCTCGAGCGTGATGCTGACCCGCGGACCTAGGACGAAGACCGTCCGGCTGCCGCCGACGGTGGTGACGACGACGTGGTCCGGCTGGAAATTAGCCCAGGCGGGACGATCCGGCATGACGGCGTCGGTGTAAAAAAAACACCAGGCCGCGAGCGCCAAGCCGCCCAGCAAGGGGAAGAGGCTCGCGAAAGACGGGCCGCCCAACAGCAGGAGCAAACCCGGGGTCGCGACCAAGAGCCCCATCCAGGCTTGCGAGCGCCACGGGCGGATGGGCTTCTGGTTATCCGGATAATACACTCCGCCGCCGAGGAACTGCCGGGTGATGAGCGGGTCAAGCTGCGCCTGTTCCGGCGACTGCTCGAGCTGGCTGCGGCTCCAGAAGAGCCACGCGAAAGCACCGCCCAGGAGCGCCAAGTAAAGGATGCAGGAAGAGCCCGCGTCGGCGGCGCCGATGATCATGCCGAGACTCATGGGCTAAATTCCGACGACGAAGGATCAAAGACGACGCGCGAGCGTCGAGGTGCGGCGTTTGACGGCGGCGGAAAGGCGGGCGGCCTGACCGACGATCGTCTGGCCGGCGGCGGCGTCGGCCTGCTCGGCCTGCTCGACGGCGACCTGCAACGAACCCAAGAGTTCGCCGATCTCGGCGTCATCAGCGGCGGAGGCCGCCGTGGACTCGACGTAAACGTAACGAAGATCGTCTTCGGCCTTGGCCAGCGCGGCCTTGGCGGCCTCGAGACCAGGAGCGGCGACCACGCGCAGGCGCGCGTGGAGGCGAGCGACGGCGGACTTGAACTGGCTGAGCGTCGAATCCACCGGGTGGACGGCTTCGGAAGCATCAGCGGACTCCGCCAGCATGGATCCGAGCACGAACCAGCCGATCACGGCGACGGCCGCGATGATGTGCGCGACGGCCAGCACGACGGTGCCGGCGCCGAGGGCGACGGCCACGGCCGCGATCAGCGTGAAGCCGAGGTACAGCACGGACACCCAGGCGCGGCTGAAACCGAACAGCAGACGGGCGGAGCGAGGGCTGTCGGCGCCCGAGAAGAGAATCCCGCCGCCGAGCAACAGCTCCGCGAAGACCACCGGCACCAGGGCCAGGCTGAACCGGCCGGCGTCGATCGGCTTGGTCGCGACGAGGAAGGCGAGGCCGATGGTGGCGGCCACGACGAGGACCGTCAGTCCGAAGATCCGGAGGAAGTTCTTAGTTTGCATGATGAAAGCGTCTCTTGATCAGGCCTTGGTCACCGGCGTCCCGCAATCGAGGCAGAACTTGGCGCCGGCCGGCAGCTGGGCCGAACACTTGCCGCACTTGGGCTTCAACGCGCCGCCGCAGCCGATGCAGAAGGCGGCGTTGGCGGGCGAAGCGACCTGGCAAGCCGGGCACGAGATGGTGCCCACGGCCCCGAGGCCGCCGCCGCAAGCGACGCAGAATTTCGCGCCGGCCGGATTGGCCGCCTGGCACTTCGGGCAAGGCGCGCCTTGATTCTGAGGCTGGAGCTGATTGCCCATCGCTGCCATCGCGCCGCCGAAGGCGGGTCCGGCACCAAGTCCCATGCCGAGGCCGAGCCCCGCACCCATGACGGTTCCGGGCGCGCCGGTGTTGCCTGCCGCTTCCTGCAGGGTATCGAAAGTGCGCTCCTGCTGGTAATTGTAACCGACGATGTCCATCTCGGCCTTGCGGGCGAGGGCGGCCTTGAGGCGAGCGACGGCGGGATCATCCTCGGGCGTATCAATCGAGTTGACGAAGAACTTCGTCAGGCCGAGGCCGAACTCTTCGAGCTCGGGCGCGAGCTCCACCTTGAGCGCGTCGGAAATCTCGTTCAGGTGGGCGGAGATCTCGAGGATCGAGATCTTCTTGGTCGTGAGCAAGGTCGCCACGGCGTCCTTGGCGCGCGTCACGATGACGCCGCGGAAATAGTTGTTGAAGCGGTCGCGGTCGAAGGTCCCGAGGGTGCCGACGAGCTTGACGAGGAACTTGCCCGAATCGACGACCTGCAGGCCGAGCTGACCATACGCCCTCACCGGCAGCATGATGCGGTACTGGGGGTCAAGCGCCTGGATGGCGGTAGGCGTGCCCCACTTCACGTCGAGGCTGATGACCTTGTTGACGTACCAGACCTCGGCGGTGAACGGAGAGCGACCGCCGGTGGCGATCTTCAGAATCTGGCCGAGGACGGGGTAGTTGGCGGTGTCCAGCGTGTGGCGTCCGGCCGTGAACGGACCCACCGGCTGGCCACCCTTGAAAAGGAAGGCCTCCTGGGATTCCGCCACGATCATCTGCGTCCAGGTGCCCAGCTCTTCGGAAGGATACTTCCAGGCGAGGGTCTCCGGGTCGCCGTTCCATTTGATTACGTCTACGATGGCCATGTGTGAGCAGGATGAGGGGTCAGGGAATCATGCCGCCGGGGGCGACTTATTCAATAGACGCATAAAATCGCCCAGGGGTGGGCCTGCTTCAACGAAGAAAGGCGGGCGGGCGGGATAATTAAGTAAAATATTTGTAATCCGGGGCCAAAAGCGGTTTCTGACGGGGTGCTCAGCTCGTTGTTCTCATTCCAAGGCCGGATCACCCGCCGGAGGCTGGCCGCCTCCTTCTTCGGCGGTTTTTTTGCTCTCAGTGTCGCCCTCGCGGCGTTCAGATGGATCCGGCCTCTGGATTCGCTGGCAATGGTCGCGTTCTTGTGGCTTCTCGCCGCGGAATTCTGGAAGCGAGCACAGGATGCCGGCTATCTGGGGATATACGGCATCCTGCTGAATTTCATCTTTTTCTTGGTGGAAGGAACGAACGGCCCGAACGCCTACGGCCCGGACCCCCGCCAATCTGCACAGGTCAAGGCGACTCCGCCCTTGGCGCAACCGCAGCCCGGCAGCGTCATCACACCCGCTCGGCCCGCGGGAGACAGGCCGCGCGAAGCCGCTAAAATGAGGCGCTTCGTATGCTCAAGCTGCGGGGCCAGAAACAGCCAGGCCGCGGCGCCCGGGGCCGCGACCTGCGACTATTGCGGCGGCCCGAACTGAGCGACGCGCCGGAGGCTGGTTTGCTATTGAACGCCAGTATAAGTCAAAATATTGGGTGTTGATGCGACGCACCCACGGACTGATCGCCCTCGCGGTCCTTCATCATGTCACCATCGCGGCGGCTCTCGTCGGCCTGCTCTGGTGCTGCCTCAGCGGACAGAAATCCAGCCTGACTATCTTAGTCCTGGAACTGAGCGCCTTCGCGTTCTTCTCCGCCATCGTGCGTCGCGCATGGGCCAGCATCGACGGCGGCGCCCACAGCCTGAGTCCGGGCAAGGCCCAGGGCTTCCTGTGGATTCCCTTTTTCAACTTCTACTGGGCGTTCCCCTCCTTGGTGTCCCTAGCGACCCAGACCAACGCCAAGGCTGACGCCGAGCAGAATCCCTCCGCCCGGATTACCCGCGGCTTCGGGCTCGTAATCGCCATCCTCTTCAGCGTGACGACGCTGACCGCGCTGACCAAGCTTCCGGCCAAGCCTCATGCCGCCTTCGCGTGGCTCCACTTCCTCACCTACGCTACCTACGTAGGCTTCTGCGTCACCTATATCTGGCAGATCCGCCGCTCCTGCGCGGCCTTTGACGAAGGCTCCGCGCCGGCCGTGCGTGAGCCGACCAAGATGCCGACCGTCGGCGTTGCCGGCATCGTCTACGGCTGCGCGGCGGTGGCGCTGCTGTTCTCGGCCGCCATGGATAACGTGACCTACTTGCAGTCACCCGCGTCCATCCAGTCTCAGATCGAAAGCAAAGGATATACCATCGAGGTCGAAGGCGCGGCGTCGCTCCCGCGGATGATGAACGAGCGGATCGTGAACGCCCAGACGGGCATATCCGAGATCCGCTACCTCAAGGTCTACAAAGACGGGCAGCGCGTGGCCGGCGTCTATTTCGCGGTAGGCAATTTCCCTTCCTCCGTCGAGAAGACCATCGCCGACCGGCTAGGCACCCGCACGCTGAAGACGGCCGATGCCATCTACTTCAAGGCCTACATCCGACCCGACCATGACGACATGGACGTGAGCGAGTGGCTCAAGGCCTTCTGATTTTATCCCAATGAACCGAATCATCACATCATTACTCCTGACCGCCGTCCTGCTGACTACCGGTTGCGACAAGAAAGCCGAGGAACTTATCCCGCTCACGCCGGCGGTGAAGCTCCCTGACACCAAGGGGCTGCCGGCATCGACCAACCTCTACGCCCAGATCGACCTGAAGCAGGATGCGCAGAAGAAGGAAGCCTACGGCGCCTTCATCGACAGCGTGATCAAGGCCGCCAGCTCCAAGCCCCAAGGCCGGGAAGTCCTGCGCAAGATCGAGGAAGTCGTCGGCCGCCTGAAGGACGCAGGCTTCGGCGACTTCACGAAGGGCGACCTGAATTCGATCGTCTTCGGGATGACGCTGCCGGAGTCCCCGCTCGGCTTCGGAAACTTCTCGCCCGAAGAAGCCGACATCACCGTCATCCTGCGCGGAAAGTTCGCGCCGGAGCGGACCAAGGCCTTCTGCCAGGCGGAACGCATCCCGGAGTCCCTCATCGAAGGACAGACCGCCTGGAACCTCGGCAGGCTCATCGACAGGCTGACGGGCGAATCCGCCTTCGCCAAGGTCCCTGAGGACAAGACGGTCTGGTTCGCCTATGCGGATAACGGAACGCTCGCCATCGGGACCCGCAGCTCGCTCCGCAAATCCCTCGGCGCACTGAAGGGCGAACGCGCCTCCCTCAAGCCGGCCGTCGTGAAGGCCGTCGAGGAGTTCAAGGATTGGAACTTCTATCTGTGCTTCAACAACCCCCGCCTGATCGAAGCCGCGACCGCCCTCGCCGGTGGCAACCGCCCCTCGGACCGCATGGCGGCCCGCATCCTCCGCATCATGCCGCACGACCAGGCTCTCATCGTCGCCGGCGCACGCGGCGACAGCGAGGCCATGGCCGTCATCCTGTCCAACGAAGCCACGCAGGAGAACATCCAATACTCCGTCTCCGCCTCCAAGTCGCTGACCCCGAAGTTCCTCAAGGTCTATACGGAGAGCATCGGCGAGATCATCGAAGACGCCGGCCGATAAGCCGGACCGCACTTGCCCGGGGCGCCTGCGCGCCCCGGGTTTTTTGTGCCTAGGTGGGACGGGAAGGCCCAACTGCTTATCGGTCGCCGGTGAAAAGAGGTGAGGAAATCCTTGGGATCCAGGATCTCCGCCGTCGGGATCGCGGTTCGGATGCTCAGGTTCAGGCACAGGATCAGGGTCTTAATTTCACCCGGAACCTGCGGATGACCGGGCCGGCAATCCCTGCCCCGAGGGCAGCTAGCGCAGCACGCGGCACGGCCCACACCTTGACACTCAGAGCGGGGCGGACAGAATAGTGATGTGTCCTTAAGAATGCGAATACACTATCCATGCAGGTTCAGCTCACGCTGATCCCGGGGAGTCTTTCGCGCTATTAAAATCAGGCCTTCCGGCCGCTCCTCCGCCCTTCCAGGGGAAATCCGCGCCTTTCCGTCGTCCGCGTGCCGGCGACGGAATGACTGCTTCGCACGCAACCATGCATCACCATCGTGAACAACAACACTTCCAACGAACAGATCCTCTCCCTCCTCCAGCAGCTCGTCGTCCAGAACGAAGAGCTGTCGAGGAAGGTCACGGACCTGCAGGTCAAAATCGACCTCCTGGAGCACAAGCTTGATTCTATTGCCGAAGAGTCGGGGTTGATCTGAGCGCGCGCTA
>JACCDW011927104.1_pt1 | contig 17712 bp, 27 predicted proteins | sample 7449781 | NCBI WGS metagenome assembly JACCDW01 (sample SAMN15323449, study PRJNA562643) | freshwater metagenome | isolation source: river surface water | place: USA:Blue River Watershed | collected 2017-08-18
AGAGGCGCTTGTTGGTGCTCTGAAAGTCGGTGTTCAATATGGTCGAGTCAAAATGGAAGGTACTTATTACTTTCGAAAACACCTCCATTATTTTCGGAAAATAACAGATTCTATCTAAGCTTGATAAACACATGTGGTAGGAGGAGGTTCGTAGGCCTGGCTGGGAAGAATCTGGCCCGCGATTCCGAAAATATCCGCTGAGCGAATTCCTGCCGTCTGCGCAAGATAATACCAGCCGATTCCGAGAGGAATCATGGTGAGCAAGGCAACAGAAATACCAAATCCTGTTTCACATCCTGTCAGCTTGTAGCGCAAGATGAGAAGCAAGGAAAGAATAATAGAACTGACAATCGCAGCAGTGAGAGCCTGCTCTTTGCGAGTCAGAATCTTCGCATAGGAGGCCTTCGGGTCGGGCTCTTCATTATAGAGAGCAATCGCGTTTTGGATAAGATAGGCAAAGAAGAAGACAACCTGCGCAGTCCAGAAACTGGGGGCGACTTTCAGCAATCCTACACCGCCATAGGAAGAAGGAGCCAGATTACAAACATCGAAGTTTTGGACAGATGTGTTGAAGTGATTGGTCAGTAAATAGTAAAGGGCGCCACCGAGGCCAATGGCTATGAAGAGTGATAAGATGGAAAGGAAAGTTCCACCCATTACAAAAAATGCCAATGTTGTTTTCTCGGATTCTGCCATAGTCTCTAAGCAGAGCATCGGTATTATCTCAGGGCATCTTTAATAGCCTGGAATCCATTCTGAAGAAGAATTGTCGCAAGCGGAACCACGGAAATCTGACCAAAGAATAAGATTATCATACCAATATTTCCTAAGCCGAATCCCAGTAAGAAGGTATAGGCAATTAAAAGAAGAGGTAAGGACATAAATCCAAGGGTCAACATTATTCTGGTTGAATCAATCAAGCCCATTCTATCATGGATTAGGTTTTACTACAGACATAAATCGCTTCTCCATTTGCAGTTCTATTTCGTAAAAGAGGAATCCCTAATAAATTCGTGCTGTCGGGACCCAAGATTGACTGATTCTGCCATAAAAGGAGGGTTCCAACAAAGAGGCCCACCAGAATAGACAGAATTACAACCTGAGCCGTATCGCACTTTGTAAACATGCGCCAGGAGCCAATTAGGAAAAGAAGGGCACAAAGTGTAATGACGCTGACATAGAAACGCGCACTATAGGAAGAACCAAGAGTCTCAAGCTCTTTGAGTTGGGAGTTTAGAGAGCCGAAAAAATAGGCGGCAGCCACTGCTATAATATAGAGGGGAGCAGAGGGAAATGCTGTGCGTTCCTCTGAAGCCTTGAAAAAGGATATATCATTCGGAGTTGTTGTGCGGAATCCTGTTTTACATTCTCCAGTCCCTGCGCGTTCTGCTGCTTTAAGAAAGGGTAAGTCCAAAAAGGCGATGCCGCGTCGCAGAATATGGAATCCAAAAATACTCTCCAGAAGTGATACGAAGAAAATGGCCTGCGGATAGGACCCTGTTAAGAGGGCAAAGAATCCTGACATGAACACAAGACTATCTGGTAGGAGGCGAACGAGTTCACCAGTGACTGCGACTGGATTTTGAAGGAACCAGGTCTGGAAGGCCGACATCTGCTTTAGGAAAAGAAAAGGCCTAAGATTCCTCCTGCGCTTTAGATATAGAGGGTTACCGCAGTCGCCATGGGAATTCCATCCTATTTTAAACGTCTCACAGACTCTATTCCTGGGTTGGTTAGGCCCGCAGTTCAAGAGAAAATTGGGTATTTGTTGTTTGATTTCAATTGTATCGTGTATGGTTGTCTGCGGAGTAGCGCAATGCCAGCCTATGTGGCTGAAGAGCATGATACGTGGGAGGCCAAGTTGTGTGACGAGGTGTGTGAGGAACTTGTGCGTCTCTGGACAACTGCTGGGAAACCGGCTCATGTCTTTGTTGCCGTGGATGGAGTTGTTCCAATGGCCAAGATTAAACAGCAAAGGATGCGGCGATTCAAAAGTGTCTGGCTCGCAGAACAGGAGTGCGCACATGGAGTGCGAGGGCGCGATGAGGCACGATGGGATACGAATTCTATCACGCCAGGAACTCAGTTCATGAGCCGCCTTGGCTCGCGTCTCCAGAAGTTGTGTATTGCGCGCAAATGGATTGTTAGCACATCAGATGAACCGGGAGAAGGTGAGCACAAAGTCATGCAATGGTTGCGCAGTGCCGCAGCGAAAGGGATGGAAGAGGGGGCAGTCGCAGTGTATGGACTGGATGCGGATTTGATTCTTCTGGCTGCGCTGACGCAGACATTCACCCTTTCCGATAAAAATCCGTGCTACCTTTTCCGTGAAGCCGCGGAATTTGGTGGGGGTCGGCAGGGCCCCTCGTATCTGTTTCTGAGCATTCAGAAACTCATTGACACGCTCACACTGGGTATTCCAGACAAGCGACAGTTTTTCTTGGATTATTGTGTGGGCATGAGCCTCCTTGGAAATGATTTTCTGCCGCATGGACTTCAACTCCGTATTCGCGATGGGGGTCACGATACCATGCTTGAAATGCTGAAGGGATTTTTAGAAGAAGGAAAATATTTGGTGGATGCGAAAACACTAAAAGTCAATTGGCCCGTGTTTCATGAATTTGCTACACTGTTGGGAACTCTTGAAGAGCAAGATATTCTTGGAGCTATTTTGAAAAAACGGAAAACGAGACCTATGAATCCGCGAAATGACACGGAGCGACTTATGGAACCCGTTCAGAAACTACCGCTGGAATGGTTTGTAGAGGAAGAATTTTTGACTAGTGATAGAAAGAATCTTCGCGAAGATTGGAAAACTGTGTATTCTTATCATGTGCCCGAGGAAGCATGTGCGGAATATAAGTCTGGAATTCAGTGGGTCTTAGATTATTATATGGGTTCTTCAGTGAATTTCAATTGGTATTATCCTTGGCACCTTCCGCCTTTGCTATCAAGCCTATTGACCTGTAGAGGAGATAAGCACGAAAATCAGAATTCTGAGCAGGCACCGATTCAACCTGAAGAGCAGCTTGCGATGGTGCTCCCAATGGAATCGTGGCATCTCATTCAGAATCGCAAGTTAAGACAAATTCCTTCTCTTTTACCACAATTCTGGCCTACGAGGTTTGAATTTGTTTCTCATGGGCGCTTGTGGATGTGGGAATGTGAAGCGGATATACCTATTTTGACACCCGGCCGTCTGCGTTCTGTAGTGTTCGCCTAACAAATCGTGCCTACTGTAGAGAAAATGGGGAATGCTCAGGGAATTCCTACAGCCCATGTTCGGATTTATCAAAATTTAATTCAGATACGTGACCCTGCGAAGCGGGCAGATATGATAAATACACTCCTTATTGGTGGTGAATATGTTCAAAGTGCTCGGCGAATGGGAATCTACTCTCATTTATTAAACTATGTGGCAAAAGTCCAAGCAGGAAGCCATCCTGGATATTTGCCAGGAGAAGTTGCAGTTCCTCTTCCCCCAGTGGGTCGGGCCCAGACAACTGTCGCTCCAGTTCGCCAAATGCCGTCGCAAGGCGGAACCCAGCTTGTTCTGTCTCAACAGCAGACAAACTCTCTCCAGGCGAAAACAAGCACACAGCGCTTGGTGAAACCTCGCAGCAAAGAAAAGGCGCTGACGTATTTTCAAAGCTGTTTGGAGGTTCTCGGCCTTGAAGAAGAGGTTGCGCTCACGGAAGAGAGTCTGAAGGGCGCATATAAATCTGCTGCTTTGCGGGCGCACCCAGATAAAAAAGGGGGTTCTGAGGAGCAATTTGAGGCTGTTACGCGTGCCTATGCCTATTTGACAGAAATCCTGCGCAGAATTCACGGAGGTCGCACAAAAGAAGGAAAGGTAGAGGCACCAAATACTCTTTTGGAGGGACGCAGGGAGGATGCGAAAGCGTGGCAGCACGTGGAGCCTGTGCGATTGAATCCGAAAAAGTTAGATATGGACGCCTTCAATAAAATGTTTGAAGCGACTCGCCCTCCTGACCCTGATGATGATGGATATGGTGATTGGCTTACAAATAAGGAAGAATCTGGCGTTGGTGGCGGCGGTGGAAAATTCAGTGGGAAATTCAATCGTGATGTCTTCAATCAAATGTTTGAAGAGCAGGCAAAGGCGCGTGGGTCGGCTGCCGCGCAGCAGCAGAACCAACTTACCATGCTTCAGCCGCAGGCTCTGATGATGGCTCCGAATTCAGGTGTTGAGCTTGGACGTGAGAAGGCCTCCAGCTATACTGCCGCAGCGAATGCGTCTCTTAAATATACGGATTTGAAGCAGGCGTATACCGTGGAGAATACAATTAGTCCTCAAGTCTCAGGAGTCCGTGTGGAGCAGCGTGATATTAAGTCCTACAAGGCGGCGAGAGAAAAGGCTCCCACCCCTCTGACACACGATGAATTGGAGGCGATTGCCGCGAGTGAGCGCTATGCGGCAGAGAAAGAAAGACAACGGCAACTCCGAGTCGCGCAGGATGATGCCTTTTCAAATGAATATTTCAATCGCATGAAGCGGCTCGTTTTGACAGACCAGTCTCAGTCGTCAAAGTAAATCTGTCATGTAAAGATAGAGAAAGTATGCCTGATAACGGCGTTCTTATAACAGTCGGAATTGTTTTATCAATTGCTACCATTATGGCTTATTCAGTCGCAACTACAACTGTAGAGGAGAATCCTTTTAAGAAAAGGGCTTTGATGGAGGAGGGAATGAAGTTGCCTGTGATTTGGCTCTATCTGGATACGAGTGAGGTGAATAGCCGCTCCTGGGCGGATTTCATGGGACGGTCCATGCGTGTCATTAATCTTCCTTTCTTGAATCTTTGTTATGAGACAATTGTCATGAAAAACAAGGAGCACTATCGCGTGGAAGTCATTGGTGGCTTGACGGATTTGGCTGCGCGCCTCGGTGGCTGGGAATCTCTCCCATCATCTCTTCGGAACCCGCTAGCCTCTGTGGGTGAGGCAGAGCTGACGTGGATTCGTGCGCAGATTCTTGCGAAATATGGGGGCATTTTCCTCCATCCTGCGACCATTTGTTTGAGACCCTTTGGCGCCATGCCTTCCGACAAGGTAGTCTTCTTTGGCACGGATAACTGGGAGACATACAGTGGTCCCGCTGGAACCGCAGCGCCTGGTCTCCGATGTGTCTGGAGCCCGAAACCTGAACACCCGCTGTTTGTGAAGTGGGAAGAGATGGCGCGTGAGCGTTTGGAGCGCAGCGGTGGAACAGGAACCCAATTCCGCGGTGATGAAAAGTGGGATGCTCGTCAGCTTGCGGGTCAGTATAGTTCCGAGATTGAATACAAGCCTTATCTTGAATTATCTCGCAAGAAGAATGGAAAGCGGATTGAAGTGGAGGATTTGCTCATGGCCGGTCAACAAGGAGCGCTTCCGTTTACAATAACGCAGCAGTCTATGTATGTGCCGATTCCTTGGCCTGAGTTGAAACAGCGTCGTGCCTTCGGCTGGTTCCTCCGCATGAGTGAGGAGCAGATTCTGGACAGCGACTTGGTCATTAGTGATTTGTTCCGCGAGGCTCGGCTTATGCCTACACAGTAGGCTATGGCCAACGGTTGCCACCTTGGAATAAAGAGTTGCTTATTCAAACGCAACGCAAAGACGGTTTGCGCTCAAATCCACCGTGGTTTGCTTCGTTGAATAAATCTGATACATTGTCATTTTCTGTAATTTATACATTCTCTCTTGAGTGCGTAGCTCGTAGTGAAGAGGGTTCAGAATGTGTCTCAGGATTGTAATACACCTGGAAGCGTCTATTTCAGTGAGAAACCGTTTGGCCTTACACGGAATGTAATAAGGCTCAAGAAGTGGAACCCATTCATCCATACTTGTCAAGCTGAGCTCATCCTTTGAAAACCATCGGCATTCGGTGAGTCCTTCCAATTTGAGATGTGATAAGACTTCTTCTACCAATTCCTTTGGAGGAATGGCGCGAAAAAGACGTTGTGAACCCTTTTCCCTTTTTGGGCTACCCTGAGCCTCCATTCTCTACACTGGGGAATTTACTTCTCCAAAAAAAGTAAACGAAACATATCCAGTGAATGAGTTTTTCCTTGTGCGAAGTAAATCCACCCTTTTAGAATCATCTGGTGAATCTGTTGGCTTTTTATGGGTGGGAGCTGGCCAATCTGCCTCAGGGTGACTGTGAGTTCATTCAGAAAATCCTCATAACTAATTCCCGTTTTCCAAATCGTAAAGAATAAATTCATACAGGCTTCCACATTCCCCTTCAAGTAATTCCGAAGAAGGTCCATACAGAGATTGTAACTCGGTGAACCAAACAGTTCTAAGATGTGAACCGGAGCTACAATCGTCTCAGTCGGATAGTAGGTTCCCAGAAATAGAATCATGCGTTTCATTTCCGTCGGTGTTTGTGTGAAATTTAGGAAAAGAAGTGTGCTTTGTGGTGAGAATTTCAAATGTGTCATGCCGAGAGACGTTAGGAAATAATTCAGAAGGTCAATCGGGGAAAGCGTGTCTAATTCAATATGAAGACAACGGCTGCGGAGCGGTTCAATGAGGTCTCCTGTGTGCCGACTACAGAAAATAAATCGCGTAATATGATTATGGGTCTCCATGGGTCGGCGGAGAGCCTGCTGCGAGATAATCGGTAGACTGTCTGCGTCGTCGCAGACAATCCAGCGATAGACTCCAGGACGCTCAGGAGCGTGGCGGACGAATTCAGCGACACTCTGGCGGACACAGTGAATTCCGCGGTCCTGGTCTGAAGAGAGATTCAGTATCCAGGAGGCACCAGGATTCTCAATTCCGTGCTGCTTGTAATAGGCCTTCAGAAAGGCCAGCATGAGAGACGTTTTTCCACAGCCGTATCCGCCTGTGAAAAAAAGATGAGGAGGGTCTGAGAGTGTTTCATTCAGAATCCGAATGCTTTCTGTTTGACCCACGAGTTCGGTCTCCATTCCTTAGGAGAAGTAGCGGGAGCGGCTTAGACCCCGCTGCGGCGCTTCTTACGGAGGGTATGAGAGCGCTGCTTCCGTTTGCGGCCACCAATATGTGGGAGGGGAACAGCTGTTGCTGCCGCAACTTGTGCGGCTCCTTGTATAGAGCCTGGTGGGTTTCCCAGTGGATTCCCATGAATATCAGGAATAATTGGACGTCTACTGATTAACTGCCGTAATTCTTCCAAAAAATAACTACCTGACCTACCAACTGTACCATTTTCTCCTGTAGCACCTTCACCTATCAACAGCGCTGTCCAATTATTTTGAAAGTTTCCCACAATTCCTCGCGCTTCTATCTGTGCTTGTGTCTGAAAAGCATCTTGTAGAAAAGCAGTAACGCTCATCATCATATCATGAATTTCTTCCCTCGTAGCCATTGTTTCTTATTTATTTTTAGAAAAAAAGCACTTAGAAATTTAATTCTATTTTTAGTATACGTTGACCAAATGAAACAAATTGAAATCCTCCAATCCGCTGTGGAACCCCTCGGCTTTACCGCAGCCCTTGAGCCGATTTCTGGCACAGATTTGTATTACTCTGATGGCCTGGTTCAGAATTGCGTTTGTAAAGTTGTATTCACGTCCAAACAAGATTCTCTTCATCAATACAATTTTTTCATTCCGTATTTCTGTTTTCACACCGCCCCTCCTGCCGAGCTCAAAGCAGCCTTTGACGCCTGGCTTCCTAGTCTAAACATTTCCCGCCTTCTGGAGGAAGAGAAATGAGCGAGATTCCTCCGCACAAAGAAACTGACCTCTTCAAGGTGCTCGGCCTTGAAAGAGGCGCAGACAAAGAGGAGTGTCGCCGAGCCTATCTCAAACTCTCGCGCAAGTATCACCCAGACAAGGGCGGTTCCGAGGAGGATTTCAAGGCAATTTCTCGCGCTCATGAAGTTCTCACGGATGAGAGAAAGCGCCAGTATTACGAAATGACGGGGCAAGTGGAAGGAGAAGGAGGGTCTGATGGAGGTGGAGGGGGTGGTGGACCCTTCGGATTCGGCGGGGGCGGTGGATTCCCGTTTGACATTGGAAGTCTGTTTGGAATGTTCGGCTCTGCGGGGCCGATGGGAGGAATGCCGACAGGGCCGCGTGTGCGCAGAGCCAAGGCACCCTCCAAAGTCCACGAGATTCCTCTACGCCTTGCCGATTTCTATCACGGTCGCACGATTCAGATGAAGTTTGAACGCCAGAAGTTCTGCGATGGCTGTAAAGGGGTTGGTGCGAAGAGCTTTGTGAGCTGCGGTTCATGTCAGGGTCGCGGATTTACAGAGCAGACTGTAATGATTGGCCCAGGAATGCAAGCCATGACACGTGCTCCTTGTATGTCTTGTCAGGGAGAAGGAAAGAAGCCTGGTGTCGCATGTAGCGTGTGCGCGGGAAAGAAGTTCCAGTCACAGGAGAAGACTCTGAATATCAAGATTGAACCTGGTATGAAAGTTGGAGAGGGGATTGTGTTCGCGCGTGAATGTAGCGACAACCATGATTACATGGAGGCGGGTGATGTTCATATAATTCTCCAGGAGGCAGATGAAGATGGGGTTCCGAAACGTGAAGGTGACACACTCCATGTGGATTTCCAGATTAGCCTGAGCGAATGTTTGCTTGGTTGTGAGCGGATTGTATCGGGTCACCCTGGCTATCCTGATGGACTTCAGGTAATTCTAAAACCTGGATGGATGTCCGGTGAAACAATGATTGTAGAGGGAAAAGGAATGACACGGCGAGAGGGAGGATACGGAAATCTTGCTTGCCATATTACAGTGAAGGTGACTGAGCAGGAAAAGGAGAAGCTGGCATCTCAGTCAATAATGTTGAAAGCCATCTTTAGTTCAGGGGAGGCTGTTTCTATTAATTAATTCTCTCACCTAAATATAATGGTGAAGCATCGTAAGGGCACTCGCAAGGGGACTCGCAAGCAGCGCAAGGGAAGTCGCAAGGGCACGCGTAAGCAGCGCGGAGCTGGTCTTTTCAACTGGTTTAAGAAGGCTCCCGCACCTGCTATGAACCTTGGTGCGGTTTCTGCTGTTCCCGCCCCCGCTCCTGCTATGAATCTTGGTGCGGTTCCTGCGGTTCCTGCTGTTCCCACTATGAACCAATCTAAGAATATGAAGGCGCTCGCAATGAATGCTGCTCCTGTGGCACCGGTTGTTGCTGCGCCTCGCCCTTCTTTGTTTAGAAGAGTGGGTAGAAATATTGGCAGAACACTGAAAAATACTGGCCAAGGACTGCGCCAGCATATGCGCACTGTGGGCACGGGATTCAGTTTCAACCCTTTCAAGGCACTGAATCAGATGTAAAGAATTTTACTATTCAAACAAAATTTAGACTATCAGCGTTGCTAAGAGTCTAAATTGATTTTCAAAAGAATGTCTTACACACGCGGAGCAAAAGAAGAAGGATTCTCCGCAAGTTTCCACTCCTGATTCATATTGCTGAGCGCAGCACGGGCAAGAGAAGGAGGCAGCAGCATACCCGGGGCATCCACGGGCATAGAGCCAAGTTCACGCATTCCACCACGCATCTTCCGAGTGCCCTTGCGACCCTTACGCTGCTTGCGTGTCGCCTTGCGACCCTTGCGACTCGCCTTACGACTCGCCTTACGCTGCTTACGACGGCGACCTCCCGTCTGGTCTCTGAGTCCAGCGATATCCGCATAGGCCTTGTCAAGAGGAGCGAGGTGCGCGTATCCGCGGAGACCATCCTCCAGAACACCCGTAGTTCCTACAGGCGCGGCACCTCCGTGCTGCTTGGCGTGGTAGCCGAAGTAGTCCATTCCCTGCGCAATTGACATTTTGGTCGGGCCCATCATGCTGGTATCCTTCAATTCCATAGGAGTGAGTTCAAGAGGACCACCGCCCATCATATTCTGGCGGCGGGTGTTGCGACGATTGCGACGAGTGTTGCGGCGGCTGCGCTGTTGCTTCCGATTGGCCATTTCTAGTATAGACGCATTTTTTCTTTGCGGTAAATATAGAAATGGAAGCTGAAATCACCAAGGGAATCTCCAGCCGTTTTGTGTGCGATTGGCTCTATATTTATATGTGGCTCACCCTCGTTGTGGGAGCCATCTACGTGGCAATGGGTCTCGGAGCCGCAGTTATGCTCAAGGGGTCTCTCATGTCGAAGGCATTCATCGTTGTGCCCTCTCTCTTGATGGGAGTCTTCCTCGGTCTTATGGGAATTAGTTTCTATGTGATTTGCGAGCGTGGTCTCAAGCCCGCGGAAAAATCGCAGCTCCATTAAATGCGTTCCTCTGGAATCCTCGGAGTGATTCTTGCCCTTGTTCTACTCGCCCTTGTTATGCAAGGCCTCGGTGGTTGGCTGAATATGACTGGCCAGGATAGCACTGTCCTTCACATAACAAGCCAGCATGCGTGGAATGATGGCTTGTTTGTCCTGGGACTCGCAATTCTCCTTGCGATTCTCTATGTCAAGTAAAAAGAGGGGGTTGTTACTCCATGCCGCCGCGAAGAGCAGGCGCCTTGATGCGACGCTTCTGAACCTTACCGGAAACGAGGTAGATACTGTTTTCCGTAACAATAATAAAATCAGTCTGGTTATCCGGACGAGCAACACGATAGATTTTCTGAATGCTGCTCGTGAACTCCTCTCCACTCTTCACCAAGAGTTTCTCATTCGTGTCAACATCCTCGCCAAGAAACGCGCGACCCTGGTCCGTATCCACATAGTAATCAAGCTGAATCGCCTTATCCTGCGCAATCGCAAGCTTCGCAGCCTGGACTAAGCACTGGGGAGACGGAATCGGGTCTTGCGCAGGGGGCGCAGGCGGGGCAGGAGGCGCGGGGGTAGAGCCAGCATTTGAAGAGGGAGCCGACATCTCAAAGTCTGACATATTCCGGGAAAGGTCTACTGGCTTTTTTCCGCAGTTTGCGGAAACGGCTTCAGCACATGACCCGCGTGCTTCGCCAGAATTTCATTGATATACTGATAGGCTTCATCCAGTTGCGGGCGATTCCTGGCTCCCGTAATAATAATACTTCCCGTCTGAAAGACGGAAATCGTAATGCGTTTACAATTCCCAATGGTCTTTCCATCACCCTGTCCTGAACAAGGACGAGGGCACTGGCAAATGCCGCGCTGTTCTACAATCTTTGGAGCCTCTTCATTGTAGTAGTATTTCGTATTGACACCCTGATAGATTGTCGTCTCCAGCGTGCTGAAGAGACGGTATTCCGATGTCAGAAGAGAATGGAGCTCATCGCGCTTCGCCATCCGATTCATCTTATAGTCACTATTGAGGAGCTGAATTGCGAACTTTGTAATTTCCAGTGGCTTGTCTGAAATGGAGACCTTGAGATTGGCTCGCAGATGCTCAATGAGCCAAAGAACAACCTGGCGACTGAACTCTTCACTTGTGACCCCTGTCATCTGAAATCCGCCGTTTTCAAAGAGCTTCATATTCACCTCCTTGAATCCTGCGCCATCCTCGCGCAACTTGCGAATGACAAGCGTGGACTGATTGTAGAATGTCTTTTCACTCACGCGGCGCTTCGTCAAAACATCGCGTGAGGCATGACCAATGACATTCTCCTTGTGCTCCATTTTCAGAATTCCCTCTGCGGGATAGCCAATGGGAATCAGAAGTGGAGCCAGATTCTCATACAGAATTTTCAACTTCAGAGGGGTTCCCAGATGACCTGTTGTAACAAGTGTGGATATGCGGAGCGGCGTAAACGTGAGGGGGTCAGACATTTTGGACTATGGGTCATTTAGGCCGCCGTCGCGTCAAGTTTTTGGAGCAGGTGGGATTGAATCCAAGAAGTGAGAAGGTCTACTTGGACCGAATACGGGCACATACGCAGAAAATCACTATCTGTAATTCGTAGCATTTCCAAGAGACCCTCGGGTGTCAAAAGGCAGAGTTCCTTTGCGATGAAAAGGACAAACATTCCAAATTCAGGATAAATCCATTTGGAAAGGGACTCCTCCACAATTTCACGCAACTTATAGGATGGATTTGTAAAGATGCGATTCCAGATTTCTGCGCATTCTACATTTTTCTTGGAATGGAGGAGGAAAAACCGAATATCTCCACGACGGAAAAGAATGTCCAGACCCGATATTTTATCCTGGAGGGTCGCCTGAATTTTATCAAGGCGGGCTGTGAATTCTTTTGTAGAAGGAGATTCCAACTGAATCGTCAGAAATTTATGAAGAATAGAGGAGTGAATTCTTGAAACACTGTTGCAGAGGAAAATCAGAAGAACCTCTTGGGGATTTTTGTCTAAGAGAGGCCGCAAGGCCATCTGCGCCTGGTCAGTGAGAGTTTCGGCTTCGTCAAAAATAATTACTTTTGGTTTCTGCGCAGCGCCCTCTATCTGAAGCATGGAGTGAAGAGAAGACCTGACAAATGGAAACACGCGGCTGCGAACAGCCTCCAGGCCACGCTCATCACTGCTATTCAAGAAAAGGGCTCGGCCAAAAAATGTTGAAAATCCTCCTGAGCCATGGAGTTTCTCTACAAAATAACGCGCAGAAGTTGTTTTTCCCGAGCCAGGTGGGCCGACCAAAATCATATGCGAGAAACAATCTGGATTTTTGAACATAAGTTGGAAGAGGGTATAAATTCTTTTTGGGAGGCCGTCAGTGTTTTCAGCCATCTATACAAAGCTACATCAAATGTTTAGACCTATTTTACTATGAACTACCTAAACTTAGTGGCGCGTCTTATTTCTAACAAATGTCAGGACGTCGCACTAAGAAGCAGGCAGTAGTTGAATCTGTATCTGAGGCTGCGCCCGCGCCCGCGCCTGCCCCTGCGGCTACACCCAAGAAAGGAAAGAAACCAGTCAAAGTTGTTGCTGTTGTAACTCAGCAAGGAATTCAGGGAACCTTTACATCTGAGCCTCGTCGTCCGCTCATTGCTCATCTTCAAATCCACAGTAATGAAGTAAAATTCACAGATAATCCTCTTCAATATGACCCAAATCCCCCCACCCAGCCCGTCGCCTATGACCCTCTTGGTGATAATATGTTCACCTCTCATCAAGAAGAATTTGAGACAGAAGAAAAGGAGGAGAAAGAAGTTCCTGAAGTAGACTTGGCAGCAGCAGGAACCAAGTCAACTCCAGAGCCTGGCTCCTTTGTTCCTGTAGAACCTTTGCCCGCATTTACAAAGGTGGATTTGATGGTTCAGTATCGCGATAGTTCAGCGAGCCAGAAGATACCTGATACGACTACGATTGGTTGTTTCTGGTGTACTTACAAGTTCACACACAGGCCCTGTGTAATTCCTGAGCTCGAGGAAAAGGGTGTCTATCGTGTGTATGGAAACTTCTGCTGCCCTGAATGCGCAGTGAGTTATCTCCTCCAGGAGTCTATGGACCCGCACGTTCGCTGGGAGAGAATGGCTCTTCTTCATCGTATTTATGATAGTGATGGAAAGGGTCGCATCTTTCCTGCCCCCGCGCGCGAGAGCTTGGAACTTTTTGGTGGACCTATGAGTATTGAACAGTTCCGCGCAACAGTTCGTGCTGGAAAGGTTCGGATTGACGTTCACATGCCTCCTATGGTGAGTATCTTGGGAAGCATTGATACGAAGCCGATTGATTTCTTTGATACGAGTTTGAAGAATATGATGCTCCATGGACCGACACCCTTTGGCTCTGCGTCAACAACCGAGAAAAAGACAGACAAGGGTGACGAAGGTCTGCGCTTGAAGCGTTCTAAGCCACTCAAGGATAGAGATAGCACGCTTGATTCTGTGATGAACATTCAATTTCGCACGCGCTAAGCTTTGCGAAGCAAAGCGACTGGTGGCAGGGTGGGGCTAAAAATTGATTCGGTGGGGTGGGGAAGGTTGGGTATTCAACAATGAGTGCTGAACCTCTGATTCGTGAACTCTTTCGGGCGCTGGAGGCTACTATCCATGAGCGCCTGTCTCTTGTAGAGAATATTCTGAATACGATTGAAAAGCCGAAGGTCCCCCTCTATGACCATGAGTTCATTCGTCGCATTGAGCGGCTTGAGCAGGCGGTCAACTTTCTTCAGATGACACCCCCTTCTGCTGCTCCAGTCCCTTTTGAGAGTGGATTTGAAAAGGAGATGCTTGAGGAGCGCATTGCCGCGCTGGAAGAGCAGCTCGCCGCAACGTGCGCACAGGTGGAGGCACTTGAGGTAAAGAATGTATCTGTTATCAAGCCTGAGTCAAGCGTTGTTCTGGTTCGTGAAGAGGATGTTGCTGAACCACTGGAGGAAGTCGCAGTAGAGGAGGTTGTAGAGGATGAAGAGGAGAATGCTCCTGCTTCAGAAAATGAGGAAGTCGCCGAGGAGGAGGCCGAGGAGGCCGCTGAGGAAGAGGCAGAAGAGGAAGGTGCGGAGCTTGAACTTGACGAGTTTCCCTATAAAGGTCGCATGTTCTACAAGGACGCGGAGGACAATATTTATCGGGCAGATGACGAAGGTGAGGTGATTCCTGAGCCGATTGGAAAGTGGAATGGGAAAAAGATTGTATGGTGCTAAAGTAGTGAGATGAATCTCAATACGAGTAATACTCCGACATTCTTAACTGTCGCAATTTTCACAGCAGTCCTTATTCAGGACCTCATAATGAAAAACTTCAAATACATGCTTGGCCATTTTTTATTCGGTGTCATTGCCGTTTTACTTATGATGTATCTTGTTGACTCAGGTGCCACACTTGTTGCCTATGGAGTCCTCATTCTTCCATTTGTCCTGCTGCTGCTCGGATGGTCCATTGATTCAGTGAAAAAGGCGTCCGGTGAAACAGCGGCTATCGTCCCTCCTCCTCCTGCGACCCCTCGCGGCCCATGTGGGTGCGTGCGTTGCCAGAGCTGCCCGTGTATCTGTATGTATCCTGATGAACAGCAAGCCATAGATGCGTCTGGTTCCAGTGTTCATCCTGGTTCCAGCGTTCATCCTGGTTCCAGCGCTCCGACGGGCAGCAGTGGAAGTGGGTCCAAAAAGAATTGTGGTCCTGATGGTGGCTCTGGTTCTGGCTCAGGTTCTGGTTCTGGCTCAGGAGGAGGCGGTTGTCTGAACACAGCGTCTCTCACTTCGGTCTAAGAGACAGAATCCATTCCTTTTAGAAAAAATGGAATCCGCAGATTCAATCGTCCGCGCTGTTTGCGAAAAGTTCCTCCAGCGCTCCGCATTCGGCCAGAAAAAATACGGAACAAATCTGGACCGCACAGACCTCTCCGTCCTGGACTGGATTCAACATGCCCAGGAAGAACTCATGGACGGAATTCTGTATCTGGAAAAACTGAAGAAGGAGATTGGCGCTGCGAAGCCCGCAGAATCTAAATGATTTGCTCTATGAAAAAAGAGTGTATGGATGAAGTCACCTGTAAGCTGTGTAAAAATGTAAAGAAGGTAAATGATTGTTGGTGCTGTATTGATAGAGGAAACAGACATTACGAGTGTAAAGTGAAATGCGTAGAGGACCCGCCAAGGCCGCCACGGCGGCCGCCCGCAGCACCCACTCCACCAAAACCTGTAGAACCTGTTCTACCCAAGCCCCCACCTCCTCCTCTGCCTCAAGCAGTGATTGTACCACCCAAACCTGTAGAGCTTGAACTTGTAAGGCCTCCTCCTCCTGCTGCGCCAGCACCTCTTGTTTCCGCACCCGCTGCGCCAGAGCCCGCTCATGAAATTCGTGAGCCTCAAACAATTGATGTTCTTGACTGGGAACCGACTCCGCGGCCATCAGGCTTGCTCAATACACTCCTCTCCTTTTTTACAGGAGAACCGCGATATACGAAACTTAAAACAAGTTAGACTCGCGCCAGAGTCTAAAGTGCTCTAAAATTCTCCGATAGAAAGATGCGGATTTGTCCTGATTTTTTCCGAAGCATTGCGTCCTTCTTTACAAAGAAACAAAAGGCTTCTACACATGTCTGTGGTGTTCGCACATGGACAAACCGCAATGGTGAAACCGTGATAAGTATATGTGAATGCGCCCCGAAGAGAAAACCGTATGTTCAAGGTCCTCCTGTGCCTCCTTATACAGAGGACAAAGTAGAGAGTGCAAAATGGGCTCCGTTTCGCCCCGTACCGACCTAAACTCATTCATAGAATTTCTCTGTAGAAATGAATCTGAATCAGTATATCACTCCTGAGATGAAGCTGTGGGTATTCCGCGCTTACCTCACACTCCGCCAGTTTGCTATCTCCAGCTGGAATTTCAGCCGCGCAGTCGCCAGCGCAACTTACGCCGCCCTCCAGCCCAATGACTATGTTTTCTACGAAGGATATGAAATGCCTGTCCAGGCCTGGAAGGTGAAGTCCGAGAATCCTGGAACCCCGCGAGCCTACTGGTATTACAATCCGAGCAATCGCTGCTTCTTCAAGACCTCTCCGACTGGCGAAACACATCGCTTCCCTTTCCTGAGTGCTAGCCTCTGCTTCAACAGCATGAATCTCTTTTCTCTGGATGAGTTCTTCGCCGAGCAGCACTATGTCGGTGAGCAGCCTCCTCCACTTGTTGTCGTTGGCGCATGGTGCCTTGTGAACGGTGTTGTGCTGGACAAGGCACTTGATTTCAAGATTCACGTGATTAATGAGCTGGGAGAGGAGAAGTATTATGGACCTTGGGCCACAGATTGGAAAGAGCCTGTCACTCCGAAGAATGTCTATAGTATGCCGAAACCGTCTCGGCGCATTGTGAGCCTCAGGCCGACTCCACCCATTGGAACAGAAGGTATCCTTGGAGAGGTGCCGATTGGAACTCAAATCTCCGAGCATTTTGTTCCCGAGCGCGAGAAATTCATTATGAAGGAGGATTGCGATGCTGCTGATTCTCAATCCGAGTCCATTTATGCGGCGTATCCCGCCAGTTTTGGGGAGGTAGTTGTCAAGACAACTCGCCTCCGTAATTCCACGGCGGTCGCAGAGGAGACTGCGCCCCCTACTGAATCTTCAGTCACGGCGGACCTCAGTGGAAGTGAAATGAAGGTGGACTGAGGCTGCGGACACGGGCACATAAAAATTGAGGACAGTAAAAGATAGAACACAAGGTATGGCTGTCCCTACAATCACTCTTCAGAGCCCGATTCCTTCGGGTGCGTGGACTTTGTATTTCCACTCACACAAAGAAAAGAGATGGACTCTGGAAACCTTCCAGAAAATCGCGACTGTGACAACACTCCAGGATGTCCTTGGTATTTTCAAGGAGCTCGGAGAAAAGTGTAAGGCGGGTATGTTCTTCTGGATGCGTGACCCCTATCCTCCCCTTTGGGAGAATTATCACCACATCCGCGGCGGCAGTTACAGTGTTCGCGGCAGTCAGGAGAATGGAATTGACATCTATAAGAAATATGTGCTCGCCTCCATGTTCAATCTGGCAGCGGTTGATTCAAACGATATGATTCTCGGTGTAACTATCAGCCCGAAGGTTGTTGGCACAGGGCCGAGTGCGCGCACGGCCTTCTACATCATTAAAATCTGGAATCGCGATGCTGCGACCTACAATACTCCTGGCGGAATTCACAGCGTAGATGAAAAGGTTCTGCCGAGTGAAATTCTCTACACTCCGCACACCGAAAAGAAGATGTAAAGAATAGGGGAAGTATGAATTTGGCCCGCATTGGAGATATGATAGCAATTCCGTTCTTTTTCTTACTCATTCTGTATTTTTTGCGGAAGGAGGAACGAACAGATGAAGAGACTTTGTATTTGGCATTTGTAACGGGCGCTTTTTTCGCAGATGTCTATTTTGTGTTTTTCCTTCGGCAGTAAAATTGATACAG
>JACCDW010556687.1_pt1 | contig 17711 bp, 21 predicted proteins | sample 7449781 | NCBI WGS metagenome assembly JACCDW01 (sample SAMN15323449, study PRJNA562643) | freshwater metagenome | isolation source: river surface water | place: USA:Blue River Watershed | collected 2017-08-18
CGATTCCTGCCTCCGCGTTACGTGCTTTTTTAACATCGGGATGATTACTATCCTTCCATCTTAGATCACGTGTCATTCGCTGAGCAATACGTTGCTTCTTGTAGCTGATGAGTGTTTCTTTGCTCAGCTCATCGATCTGTTCGACTTCCTCGTTCGTACGCTTCTTTGTATCATTGGCAAACTGTTTACCAGTTGCTTTGATAATGCCTCTGTAACGCTTGTTCGATTTGTTCAAAAGCTCTTGAGCACGAGCATTGCTGACCTTGCCGCTAAACGCTGTCTTATCATTTTCAGATGACTGCGTGCTCGCTTTCTTTTTGTAACGAGCAAGCAGTTCCGTCGACAGCTCACTTATTTGAGTGAACTTCTTCATCTTACTTTGCTTTCTTCTTGTGGTTCATGTGGCTCTCAGACATCAGAATTTCCAATTCGTTTGTCTTAACACGTGAAATACCTTCTGCAAACATTACATCATACCAAGCAATGTTGCCTTCTGCATCTGGCTCGGCGTGTTGGCTGTATAACGTACGGCCTTCACCAAGTTTAGAATGTTTGACATGGATTGCGCACTGATGTTCGTAGCTGTTACCAGGGGTATCAGTAGCTTCCGTCATATGTTTAACAATCATGTCATGCGCCGCGGAATGCACGTTTTGCTTCTGCAATTGCTTTTTGATAGTATCTTGTGGTTTTTCTTTAGCAGCAATAAAGTATCCATGAATACCATGCTTGCTCTTTTGACCCGTCTTTTTGTCATGAACAGTGTATACATCTTCACGGTCACCTGAAGTGTGGGTTACCTTGACGTGTTCGTTCTCTCCCACCTTAGCCTCTGTAACTGTTTGCTCGACTTCTTCTTTCATGTCGCGCTTTGCCCATGCTTTACGGTAACCAGCCACACGCTTATCAACAGCAGCTTTACGCTTTGAACCTGCAGGAGGATCACCAGCACCCATGTGTTTGTTGATATCTTTACGTGCTGCGCGCATATAGGATTGCAGTTTATCAGAAGAAAGTTCATCGATCTGTTCGACTTCTTCTTTCTTCATGTTCATGCGCTTGACTTCGCTATCAGCGGTGTCCTGAGCATCTTTCTTGTCATCATGATGGCTGACAGGACCTTCGCCCATGTGTTTGCCATTCTTGTAGAAGTGAACTTGGTACTCGTTCCACTCTGCATCGCGCTTAACAACAGCGTGATGTTCGCCGGTACCAACACCGTGCTTAGAAACTGTCTTCATAGCTTCATCAACTTGCTCAGCTTCTTCTTTAACAGCCTTTGGCTTTTCACCAGTCTGTTTCATGCCCATCTTAGCTTGCAAATTCTTCAATTGGTCTTTATCAGAGCCACCTGTCAGAGCACGGAAAGCAATCTTTGCTCCCTTCTTCATCGTGTCCATTACTTTGCCTTCCTCAACTTCAGTAACTTCTTCTTTTGTATACTGAGTTCCTGTTGAGGTTTTCTTCATGGTATGACCAGTCTTTGTCTTACCATCGCTTGTTTGACGAGCGGTGTCTCTCCAGTTGAATGGACCAACACCACGTGCTTTCAGCACATCGCCCTGGGTAATTTTTGTTTTGTCACCGTGATGAGCTGCTAGATCCTTTTCTTTTGATGTCTTCGCAACAGTGCCTTCTGCACCTTCTTTGATCCCTGTCTTTGCCATAGCAGCAGCACCTGCATGAGCTGCAGGATCAGCTTTCGGTGCTGGCACACCGGGAAGCTTTGGTTTCTTCATTGCTTGCTGTTCAGCAACAAAAGCCTCACGAGACTTTTGGTTGATCGCTGCGACAGCGCTTACAAGTCCTTTTGGTAGATCTTTCCACATAATTTGCTCCTTTAATCGTTATCTATAATTTTTAGTTTGCGTTGCATTTTTAAACTGCGCGAGATACGGAATTTCTGATTATCAATATCCATATCCTTTGGTTCTGGCGTCTGCGCTAACGATGGACGTGTGAAGCGCTTTTGTATTTCTTGAGGAGTAATTTCCGTCTTTGGATTGCCGTCCTCAACTTTATGTAACTTTTCTATTGCATCAACGTGACCTTGAACAAAGCTGTGCTCCTTTTCAAGATCTGCTTTCTTTGCCATTGTCATTGCTTTACTTGCAAGGTCCTTGGCTTGTTTGATATCGTCGCTCGTCGCCTTCTTTGTTGCAATCACACTCTTCTCAAGAGCAAACAACTGATCCAAAAACTGTGCTGCCTTTTCTGCTGCTGCGCGGTCTACTTCAACAGGAAGATCGCTGTACAGCAACTGAGCCTTTGGACACATCTCAAAGTTAGACGTTCTGTATTGTCCAACGACAATCTGGTCATTGAAGTCAGTCTCTATCTTCTTTTCGTAGATAGAGCGAACAGCACTTCTAAAGCTCTTATATTTGCTTTCCGATACCGGACGCTGACGTATCACACTTTCAAGTGAAAGGTACTTCATTGTTCTGTTCCTTTCAGGATAGAACGTAGCATCCACTGATGCTTTTTATGAACAGCAATACGGTCTTGTAAGAAGTTTGCCAAACCAACTTCGCTATATCTTTCTGCCAGTCTAAACGCTTCCATGATTGTGTTAATAACCATGTTATTGTCGTTATACAGATTGCGCATCATTACCATTGCGTTAGGAGCAATCTCCATGTCCGTAATACTTGTTAGCTCAGCGATACGACGAGGACCCAGGGGTGCATAAGCATCTAATGTGCGAATGTATTCGCCAATGTTATCAATTACACCGTCTATCTCTTGGTAGAGATCGCCAAGGAAATCGTGATACTGAGGAAAGCTAGCACCTTCTACGTTCCAGTGGTATTGCTGTGCTTTCATACCCAACGCAACATTGTCCGCTAGGTATACCTTCATTTGTTGAATTAGTTCATCCATATTTACCTCGTTATTTCTTCCCAGTCCAATGAAGCAAGAGCGCTAACAGTGTTAACGGATGCTGACATTGCTATTGTAATAGGTTCAGGTGTGCTCGTAAGTCCGTTGCGCTGCAGTTGGAATTTGAACAGCGCTTCTTTAAGGACGTCAATCGTTTGTGAAGCTTGGTTTGTTATACCAATGTAACCTTGGGCAAGTATTGTACCACCACTGATCCCCGTCGCTGAAGTATCATACTCTACAGCACCATCTGCGCTACCAGGTGTCCACGTAGGACTCGTTAGCGTACCGCCCCTGATAACTCTCCATGCTACTGAACAGGGATTGGAGTTGATCCCCAGGATTGACAGCGCTGATAAGATTGCTACTGCGTCAAGATATGCTGATCTCAATTGAATCGATACTATCGGGTAGTATGTACCAGCCGTGGTTAACGTTTTTGGAGTCTGCACAGGTGTGCCAACAGACTGCTGAGCACCACGTAGTTCGTAACCACCTTCACTGATCACAGTTGTACACACTTGTTTCAGTGTGCTATTCGATGCAGTAACACCTGTATTCTTAATTTCATAACGACATGGCAGACTTGCCGTTGTCATGTATGTCGAAGTAATCTCGTTTGCGTGATGGAAGGAATGCGTGTGGATTAGTTGTCCGTTAATTACAAAACCACAGCGAACAGTTCCGAGACCAAGCCATTCAACATCGATGAATTGAATTTGTGCTTTCGACAGGTCCAGTGTAAGCTGGGAAGGACCTGTACCGTCCAATGGATCGTTGCTCCAATCCGCCTGTGCAACTCTCGTCTCAACAAGATCACCTGTTGAATAAGAACGCTCTACCCAATAAATGTTGCTTCCGTCCTGTTCGAAGTATATGCCGTTTTGAGCACCAAAGTAACCAACTCGCTGACGTAGGTTCGCTTTTGCAGGGTTAAACACAAACGTGTTCAAGTTCTGCAGCGATTTGCCGGGCTGATAGGAGAACACTTTTGTTGTTTCTCTTATGATTTCCGCATTAGCTGTTGTGTCTAAATTGAGATTAATAAGACCGGCGTTTGCATTGAATCCGTATGTCGCTGTGGCAGTGTTGGATGTGCTCCAAAGTCCGTTATCTTTGAAACGGTGCGAGCTATCAAACAACGTCAGTGGCGACGATGTGCGAGCTCTACCAAAAGCGTCGACCGCTACACCTGTAGGATTTGCAGGACCAACACGGTTGCCGTATTGGTCAGCCAACATCACCACTTCGAAAAGTGTCTTGTTGTCCTGCAGGTACTGATGCGTGTCTTTTCTAAACTGTGCCATTATTTTTTAGCTTTCATTACTGTGTTAAGGCGTTTTGTGAACATCTTGTTCATTTTTTCGCTGTATTCATGATAGCTTTTTGCGTGTTTAGCAGCAGCTTCGTGGTTCTTATTGATTCTTGCGTTGCGATATTGACCAGCAAAGTGATCAAGAGCTGCTTTGTGATCATCCGCTGTTAGCTGAATGTCTTTTGATTCTTTTTCCTGCTCTTTGGACGCCTTTTGCTGCGTCTTTAATGCATCAAACACGTCTTTTTTGACGCTTTTGATCATGTCCTTCAATTTGGAAATGTGCTTTGAGTAGTCCTTCTCTTCATTGAAGGACTCGGCAAAGTACTTCTGGTAATTGAGAGCGAGGTGCTTTTTTGCACCGATTTTGTCAGATGTTGAGTGTTTGACAATACCACGAGAATCTACAACATGGTATATAATTTTACGGTTGTACGGACTCTTCTCGCGCTTGATATGTGGACGCATTCCACCGCCAGTACCTTTTGTACCCATACGTGTATGTAAGCGTTCTGTTATCTCCTGTTCATCAAAAACAGGAATCAAATCACAGTCTTCTATGATCGATTTACCACCTGCAATGAAGGAATTAACACGGTTCATTGCATATTGCTCACGCTGTAGCTTGTTTGGTGTGTAACTTCTAATTCCACGAACAAAGACTTGACGTAGTACGTTCTCTGGAAGTTCGTTTTTGTGGGATTTTGCTTGAAGAACAAGCGAAGTCTTCTCGTCGATTAAAGCTGCTTGTTCAAATTTCTCATTAACGCCACGATCAGGATCAACCTTTTCTGGTGGGTTAATAATAACTTTATTTGTTTGTGTTCCTGCTTTAGCGGCAGGTTTCGCTTTTATTTTTTTGTTTTCCATCTGTACCTCAGAGGTTTACCTTAGCCTAACTCTGCGGTATTTATAATTAAAAAATCTTTACACCTGACGTTGATGGACGACCATTTAATCTCGTGGAAGCGTTGACGTCCATTTTCTTTTCGCTAATCTTTGGACTGATACGTGCTTCCACGCGCGCACTGAGGTCCTTTAATACGGGTATCTCCTCAACTCCGAACAATCGAGCAATCTCTTTTTGCTTGTCAACATTAAGGGATCCGTATTCGTCAACGAACCACATTTCGTTACCAATGACAAAGAAACAAACGGAGTAAGCAGCTTTTGAACGTCTCGATTCAGCAAACTTGCGTCTGTAGCGATCAACAACTGTCTTACCCAAACGTTCATCCTTTACACCGCCCGATATTGTAAGAGGTCCGGCATTGTTTTTAAACGCTAACATCTTTTGTTGGCGCATAGCCGTATCAGGCTCTACGCCAAACGTCGACGTCGATATATTAGTTACCCGTGGGTCGAAAAATGTTCTCAATTTTGTTAGAAGAGCAGCAGCTTTTTGTTTGCTTTCTTTTGATTGATTAAGAGCATCAATGAGGATTAGTTCCTCTAAACGTGTGTCGTCCGGAACACTGAAGTCTTCACCATCAAAACGCCAACGTCTGCTACTGCCCATAGGTGCTCTCGTATTCATTTTGAATTCGAAGAATATATCAACAACATTACCATCTATCTTTTTCGTAAATGCAAAATCAGGAAACGACTGACTACTTCCAGCCGGGCGCACGAGCACGGTTACGTCACCGAGTAGTTGTTTTATTTTTCTGAACGCTTCGCGTTCGGCTTGGTTTGCTGCTGATTGACTCAAAACACCTGCTCCCAAGGAAAATTTATGACTTGCTTTGACATGCGACCTTCATGAGTCCTGTTACGCTTCTGAACCATCTCTTTTAAACCAAAACGGAATTCCTCATTACCCCAGCGACCGATTGGATGTATCAACGTCTTGTCATCGGGGTATATTGTTTTTGGAATATCCAGCCACGTGACATCTCTTGCTCCACGTGCGTATTTAACACCCCACTCTTGCTTCTTTTGTCTGTGTGCAACCTGTCGTAGACAATCAAGAAAATAACGATCACCAAAATGAATGTTAACAAACTCCTCATCGTACCCGCCCGTCTTCCAGAAATCATTTTTGTGAACAATATATTCATTGACGGAAAATCCATCCGGTGATGCTTTTGTTATTTCCCTGAACGAATAGTAGTTGCCTTCTTTTAGAATTAAATCACAGTCCGTCATCTCAACCATGTGATCGAGTGGGTATCTTCTATCGATATCAGACATCACGTTCCAATCAGTCAGTGTTGTCTTCATAAGAAGGTTACGAGCACCGTGTGAATTGAACCCGATGTCTTCCGTAACACGGAACAGACGCATCTGTGGAAGCGGAGGATACTTTTTGAAAAACTTAGTTGCAGGGTATGTCTGTGAACCATCATCGCAGACGTTAAGATAGAAGTCACAACCCTGCTTATCTAATTCGACCATCCTATCATACCACCACAGCAACCATTTTGGTTCGTTGTAGTACGTAATGTTAAACGATACCATTTGTGTGATTCCGTTTATATGATTCATATTCATCTATCCACGACTGCGAATAGTGTGTATGTGTGTAGTTAGGGAACCAAGGGCCACCCTCTGTGTAATGTATCGCTCTTGGGTTATCTAATTCATAATAACCATCGAGCGTATTCCAATCAAGAGATATTGATCCGATCTGCTCTGTCTGCAACCATCCAAACTGATGAAGAGATCTACCCGGTGTTATGTTGTTGACGTAATATGGCGACAGTGTTTTGTTTGCAATGTGTGCGTTATTGAAAACAATTAAACTTGCCCAGTTCTTTCTCCACATACTATGCTGCTCAACACCGTCCATCTTTGTATGTGAGAGAGGCACGTACTGGGGATGCTTAACAACGCTGACGGCTTTCGTTGGATCAATCGATTCAATCAGTTTGTTTATGTCTGTGAGGAACAGGAAATCACAATCACAAAATATTGAAAAGCCCGTATAGGATTCCAGGAACGGAATCATGAAGCGCGTGTATGTAAAGTCTGTCGATTGCTTCGGTTCTTTTGGACGAGTAAACTCAGGTATGTCCTGCGACCTGAGATACTTAACATCAGGAACATGATTGCTTGCATTGATACGTGAAAGGATAGAATACTTGCAGACTTCAGCAGCATCATGCTCGCGCTGGTCATATCCTATGTACACATTAAACTTCATGACTAAGACTCCGAATCAGTTTCATACTAGGCATATATTTAGTGTATTGCTGCTGCTGATCCTTCACGAGTAATCGCGCTCTTACTATCATATCATCTAACTGCTCAACCAACGTATCCGCGCCCTCGTATTGTTGCTTCAATACCGCGGACGAGAAAGACGTTCGTGTCAGAGATTTGCCTTGCGAATATATTATTGACGGTACTTGCAGGAACCGTGCGACCCATGCTGCTGTACCGTGATATCCTATGAAGCACGTTGCTGTCTTCAACTGAGCACAAAGTGTCTCTATCGGTGTCCTGTAATCGACAACAAACACTTCACCACGCTTTTGTAATGCCTTTACAACATCCGGCCACCCGGAAGCAACGGGATCTTTCCATCCCTTCTTATACTGCTCTAGCGTTTGGTAGTTACCTTCTGTGCTGTTGACAACAAATACGTTATTCCTAACACTTCGAGCAAATCGCTCATCAGGAAACCAGACATTGTGAAACGGATCGCTTGAAACAATATCCCAATCATAGTTGCTATGATTAATGTCCAGAGGATTATCAAATTTATGCTGGAGAGTGACGTCAGTCTTACTTTTCCTGCAATGCATAAACAGGTAGCTGGCGCGCACCCATAATGGTTCAGGATCTTTTGGATGTATTAGGTGAAGTGGGCCGCTGTCCCACCTAAAAGTCAGATTGACTTTTGTGTTTAGCTTATGTGATATATTATGCGCATAACAAATTGGGGAAACGATATCACCATATCCTATTTTCCCCTTCCACTGAATATCAATCATGCAGCTTTTGGAAACACCACCATGCTATAGAAAGTGACAGGTGTCATGACGCCTTGGATTTGCATTTCTGCTCCTTCAGCGACTGATTTATATGTTGTATATATCTTGTAACCCTTGCTCTCAAGACGCTTGCGTAGCTTCTTTTCGTTATCCAGGTTAATAATATCTTCAATGATGTATACCTGTGACCACTTACCCTCAAAGCTAAGGAATGTAGCCCACTGTGAATCGGGACGATGATCACCATCATCAATAATGATATCGAATACATCAGAGAAAAGTCCACTTCCTTCTGCTGTACGTGAATCACCGTAGACGATTGTTACGTCATCCAGCCCATCAACCATATCATCACGTTGTTCAATGTCCAGACCAAAAATTTGTGCCTGAGGCATCAGTTCTTTCCATGCTGCAACCGAGCGACCACGTTTAACACCAATCTCTAACAACTTGTCACATTTTGGTACACGTGCAAAAACGTTTGCATACATCTGATCATATCCATGGAATCCTAGCTTATCTGTACCGTACTTGCCCATTGCTGTACGTACTTGTGCGCGCGTAATGTTCATTCTTCTTCCTTATTTTGTAATGTAAAAACTATAAAATCTGTTGCTTCTTCTTCGTTCAACACATACCTTATACGTGCTATATGCCTAAACATATGAAACATAACAACACATATACCGCCGGTAGCGTTATTAACGCTGACGTTAACAATCCAGTCCTGTACCCTAACAGGGTTGAAGGACATGAAGTCACCTGTTGTTTTATTGCCCATTACTTATGCTTTTCTTCCATGTAGTACGCGTACAAAAGATATTCAAAACTACTAGCCTCAACTTCCCAGGGAAGGTCAAAATAACTAACCTCTTCTGGGTCTATACGTTGCTTTTTCCACAAAGTAAGGTCCGTATTGAGCTCACATTTTGCAAATTGCTTGAGGTGTACAACCTCATGCGCGAGTGTTATAAGGGTGTTTTTAAGCGTTCTGTTTCGTTTGAGCTGTATCTCAAACTCGCGCGGTTTATACCAATCGTTATAGTATGTCACAGTACAGTTGCCAAGATCGCGAATCTTTGAACACATCTCTATATCAACAGTAATGTGTTTCATCATCTGTTTAGATATCAGCTCGCTCGCAAAAAACTGCGTGGCGTTTTTCAACTCTTGGATTAATTCTTGATTTCGTGTGCCGCGTACGTTAACAATCATTGCTCTTCCGCCTGTTGTTCTAACGAATTACTTATAATAATCCAAAGATCGACAGGGGAGTTGAACAAAAAACTGAGAGCTTGAAAGCAGGAAATTGCAAAATACCCTGTAAAAAGAAGGGGATACAGCAAAACCCATAATACCGTTTTAACAAGAAACATCAACTAAATCCTTTGAAAGAGTCTTTATTGAACTTTTTGTCCGTTCCTCTATCGAAAACCGGCACATCATCATCAACAACGTCTTCCTGAGCACTTTGTTCAACATCGTAAAGCCTCATCTTTGAGCGCTCCACACCAACGACAAATCTACGCATAAACGATGGATTTGCATATCTGTTTTTCAATTGTTTGAACATCACCTGGTTCAGCCCCTCGAGCTCTTCCGACGTCATCATAGCAATCATGAAGTCAGCAGTTGCTGGTAACCCAAAAGATTCTGATGTATCCTCGAGGCCAATATCGGAGCTCGTATAACCAGTTCTCGTCGTCTGTGTTGCTGAAACAATTGGAACATCAAACTCAACAGCAAGACCTCTCAGCTCCTCAGCTATTGCTTTAATGTATGTATATGAGTTAACATTAGTGCCTTGACGCATTCTGCTCGAACAGCATATGTTCAGGTAATCAATGTATATGATGTCGGGTTTGAATTTCTTCTTCAGTCTTAGCTCATTCAACAAATGACGAAAGTTTGCTGATCCAGCAGAAGCTGTTGGGTACTCTTTAATAATCAGCTTACCAGTTACTTTTTCTTTTACCTTCTCAATCTTTTTCTGAAATGAATCGAGCGGGAGTCTTGCAAGCTGATCGAGATCAACATTCATTAGGTTGGCATCGATACGCTCAGCGATTCTTTCCTCTGCCATTTCCATTGTAATGTAGAGTACATTCAATCCCGCTGAGATGTTTGATGCTGCACCGTGACACATGAATAGCGATTTACCAACTCCTGTACCTGCTAAGATAACGTTAAGAGTCTTTCTTGGCAGTCCACCTTTCGTTATCTTATTGAGATAGTCGATGTCAAACGGAACACGTGTCTCTTTCTTATGATAGAAGTCAAAACGGTTCTGAGCATCGTCAAAGAAGTCATGGCCGATTTGTGTATCAAAAGAAACAGCAAGTGCTTCTTCAAGCAGAGCGGGGATTGATCCAGGTGAGAGCTTGCCAGTCTTATCTTCGAGAATATTGATAGAATTAGATATCGCATTGTAGATTGCTTTATCCTTGCAATACTTCTCTGTCTGTGCGACAAGCCATTCCTGATCCGCTGGTGTATCTTGCAGCGCTCCAATCTTATCTCGAACGATTTTAAACTCATCTTCCGTCAATCCAGTCAGGTGATCAATCTCTACATTCAGAGCAACCTGGTTAGGAAAGGAATTGAATTTGCCAACATACGCGTTAATTGTATCAAAGATGATACGATCGAGTTTGTTGCTAAAATATTCGGTCCGCAAAAAAGGAATGACCTTGCGGCCATATCCTTCATTGTGAATTAGATTGGAGAGAATTAAATTCTCTACCATACATTAGACCCCTGGCGGCAGGTAGTCTACGTTGAACGAGATCGAGATCCGAGGAGTACTCGAAACCATCTTTGGCACATGGTGGTTGATCCAAGAAGGCCAGATCAGCATATCATTCGGCGATGGCTTAACCATCAACGTTGGCGAAGTAAATGCTGTGAAATCCTCCGGACGCTTGACAATAGGCTCATGCATACGCAGATCGGTTGTCGGATTGAGGAAGACAATCGGTGAATGATCTTCTTCTGCCTTCACATAGAACGTACCAGAAATAACACTACGTGGGTGGTTATGGATTCCATGGAACCCACCTTTACGCATCACGTTCGCCCAAATATTGATACCACAACGCTCAGGGTTGATATCAAACTTCAGTTCACGGCAGTATGCCATGCTAACACCGTAGATTGCTTCCTTCAGCTCTTTGATCCCTTTAATGTGATCAATTGTTTGTCCGCTGAAGTAAGTTGTGTATCCACCTTCGTAATTCTCCGTATCAACGGCCAACTGCAACAGCTCCTGCGCCATGTTTTCCGTAGGCAGCTCAAGCTTGATCTGAGCCATCATCGTTGGAAACACGGGATTGTAGTTGATAACGTTCTTGGCGTTAGGATCCGGCTGTTGTTGTGTTTGATCGGTCGTTGTCATTTCATTACTCATATTAAGCTCCATATTTAAATTCTTGTTGCACAGCCACTTCTAACTGCTCCATCACTTCTTTTGTGAAGTACTTTTCTGGGTCTTCATTAATGTTTTTACCAAAAGCAGAAGATCCATCAGGCAATTGGTAACGAGTTGATACCTTCTTAAAGATACCATATTTTTCTGCAAGTTCTAGGAGGCCGTAGTAGCGGTCGAGTCCTTTGGCGTAAGTAAGTAACACTTCGACTTGGCTGTTTTCTTTTGAGAGTCTTGATTTGTACATCTTAACTTTGATGATGTTGCCAATGACGTCTGTTCCGTCCTTTTCTTTTCGTTTGGAGAGCATAGCAATCGTGCTAGCTGCATACTTGAGACCTGTTCCACCACCTAGCTCCTTCGTTGGCACGTACGAACCGACAAGCTCGTATACGTGATTAGTGACCAGCAAGGGGATCTTCACCTTTGCCAGCTTCAAAGTCAACACACGGAATGTTGCCTTGATTGTTTGAGACTTGGTCATGTCACGGGTTTCTTTGCCTTCCAAACTATCTTCCATTTCCTTGGAAGTAGAAAGCATGCCGAGACTATCGAGAACAAACATCATTGGTGGACGTTCTTTCTCTGGTTTCTGATCGTATGCATCGAGTAATTTCAATGCATGTGTCTTGAACTTTTGGATCGTATCCGGTTCTGCAAGAATGACACGGCTCGTATCAATTCCACGCTCTTCCATCATCTGTTTTGTGACGGCGGCCTCTGTATCGTAGTATACGACTCCTCCTGTTGGGTTCTTGTCGAGGAAAGACTTGACGACCCCAAGAACGAAATAAGTTTTACCAGTAGCGGACTCTCCTGCAAAAGCAGTAACTTTGTTATCAGGTACGCCACCCCAGAGGCTACCTGAGAGAACAGCATTGAGAGTGAAGCAGCCAGTATCAATAAACCCCCCAAACTCAGCACTGCCAGAGCCGTCAGAGGCCAAAGTAGTATCCTCATCCTTCACTTCCTTAATCAGATTACGAAAAAACTCACTCATACATCTCCATTCAACATATTTCGGTTGTAAACATTACACAGGTTTTGATATGCTTTCCATATATCAGTCGGAATCATACCTGGGCTGTACTGTTTGGAAAGTTGTTCAATAGCTCTTGCTAGGGCACGCGAGGCTCTAATTTCTTCAAACGTACCACGTGGATGTGTTTCAAAATCGTTCACCACTTTTCCTTTGCTTTAATATAGTCTCCGCCAATCTTATCAAGTTTGTTTTTGAACGCCACGACTTTCTTTTCTCGGTCCGGCCACTTAATGTAGTCCTGATCGGGGTTCGATTTCAAATTTGCCAACAGCGGTATAATAGAATTATACATCAGTTGAAGTCTGGAAATCAACTCTTCGCTCGTTTCAATATGAGGAGCAACAGCATCAGATACTAGATCTGATCCGTCTGAAAAAGTGAATCCAAAGTCATCTTCATCCGAAGAAATCATCGAGAGTTTGCTGGTCATTACCTTCCTTCCATCCGATCACATCGAGGATCGTTTTAATTGGTTCGACAAACGACTTTTGATATTGTGTGTCGTAGTCGATGTATTTGTCTAGGTTCAGTTCCTTGGGCAACTTGCCCGGTGTCGCTATCACGTTTGTCGGTATTGGTGATGAGTCAAGGACGTAGCAGAACTTGATCTTCTCACCCTCACCAATCAACGGTATCCTTGATTCCAGTTTACGAAGCTTCAACAAGTAGTTGTACATCAAGGCGCCCTTAACATGGATAGGGGTCGATGGTAGGAAGTTCAGAGTTCCTGTGTCGTATGCTTTCTGTACGATGTTTCCGATCTTGTCCTTAACATCACTCTTGATCAAGCCACGTACGCTGCGTGGAAAAGCTACATCTTCAAATGGCAGTTTCTTAAATTCACTACGAAAATCTTTGATAAACTGTTGGATGTCGTGTTCCTCTTTCGTCATAATAATCGTAAGAGCTTTTTTAATATTCTCACGACAAGCGGAGGGGGTGGAAGAACGAACAGCTTCGATACCTTGGATCTTCAACTTCGGCTCTTTGTATCGAACCCCCTCGAGATCATACACATTAAGAATGTAGTGTTTCTTACCTGTCCATATACCCTTATTCGCAATCGCTTCACGCTTCATTTTCATTTTCTGCTCATAAGCAGATACGTATTTAGCTAGCGATTCATAGCTCTTATCAATAAACGGCTCGAAGATTGTTTTACATGCTTTATCAAGCCATTCAACAACTTCTTCCGTTGTTGGTTTCTTACCTGCAAATGTTTTTTCGACCAGATCGTCGAGTGTTATGTACATCGAGTCCGTGTCGATTGCAATCACGAAGTCCTTTTCTCCCGTCTTCAGCAGCTTATTGAGATATTGGTTCATGCTTCGTTCCATCCAGCGAATGGACAGTTGACCCGACTTTGTGATCGACTCTGCCAGCCGGTTATCGAACCAGCGGAAGTACTGATTGGAGAGAGCTCCATAAGCTGAGTTCAATTGGATCTTTTTTGCAAGCTGCATATTATGGCAGCGTGCTATTTCATTTTCCCACTCATGCGTCTTATGCTTTTCATATTGTTTCTTCGCTTCAAGCATTCGACCCTTCCAGACAGAACGGTCGTTATACATCGTCTCCATCAGCGTTGGTAAGAAACCGCGTTCCGTCTTATCGAATAAACAACCTGTTGGAGTAATTGTTAGGTTGTGCTTCTCGAGCACCTCACGTACCGTCTCAAATCCCAAGAAGTATTCACATTCATCCGATCCCAACACTTCACCGACGCCAGACAAACCTCTAACAATATCTTCATAGAGGCGCGCGCGGTCGTCTTGATCACGGACACGGTCGATATCTCCATTGAGTATTTTGTCAACGCTGTTGCTGGTGACAGCCAGATCATATTCCAACATCTGTCCTCGAAGTGTCTCTGGACTGATGTTATATTGCATTATTAAGTGAGGGTACAGACTGTTCAAGTCGAAGGAAACGACCCACTTATGGAGACCAATGATTGGATCCTTAACATAAGCACCCTCAATTTGACGAGGCTTGTTGCCAATCTTCTTTATGGGAATGACGATATTCTTACTCAACAGATAGTTGTGGATAATGATGTCCCACATCCCTACCGTCGTCAAGCTATCGATCATGTTAACCTTACCGTCATATGCAATGGCATACACCTGTTCGAGCAACTTCATCTTCTGATCGAGCCGATACACGAGATCCACATCTCGTATGTTGTAGTTAATGTAGTTGCGATAGTCGCCCTTGTAGAATGCATCCAGCGAGTCGAACCCGAGCTCCGTATAATCCAGTTTGCGCTCACCAAGCTCGATAAATGCAATATGGTCAAGTTTGAAGCTTTCCTGCTGTGAGAAAGTGAACTTCTTGTACAACTGCATATAGTCGAGAACACTGACGCCAAGAGGCCAGCGCATGTATTCATCATCAGCACCCTTCGTGCCGTTTGGATTTCTACGCTTCTCCCAACGATTCCACGGTGACAAGCGAAGAGCCATCTTTTCATCAAACAATCGTTCAATGCGGTTGATCATGTAGGGAATATCGAAGAACTCAACGTTCCAACCCGTAACTACATCAGGAGACCATTCTGATGTGTTCCATAGATCGAGGAACCGCAAAATCATTTCACGTTCATCGCGGCACTGGATGTAAGTCACATAGGGCAGCTCAGGCGTGTATGGCTGCATGCCAAACGTTACAGCTTTATCGTTCTTACGCATTGTAATTGCTGTAAGAAATTTGTTTGCTGTCTTGATATTAGGGAAACCACCCTCCGAGTCGGTCTCAATATCGAGCGTAACAACAGATATCAATGAAGGATCATACTTGATTTCACCAGGATATTGGTCGTTAATATATTGGTATTCATACGGCAGCACGCCGTATATTTCATGACCATGAACGTCTTGGTTTCGTTTGATGTACTCAGCAGCATCCTTCATGGAGCCATGAGTGAGCTTGGATACACGTTTGTTATCTAACGTGCGGTATTGTGTGTCAGTGTCTGGTGTTGCAATAAAAGTGTATGGTTGGTAATCCACCGCGTCCTTGAAAGCGCGGCCATCTTCATAGCCGCGAACAAGAAGTCTGTTACCTAGTCGTGCAACGTGTGTGTAAAATTTCAAATATACTCCCCCTTAGAGAAGCCATTATATATCATGTTTGCCGAAAGGCAACGATTAGTACCAATGAGAAAGGAAAGGGTGGTTCTGGACACGACGTGCGCGTGCTCGACCAATCTCTTTCAGTATTTTATATATGAACCTAAAGACCTTCACATCATGCCTCTCTGCGCTAAAGTGCGCATACGTTGCTCTAGATCACACAAATCGACCGATTCGGCGAGATAAGAATGAATTTCATCTTGATATGACGTCGTAAAAGTGGTTCTCACCCATTCCCAGAATTTATTTAATGTTAAGTGCATGTTTCTACCCATATGTGTTTTGAACGGAAAAATAGCCGGCGCTTGGCCGGCTCTGTGTTAATTACAGATCGTCTTCTGTAAGATACTGTTTGCTAGTCTTCTTGGAAGGGGTTTCACTCTTCTCTTTGACTTCAACCTTTTTTGGCTTCTTGTGTTCAGGGATGATACGCTCCAAGAACACTTTCAACATGCCATTAAACATCTCAGCATCTTTGACCTCTATTTGATCCTCAAGAGCAAAGGTACGTGTAAAATTACGAGCAGCAATTCCCTTGAATAGGAAGTTGTCGTTATCTGCATCGTCCTTGACGTTACCCTTGATGATCATCTTGCCGTCAGCCAGCTCGATCTCAATATCTTGTCTGGCAAAGCCAGCAACAGCCAATTCAATAACATACGTGTTATCGCCTGTCTTTTTGATATTGTATGGTGGGTAGTTGGGGATGTTCTTTGTCAGATCATCATGCATCTTTGCGATGCGATTGAAAGTATCATCGAAACCGACGAAGAACTTATCGACGTCCTTGAATTGAGGACCAAAGTTAATGTTACCAAATTGCATAGTATGCTCCTTATTTAAGCGAGTTAATAATAATTGCCAACCCTAAAAGGCATTGGCACCGCTGGATATTTTACTACCCTTCAGCGGCATGGTAGTTCCCATCCCGGGGATACTTCTATTTATACAATTACTCCATTAGGACGTAATCATCTTTTGAAACACCACACTCCGGACAGTTAACCGAATCTGGTAGGCTCAACCAATCAGCTTCTGACAATTGGTGTCCACACACAATACAAACGTAAATTCTTTCGGACATTATAGAGCCTCCTTAACTTTTTGATATGCTTCAGCATGACGTTGCTCAACCTTTTTCAACGCATTGAAGCGTTTCTCAGCAAGCTTCAATACCTGTTTGAATTGTTGTGCATGCTCATTTGATTCACGACCTTGTTCATTGAACTCTTTTACAGCTTCAATGTTCTGCTCTGCCTGTGCAATACGTTCGAATTGTGGATACATTTCAGTAAATTCATGTGTTTCACCCTCGATCGCAAGTTCAAGACACTTACGAGTATCCGGCTTTCCAATCAACAGCTCAAGGTGACCCCACGCGTGTAGGATCTCCTGATCAGCAGTGTGTTCGAAGTGTTTAGCAACTTCTTCAAACCCCTCAGCGCGAGCGAGCTTTGCAAAGTAGCGATATTTAATATGAGCCATTGACTCACCGGCCAATGCGCTCTCCAAGTTTTTAAGTGTTATTGACATTCCAACTCCTTTTTATCAATCACATTATTATATATTTGTATCAAGTTGGAAAACCAATTGATAATCTGAATCAGATCAATACAAATTCCACATCAGCTTCTCTAAACATAGCAAAAGTAATGTTGAAGTTGAATATCTTATACTTTTCCGGTGGGGGTGCAAGCGTTATTACTCTTTTGATTCCACGCTGTACAATACTCTTTGCACATTCATTGCAAGGACAAAGAGTTGAATAAAGGGTGGCACCACGCACGTCCGTAAATGCATTATCAAGGGCATTGCGTTCAGCATGGGCCACAAAAAGCAGCTTAGTATCACGATCCTCATAACGTGACTTTAGATCACGCACACCACGAGGAAAACCGTTGTATCCCAAGCTAAGAACTTGGTGTTGATCGTTTGCAATCACAGCACCAACTTTTGTGCTTGGGTCTTTCGACCA
>JACCDW011592939.1_pt1 | contig 17710 bp, 13 predicted proteins | sample 7449781 | NCBI WGS metagenome assembly JACCDW01 (sample SAMN15323449, study PRJNA562643) | freshwater metagenome | isolation source: river surface water | place: USA:Blue River Watershed | collected 2017-08-18
CAACCTGACCGGCTACTTCCGTGAGTACGAGCAGGTGGTCGACGGCGTGCAGCGCGGCTACCACAAGCCCATCATGATCGCGGGTGGTCTGGGCCAGATCGACGCCACGCAAACCAAGAAGATCGAATTCCCTGCGGGTACGCTGCTGATCCAGCTGGGGGGCCCCGGCATGCGCATCGGCATGGGCGGCGGCGCCGCCAGCTCCATGGCCAGCGGCACCAACGCGGCCGACCTCGACTTCGATTCGGTGCAGCGCGGCAACCCAGAGATCGAGCGCCGTGCGCAAGAGGTCATCAACCACTGCTGGGCGCAGGGCGCGAACAACCCCATCCTGGCGATCCACGACGTGGGCGCGGGCGGCCTGTCGAACGCCTTCCCCGAACTCACCAACGACGCGGGCCGTGGCGCGCGCTTTGACCTGCGCGCCGTGCCGCTCGAAGAGTCGGGCCTGGCGCCCAAGGAAATCTGGAGCAACGAGAGCCAGGAACGCTATGTGATGGCGATCGCGCCGGAATCGCTCGCACAGTTCAAGGCCTTCTGTGAACGCGAGCGCTGCCCCTTTGCAGTGGTGGGCGTGGCGACCGAAGAGCGCCAGTTGCAACTGGTGGACGAGGGCCACGAGTCTCCAGTCAACATGCCCATGGACGTGCTGCTGGGCAAGCCGCCCAAAATGCACCGCGATGTCACGTCCGTGCAGCGCCAGACGAAACCCCTCGACCTGAGCGGCGTCAGCCTGCAGGACGCGGTGATTGGCGTGCTGAGCCACCCCACCGTGGCCTCCAAGCGTTTCCTCGTGACGATCGGCGACCGCGCCGTGGGCGGCCTCACGCACCGCGACCAGATGGTCGGCCCCTGGCAGGTGCCGGTGGCCGACGTGGCCGTGACCCTGGCCGACTACGCCGGCTTTGCCGGTGAAGCCATGGCCATGGGCGAGCGCACGCCGCTGGCGTCCATCGACGCGCCGGCCTCGGGCCGCATGGCCGTGGCCGAGGCCATCACCAACCTGCTGGCCGCGCCGATCGAGCTGAAACGCGTCAAGCTCTCGGCCAACTGGATGGCCGCCTGCGGCGAAGCCGGCGAAGACGCCGCGCTCTACGAAACCGTGAAAACCGTGGGCATGGCACTGTGTCCGGCGCTGGGCATCTCGATCCCGGTGGGCAAGGACAGCCTGTCGATGCGCACACAGTGGCAGGCCGAGGGCCAGACCCGCAAGGTGACCTCGCCGGTGAGCCTGATCATCAGCGCCTTCGCCAGCATCGACGATGTGCGCGGCACGCTCACGCCGCAGCTCGACGCCGCCGAGCCCGACACCAGCCTCGTGCTGATCGATTTGGGCAAGGGTGCCAAGCGCATGGGCGGCTCCATCCTCGAGCAGGTGCTGGGCGATGCCGGTCGCCCCAGCTTCGATGCCGTGCCCGATCTGCACGATGCGCAGGACCTGATCGCGCTGGTGAACGCCGTCAACGCGCTGCGCGCCAAGGGCATGATCCTGGCCTACCACGACCGCAGCGACGGTGGCCTCCTGGCTGCGGCCGCCGAGATGGCCTTTGCCGGCCATGTGGGCGTGGCGCTCAATGTGGACATGCTGGTCACCGAGGGCGATGGCATCAGCGACAGCCGCGCCGACTTTGGCGATGCCAAGAACTGGGCGCAGCAGGTCAGCGCGCGCCGCGAAGAGCTCACGCTCAAGGCCCTCTTCAACGAAGAACTCGGCGTGCTGCTGCAGGTGCGCACGGCCGAACGTGACACGGTGCTGGCGGTGCTGCGCGAGCATGGCCTCTACAAGCACAGCCATGTGGTGGGCAAAACCCGCCCGGCCAGCTCGAGCGTGGCCAAAGGGCAGGGCGCGCTGAGCGTCTGGCGCGACACGCAAGAGGTGTTCAGCGCCCCGCTGTCTGACCTGCACCAGGTCTGGGACAGCGTGAGCTGGAAGATCTGCCAGCAGCGCGACAACCCGGCCTGCGCCGATGCCGAGCACGCGGCCGCCGGACAGGCCGATGACCCAGGCCTGCATCTGGCGCTGAGTTTCGACCCGAGCGAGGACGTGGCCGCGCCCTTTGTGAACCTCTCGCGCCCCAAAGTCGCCATCCTGCGCGAGCAGGGCGTGAACTCACATGTGGAAATGGCCTACGCCTTCAGCGCGGCCGGCTTCGAGGCGCACGATGTGCACATGACCGACCTGCAAAGCGGCCGCGCGCGGCTGCAGGATTTCCAGGGCGTGGTCGCTTGCGGTGGCTTCAGCTACGGCGACACGCTGGGCGCGGGCATCGGCTGGGCGCGCTCGATCACCTTCAACCCGGTGCTGGCCGAACAGTTCAAAGGCTTCTTTGGCCGCGCCGACACCTTCGGCCTGGGCGTGTGCAACGGCTGCCAGATGTTTGCCGAGCTGGCCGACATCATCCCGGGCGCCGAGGCCTGGCCACGCTTCACCACCAACGTCAGCGAGCGCTTTGAGGCGCGCCTGTCGATGGTCGAGGTGCTCGACTCACCGAGCCTGTTCCTGCAGGGCATGGTCGGCAGCCGCTTGCCGATCGCGGTGGCGCACGGCGAGGGTTATGCCAACTTCCAGCACCGGGGCAAGGCGGCGCAGGTGATTGCGGCCATGCGTTTTGTCGACAACACGGGCGCCGAGACCGAGGCTTACCCGTTCAACCCCAACGGCAGCCCGGGCGGCCTGACGGCAGTGACCACGAAGGATGGCCGCTTCACGGCCATGATGCCGCACCCCGAGCGCGTGTTCCGCAACCTGCAGATGAGCTGGACAAGCGGTGACAAGAGTGCGCCGAGCCCCTGGATGCGGATCTGGCGCAACGCACGCCGATGGGTCGGTTGATGGCTGCTTTGTTGGGGTGGCTGCTCTGTCACCCTCGGGCTTGACCCGAGGCTCCAGACCGACGCTGCCACCAGGTTGCCCTGGTCAAGCCAGGGCATGACCGTGGTGTTCAGCGGGGCTCAGTTCCAGCCAATCACTTCCAGCCCTTTTTCAGCGGCACAGCGCTGCACGAACTGTCGGTAAGTGCCGCTGGCGCGCTCGCTCATGGCGCCGCCCACCCCCCCAGCCGCTGCGCCCACCACCGCGCTTTTGGCGCCCGTGCGCAGCGCATCGTCCAGCTGGCCCCGGCCGAACACCAGGCTGCCAACCGCACCGGTCACACCGGCCACGGTCGCGCCACGCACCGCCCCCTGTGCCGCTGCGCCGTCGCTGGCCTGCGCGCCACTTTGGCGCGCCAGGGCCATGCACTGGTCCAGCTGCTGGCGCGCAGCCGTTTCACCCATGCTTTTGTAGGCGGCGTTGGGGTAGAGCACTGGCGTGCCCCCCGTCAGTGGTGCGCTGGCGCAACCCGACATCAAGGCGGCGGCCGCGATCCAGGCCAGCCCTGTAGGAGAGTGGGTTGTGAAACGATGGTGACGCTGCCGCATGAGGTGCTCCTGTTTGGGCGCGCACCTTAACACGCCCAAGCCTTGCCAACTGCTCAGGCACACACCCGCTGTAACAGGCCGTTGCCAGCGCCTCAGTGCACGCCTGTGGCAGGTCGGGTTTTGTAGAACTGGATCGGCGCTTCGGGCGCGGCGTTGAGCACGCTGCGCTTGATCTTGCCAACCACGTGCATCTCGCAGGGTTTGCAGTCAAAGCGCAGGGTGAGCTTTTCCTTGCCGTTGATCAGCTGCAGCGGTTCGGCACGCACTGTGCCCTGCACCCCGGTCACGCCTTTGGCCTGTTTGGGGCACAGGCTCAGACTGAAACGCACGCAGTGCTTGGTGATCATCAGGCTGACTTCGCCATGCTCTTGCTGCGATTCGTAGGCCGCAGCGATCACCTTGACGCCGTGTCTGGCGTAGAACTGGCGCGCCTTGTCGTTGAAGACGTTGGCCAGGTAGCTCAGCGTGTCGTCAGGGTATTGGGCAGGCGGCTCTGCAGGCTTTGCGCGAGGCAGGCGCTCCAGGCCGGCTGCCCGGGCGGCTTCGAGCGCGGCCACCGCGTCGCGGCGCAGCGCGTTGAGCTGCGAGGGTGGCACGAACCAGGGGCGCGCCAGATCGAGCTGGGCTTGCAGGGGCGTGAACAAGGTGTCACCGAGCTTGGCGATTTGCGCCTGCAGTTTGTCATTGGCCGTGGACGGGTCTTTGGGCGCTTGCCAGGCGATGGGCAGCTGCGCGGTGCCGGTGAAACCGGCTTCGTCGGTCAGCGCCAGCTGCAGGCCTGCTGTGGTTTCGGACAGCTTGAGCCAGACGCCGATGCGGCGCTCGGCCGATTTTTTCTCGAGCGTACGGACCCAGCGCATGTCGCGGTTGCGGTTGAGCTGCACGCCTTTGCGCAGGTCCTTGAAGCCGTCCATCGGGTCTTTGGGCCAGAGCTTCCACAGGCCCGCCTTGGCCTGCGCTTCGACGCGGTTGATCTGCAGGCCCACGAGTTCCTTTTGCAGGTCGTAGTAGCACAGGCCATCGCCGTTGCTCAGCACGTTGTCGGGATCGTCGCACGCCAGTTCCAGGTGGTCGGCGGCCACCTTGTGCACCCAGCCGATCGGCTGGCCGGGGTTCTTGGGGGTGTCAAAGGCGCCAATGTCTTCCTGGCGGCCCTGCACAAAGTAGTCGGTGAACTCGCGGTTGAAGTTCTGGTTCGGGTCGGGCGTGAAGCTGAAAGTGGCCTGGCCGTGCGAGGCCGGCGCCAGTTCGGGGCGCTCGGCCAGGATCTCGTCGAACAGTCGGCGGTAGTGGGCCGTGATGTTCTTGACGTAGGCCATGTCCTTGTAGCGGCCCTCGATCTTGAAGCTGCGGCAACCGGCATCGATCAGCGCACGCAGGTTCTCGCTCTGGTTGTTGTCCTTCATCGACAGCACGTGCTTGTCGTGCGCCACGATGCGGCCCTGGTGGTCCTTGACTTCGTAGGGCAGACGGCAGGCTTGCGAGCAGTCGCCCCGATTGGCGCTGCGCCCGGTGTGGGCATGGCTGATGTAGCACTGGCCGCTGTAGGCCACGCACAGCGCGCCATGGACGAAGAATTCGATCATGGTGCGCTCGGTGTCAACCGCATCGCGGATGGCCGCGATCTGCGGCAATGTGAGCTCGCGCGCGAGCACGATCTGCGACAGGCCTGCATCCTGCAGGAATCTGGCTTTTTCAGGGGTTCGGATGTCGGTTTGCGTGCTGGCGTGCAGCTGGATCGGCGGCAGGTCGATCTCGAGCAGGCCCATGTCCTGGATGATCAGCGCGTCCACCCCAGCCTCATAGAGCTGCCAGGCCAGCTGGCGGGCCGGTTCCAGCTCGTCATCGCGCAAGATGGTGTTGAGCGTGACGAAGATGCGGCTGTGAAAGCGGTGCGCATGCTGCACCAGCCGGGCGATGTCCTGCACGCTGTTGTCGGCCGTGGAGCGTGCGCCGAAACTGGGGCCGCCGATGTAGACCGCATCGGCGCCGTGGTTCACGGCCTCGATGCCGATGTCGGCGGTGCGCGCTGGCGAGAGCAGTTCGAGCTGGTGGGGGAGCATGGGCTGGGATTATCCCAAAGTGCCTTGCCGAGCACAGCATCCTGGGCAGAGCAACCACGTCATCGTCTGGCTTGGCCCGAGGATCCATGCTGTTCATGGATTGCCCGGTCGAGCCGGGCAATGACAACACCCAATGCGTTGCTTGCAAGAACAAAAACGCGGCACAAGGCCGCGCTGGAAGGTGAAGCAGAACCGGCTTACTGGATGCGGGCCTTGGCGCGCAGATCCTCCTGGAACTTCGACATTTTCTGCTGCTGCAGCTGCTGGGCAATTTGCGGCTTGACCTCGTCAAGCTTGGGCAGCTGGGCTTCGCGCACATCGTCGACGCGGATGATGTGCCAGCCGAACTGGCTCTTGACCGGTGCCTGGGCCATCTCGCCCTTGCCCAGCTTGACCATCGCGCCGCTGAACTCGGGCACAAAACTGCCGGCATTGGCCCAGTCGAGGTCACCGCCGTTGGCGCCGGACCCCGGGTCTTTGGAATGCTTTTTGGCCAGCTCTTCAAACTTGCCGCCTTTCTTGATCTCGGCGATCAGGGCATTGGCCTGCTCTTCGGACTCGACCAGGATGTGGCGGGCGTGGTATTCCTTGCCGCCGTTTTCTTTCACAAACTTGTCGTACTCGGCCTGGATGTCGGCGTCGGTGACCGGGTTTTTCTTCTGGTGGTCGGCAAACAGTTCGCGGATCAGGATGGTCTGGCGCGCCAGCTCGAGCTGGTTTTTGTACTCGTCCGAAGCGTCCAGGCCGCGCTTTTTGGCTTCCTGCATGAAGATTTCGCGGGCCACGATCTCGTCCTTGAGCTGGGTCAACATGTCCTCGGTCACGGGACGGCCCGAGCGCTCGAGCTGTTGCTTGAGGGCGTTCAGGCGTGCGCTGGGCACAGGCTTGCCGTTGACGATGGCGATGTTCTGGGCAAAGGCGGGGACGGCCAGCAGGGCCACCAGGGCGGCGCTCAGCAGGTGCTTTTTCATGGCTAGGGTTCCTCTGATCGGGGGAATCGGCTGCAAAAAGGGCAACCCTGTGGGCTGCCCCGGTTCAGATCACTTCGATCGCCAGTGCGTGCAAGCCCTGGTCAATGAAATCTTGCAGCGCATCATACACAAGCCGATGCCGTTGAACCCGTGACAGCCCAGTGAACATCGGTGAGCCAACGCGCACACGCATGTGGCTACCTTGGCCGGTGGCGCTGGCGCCCGCATGGCCAGCGTGCGCTGCGCTTTCGTCGATCACTTCGAGCCGGGTGGGCTGCAGGCGCTCGTTCAGGCGCTGGTGAATTTGCTCGGCTACCGTGGTCATCATTCGTCCTTGGGCAGGTGGCGCGAGACGTACAGGCCCTGGCCCACCAGGAACACCAGCGGGAACACATAACCCCAGATCTTGAAGTTGACCCAGGCGTCTGTGCTGAAGAACTGGGCCACATAGGCGTTGAGGCTGGCCATGAAGATGCAGTACAGCACCCAGGACAGGTTCAGCCGGTGCCACACGGCAGCCGGCAGCTTGAGCTGCTGGCCCAGGAGGGCCTGCAGGGCGTTTTTGCCGAAGCCCCAATGCGCGACAGCCAGGCCCAAGGCCAGGCCGGCATAGAGCAAGGTGGGCTTCCATTTGATGAAGCGCTCGTCGTGCAGGCCCAGGGTCAGCGCGCCAAAGCCCAGCACCAGGCCCAGCGTGATCTTGTGCATGGTTTGCAGGCGGCCATCCAGGCGCCAGATCAGCAGGCATTGCAGCACCGTGGCCGCCATCAGCACAGCGGTGGCGGTGTAGATGTCGGCCATCTTGTAGGCCCCGAAAAACAGGGCGATGGGGAAAAAGTCGATCAAAAATTTCATGCGGCAGGCCGATTCACAGAGGCTCGAAGTCTAGCGAGGCCGAATTCATGCAGTATCGCAGGCCGGTGGGCGCCGGACCGTCTTCGAACACATGGCCCAGGTGTGCGCCGCATTGTGCACACACGGTCTCCACGCGCAGCATGCCGTGGCTGCGGTCCACACGCTCGGCGATCGCCTGCGGGTTGGCGGCACGAAAAAAGCTCGGCCAGCCGCAGCCCGCGTCGAATTTGGTGTCCGAGCGAAACAGCTCGGCATCGCAGCAAATGCAGCGGTAGATGCCTGGCGCCCAATGGTCTTCGTAGCGGCCCGTGAAAGGGCGCTCGGTGGCCGCGCGGCGCGTGACTTCGTAAGCCGGGGGCTCGGCATTTTTGGCGGCCAGATGGGCGCGCCATTCCTGTTCGGTTTTGTCCATTTGGGGGCTCTCAGGAAGAACAGCTGATTTCAAGTTGGCTGGCCCAGGCCGGCGGAAAATCGGCATAAGCGGCCATGCCGGGCCGCTCGTCGAAGGGCGACTGTAGCAAGTCCAGCAGGCGGTCGATCTCGGCAAAATCCCCGGCCTGCGCCTGCCGGATGGCCTGTTCGGCCAAATGGTTGCGCAGCACGTAATGCGGGTTGGTGCGCAGCATGCGCGCGCCCAGCTCGGCGACGCGCGCCGAGCCGATGCGCTGGCGGTAGCGCGCCAGCCAGGCTTGCCAGGCTGCGCGGTCCAAAAACAGGTCACTCACGGCCTGCCAGGGCGCTTGGCTCGGGCCCTGGGCCATGGCCATGCTCAGGCGCCGCCAGAAGATGGTGAAGTCCACCCGTTCGGCGGCCAGCAACTGCAGCAGGTCTTCGACCAGAGCGCGGTCGTCCGGCTGGCCATCGGGCAACCCCAGCTTGGCGCGCATGGCCTGGTCCATCGCTTCGGGGAAAGCGGTTTTGTAGCCATCGAGCACCTGCACCGTGAGGTCCTGGTCACCAATCAAGGGCAGCAGGGCCTGGCCCAGGGCATACAGGTTCCAGAACGCGATCTGCGGCTGGCGCGCGTAGGCGTAGCGGCCTTGGGTGTCCGAGTGGTTGCAGATGTGGCCGGGGTCAAAGCCATCGAGAAACTGGAAAGGCCCGTAATCGATGGTCAGGCCCAGCAGGCTCATGTTGTCGGTGTTCATCACGCCATGGCAAAAGCCCACGGCCTGCCACTGGGCGATCAGCCTGGCGGTGCGTTGCACCACCTCGTGCAGCAAGGCGGCATAGGCGTTGCCACCCCAGGCGGCTTGGTGCGCCTGGCTGTCGGGCAGCTGGTGCTCGATGGCGTGGTCAGCCAGCGCGCGCAGGGTCTCGATCTGATTGCGTGCCGCGAAATGTTCAAAGTGCCCAAAGCGCAGGAAGCTGGGCGCCACGCGCGTGACGATGGCCGCGGTTTCCAGGGTTTCCCTTTGCACCGGCTCGGGCGAGGCCACCAGGCACAGCGCGCGCGTGGTGGGGATGCCCAGACCGTGCATGGCTTCGCTGCACAGGTATTCGCGGATCGACGAACGCAAGACCGCGCGCCCATCGCCCATGCGTGAGTAGGGCGTGCGCCCGGCGCCCTTGAGCTGGATTTCCTGCGGGCCCCGCCGGGATGCCGCTTCGCCCAGCCAGAGCGCGCGGCCGTCGCCCAATTGCCCGGCCCAGACGCCGAACTGGTGCCCGCTGTAAACGGTGGCCAGCGGGTCGCTGCCCGGCAACACGGCATTGCCAGCCCAGGCCTGCACCTGCGGCTCATCCAGCAGATCGGCGGGCCAGCCCAGGTCTTGCAGCAAAGCCCAGTTGCGCGAGGCCCAGCGGGGTGAGGCCACCGGTGTGGGATGCAGTCGGGTGAAGAAGGCCGGGCCCAATGCCGAGAGGCGGTGTGTCCAGGGTAATGGTGGAGCGGCGTTCAGGCTCATGCCTGCATTGTGACCAGCGCCGCAATGGCGTGTGGGCCTGCGGGTTTCTCTGGTGGTTTTGAAAAAGCACGGTCGTGCACAATGTTCGGTTGACCGCTGTACACAACCCTGGAGAGACACCGATGTTTGGACTCATGCAAGAGCAGCCGCTGCTGATTTCCTCCCTGATCGACTTTGCCGAACGCCATCACGGCGATGGCGAGGTGGTCTCGCGCCGTGTGGAGGGCGACATCCACCGCTACAGCTGGGCCGATGTGGCGCGCCGCGCACGCCAGGTGGCCAACGCGCTCGATGGCATGCAGCTGGGGCAGGGCGATCGCGTGGGCACCCTGGCCTGGAACGGCTACCGCCACCTGGAGCTGTATTTCGGCGTGAGCGGCTCGGGCCGCGTGCTGCACACCATCAACCCGCGCCTGCACCCCGAGCAGATCGCCTGGATTGCCAACCATGCCGAAGACCAGGTGCTTTGCTTTGACATGACCTTTCTGCCCATCATCCAGGCTGCGCACAGCCACTGCAAAACCGTGCGCCAGTGGGTGGCACTGTGCGACGCCGACAAATTGCCGGCCGACACCGGCATCCCGGGCCTGGTGAGCTACGAGGCCTGGATGGGCCAGCAGTCCGACCGCTACACCTGGCCGGTGCTCGACGAAAACACCGCCTCGAGCCTGTGCTACACCAGTGGCACCACGGGCAACCCCAAGGGCGCGCTCTACAGCCACCGCTCGACCATCCTGCATGCCTATGCCGCCGCCATGCCCGATGTGATGTGCGTCTCGGCGCGCGACGCCATCTTGCCGGTGGTGCCGATGTTCCACGTCAACGCCTGGGGCATCCCCTACAGCGCCGCGATGACGGGCGCCAAACTGGTCTTTCCCGGCTCGGCGCTCGATGGCAAATCGGTCTACGAACTCATCGAGGCCGAAGGCGTGACCTTTGCGGCCGGTGTGCCCACGGTCTGGCAGATGCTGCTGGGGCATATGAAGCCTGCGGGTCTGAAGTTCGGCACGCTGCAGCGCACCGTGATCGGCGGCTCGGCCTGCCCGCCCGCCATGATCGACGCCTTCCGTGAAGACTACGGTGTGGACGTGTTGCACGCCTGGGGCATGACCGAGCTCAGCCCTCTGGGCACTTTGTGCACGCTCAAGAACAAGCACCTCAAACTGCCGGCTGCCGAGCAGATGAAGCTGCGCATGAAGCAAGGCCGCTGCATCTTTGGCATCGACATGAAGATCGTCGACAGCGAGGGCCGTGAACTGCCGCACGATGGCAAGGCTGCCGGCGATCTGCTGGTCAAAGGCCCTTGGGTGATCGGCAGTTATTTCAAGCAGGAGGGCGGGTCACCGCTGGTCGATGGCTGGTTCCCCACGGGTGATGTGGCCACCATCGACGCCGATGGCTTCATGCAGATCACCGACCGCAGCAAGGATGTGATCAAGTCGGGGGGCGAATGGATCAGCTCGATCGATGTCGAGAACATCGCGATGGCCCACCCGGCGGTCGCCATGGCCGCTTGCGTGGGCATCTTCCACCCCAAGTGGGACGAGCGCCCCATTGTCTGTGTGGTCAAAAAGCCAGGCACCGAAGTCGGACGCGATGAACTGCTGGCTTTCTACCAGGGCAAGACCGCCAAATGGCAGATCCCCGACGACGTGGTGTTTGTCGACGCCATACCCTTGGGCGCGACAGGAAAAATGCTCAAGACGAAACTGCGCGAACAGCTCAAGGACTACAAGCTGCCCGGGCTTTGACCGCACGACTTGTGCGTGAATTGACGCACATCAGTCACACGCGCGATACGCGCCTAGTGCAAACCCCGAGCGGCATCGGCGGGTCAGAAGTTACGCTGGCGGCACTTTTTCAACTTGGTGGAGACAACGCATGAACAACGCTTTCCGGATGATCGCCGTGGCCGCCCTGGCCACCTGTGCCACAGGCGCATTTGCGCAAAAGGGCGAGACAGTCAAGATCGCCTGGATCGATCCGCTGTCCGGCCTGATGGCCCCGGTGGGCAGCAACCAGCTCAAGAGCTTCCAGTTCTTCGCCGAAAAATTCAGCGGTGCCAAGAACCCGGCCGGTGTCAAGTTCGAGGTGATCGGCATCGACAACAAGCTCAGCCCCGCCGAAAGCCTCAATGCGCTCAAGGCCGCCATGGACCAGGGTGTGCGCTACATCACGCAAGGCAACGGTTCCTCGGTGGCCGGTGCGCTGATCGATGCGGTGGCCAAACACAACGAGCGCAATCCGGGCAAGGAAATCGTCTTCCTGAACCACTCGGCGGTGGACCCCGACTTCACCAACAGCAAGTGCAATTACTGGCATTTCCGCTTTGATGCCGACACCTCGATGAAGATGGAAGCCCTGACCACCTTCATGAAAGACCTCAAGGATGTCCAGAAGGTCTATCTGCTCAACCAAAACTATTCGCACGGCCACCAGGTGGCCAAGTACGCCAAGGAAAACCTGGCGCGCAAGCGCCCCGATGTGCAAGTCGTGGGTGAAGACCTGCACCCCCTGGCCCAGGTGCGCGACTTCTCGCCCTACATCGCCAAGATCAAGGCCTCGGGCGCCGACACCGTGATCACTGGCAACTGGGGCTCTGACCTGGCGCTGCTGATCAAGGCCGCCAACGAAGGCGGTTACAACGGCAAGTTCTTCACCTACTACACCGGCGTCACTGGCACACCCACAGCGCTGGGGCAGGGGGGGGCAGGACGTGTGTTCCAGGTGTCCTACCAGCACTACAACATGGGGGGCGAAATTGGCAAATGGCAGGGCGAGTTCAAGCAGAAGTTCAACGATGACTTCTACACCGGCTCCGTGATCTCCATCTTCAAGGGCCTGGGTGAGGCCATGGCCAAAGCCAAATCCACCGACCCGGTCAAGGTGGCCGCTGCACTCGAGGGCCTCAAGTACAACAGCTACCACGGCGAAGTGGAAATGCGCAAGACCGACCACCAGCTGCAGCAACCCCTGTGGATCACCGTCTGGCAAAAGGCCGATAAAAAATACGCCTACAGCCCGGAAAACACGGGCATGACGCTGGCCCCGGTCAAGGAGTTCCCCGCTTACGTCTCGAGCACGCCAACGAGCTGCCAGATGAAGCGCCCAGGCTGAGCATTTCGCATCGGCAGTGCCCGGCCCGATGACTGCCGCGTTGTCGGGCCTTTTTTTGTCGCGTCCCGCGACCGTGCTTTCCCGCTGTACCGGCCCTGTGGCCAGGAAGGTTTGCCCCGATGGAGTTCTTCATCATCTCCATGCTCAACGGCTTGAGCTACGGCTTGTTGTTGTTCATGCTCAGTTCCGGTCTGACGCTGATCTTCTCGATGATGGGCGTGCTCAACTTTGCGCACGCCAGCTTCTACATGATCGGCGCCTACATTGGCTACACCCTGACCGGCATCCTGGGCTTCTGGCCCGCACTCGTGCTCTCGCCACTGTTGGTGGGGGCCTGCGGCGCGCTGTTTGAACGCCTGAGCCTGCGCAAGGTCCACCCATACGGCCATGTGCCCGAGTTGCTGGTGACCTTTGGCCTGTCGTATGTCGTGCTCGAGGTCGTGCAGCTTGTTTGGGGGCGCACGGCGGTCGAGTTCCAGCCACCCGAGCTGCTGCGCGGCTCGGCCTTCACACTGATCAACCATTCGCTCGAGGGTCTGCGCCTGGTCTGGGGTGCGGCGCCGGCCGAGCTGTGCCGCACCGCCGATGCGGCGGTGCGTGTGGTGTGTTCGCCGTTTCCAGCCACGCGCGCTTTCATGATGCTGATTGCACTGTTGATGCTGGTGTCGCTGTGGTTGCTGCTCACACGCACCCGCATCGGCCTGGTGATCCAGGCCGCACTCACACACCCCGAAATGGCCGAGGCGCTGGGCCACAACGTGCCGCGCGTGTTCATGCTGGTGTTTGGTGCCGGCACCGGGCTGGCGGGCCTGGCCGGCGTGATCGGGGGCAGCACCTTCGTGACGGAGCCGGCCATGGCCGCCACCGTGGGTTCGGTGATTTTTGTCGTGGTCGTGGTCGGCGGCATGGGATCGCTCTCGGGGGCCTTCCTGGCCTCGGTGCTGATCGGCGTGATCCAGACCTTCGCCGTGGCCATCGACTACTCTTTCCTCACGCTGGCACGCGACATGGGCTGGGCCTTGTCGGTGGCCGCACAAAACAACACCCTGGCCAAGCTCACCGTTTCGCAGGTGGCGCCGATCCTGCCCTACCTGTTCCTGGTGCTGATCCTGATCTTCCGACCCAAAGGCCTCTTGGGCACTCGGGAGGGCTGAACCATGACCGCCGTTTACGCTTTCAAGCCTTACAACGTCGGACGCTGGATCATCTGGAGTCTGTTCGCGCTGGTGCTGGTGTGCGCCCCACTGGTGTTCCGCAGCAACCTGTCGCAGACCATGCTGGCCCAGATGGGCATCGCCATCATCGCCTGCCTGTCCTACAACATGTTGCTGGGACAGGGCGGCATGCTCAGCTTTGGCCATGCGGTTTACACCGGTCTGGGCTCGTACATGGCCATGCACGCGCTCAATGCCGTCAGCGGTGGTCAGTTGGCCATCCCCGTGAGTCTCTTGCCCCTGGTGGGGGGGCTTTCGGGCATGGGCTTTGCCGTGCTGCTCGGTTGGGTCACCACGCGCAAGTCGGGCACGCCGTTTGCCATGATCACGCTGGGCGTGGCCGAGTTGGTGTTCGCCATGTCGCTGATGTTCTCCGAGTTTTTCGGGGGTGAGGCGGGCGTGTCGGGCAACCGTGTGGCCGGCCAGCCCTTGCTGGGCATCACCTTCGGCCCGCAAATCCAGATCTACTACCTGATTGCGGTCTACACCTTTGTCTGCGTCGCGCTCATGTACGCTTTCACGCAAACCCCGCTGGGTCGCATCCTGAATGCGGTGCGCGACAACCCCGAGCGCGTCGAATTCATCGGCTACAACACCCAGCGCGTGCGCTACCTGGCCTTCATCATCGCGGGATTTTTTGCCGGCATCGCGGGGGGGCTGGGCGCACTGAACTTCGAGATCGTCACTGCCGAGGTGGTGGGCGCGCACCGCTCAGGGGCCTACCTGCTGTTCACCTTTTTGGGGGGCGCCACCTTTTTCTTCGGACCGATCCTGGGCGCCATCCTGATGATCATCGCCTTCGTGCTGCTGTCCGAATTGACCAAGGCGTGGCTGCTCTACCTGGGTTTGATTTTCCTGTTCATGGTGATGTACGCACCAGGTGGCATCGCCAGCCTGATCATGATGAATCTGCGCGTGGCCAAGTTTGGCAAGCTGCGCCAGATCTGGACCAGCTACCTCGGCCTGGGCATCACAGTCCTGGTCATGCTGGCCGGTCTCGGGGCCATGATCGAGATGGTCTACCACCTGCAACTCAATGCCGCGCTGGGGGACACCGTCCGCTTCATGGGCATCGCTCTCAATGCCAAGGGCTTGGACAGCTGGTTCGGCTCGGGTTTTGTCGCCCTCACGGGCCTGGGCCTGTTCGAGCTGGCGCGCCGCCAATACGTGCGCGAGTGGGGCGAGATCCAGACCGAGATCGAAAAAGAAATCAAGCGCAGGGAGACCGCGGTATGAGCACCTACGCCCTCGAACTCAAAGACGTGCGCAAGAATTTCGGCAAGACCGAGATCATCCGCGGCGTGAACCTGGCCGTGCAGGCCGGTGAGCGGGTGGCTGTGATCGGCCCCAACGGCGCCGGCAAGTCCACGCTGTTCAACCTGATCAGTGGCCGCTTTGGTCCCACCAGTGGTGAAATCCTGCTCAAGGGTCAGCGCATCGAGCACAAAAAGCCCTACGAAATCAACCGCATGGGCCTCTCGCGCAGCTTCCAGATCACCAACATCTTCCCCAAGCTCAGCGTGTTCGAGAACCTGCGCTGCGGTGTGTTGTGGAGCCTGGGCTACAAATACACCTTCCTCAAGTTCCTCACAGGGCTCAAGGACGCCAACGCGCTCGCCGAAGAACTCATGGCGCAGATTGGCCTGCACAAAAAGCGCGATACCCTGGCCATGAACCTGACCTACGCCGAGCAGCGAGCACTGGAAATCGGCATCACGATCGCCGGCGGTGCCGAGGTGATTTTGCTCGACGAGCCCACAGCGGGCATGAGCAAGAGCGAGACTGCGCGGTTCATCGCGCTGATCCGCAAAGTCACCGAAGGCAAGACGCTGCTGACCGTGGAACATGACATGGGCGTGGTGTTTGGCCTGGCCGACAAGATCGCCGTGGTGGTTTATGGTGAGGTGCTGGCTTTTGACACACCCGAGGCGGTGCGCGCCAATGCCCGCGTGCAAGAGGCCTACCTGGGCTCATCAGTGGCGGATTCACAGGCGGGAGGACACTGAGATGTTGAAAGTGGACAACCTGCACGCCTATTACGGCAAGAGCCATGTGCTGCACGGCGTGGGTTTTGAAGTGGGGCAGGGCGAGATCGTGGCGCTGCTGGGTCGCAACGGTTCCGGACGCTCCACCACGGCCAAAGCCATCATGGGCCTGGTGGATTGCCAGGGTTCGATCGACTGGAAAGGGCAAGCCATCCAGGGCAAGAAAGCCTACGAGGTGGCGCATCTGGGCATTGGCTATGTGCCCGAAAACCGCGACATCTTTCCCAAACTCACCGTGCACCAAAACCTTTTGCTCGGGCAAAAAGGCTCCGGCAAGGGCGCGCGCTGGACTTTCGACGACATGTACGCCATGTTTCCCCGCCTCAAGGAGCGTGAGCACACCGAAGCGGGCGTGTTGTCGGGGGGCGAGCAGCAGATGCTGACCTTGTGTCGAACGCTCATGGGTGACCCCGATCTGGTCATCATTGACGAGCCCACCGAAGGCCTCGCACCCAAAATCGTGGAGTTGGTGGGTCAATACTTCAAAGAGCTCAAGAACCGGGGCATATCGGTTTTGCTCATCGAGCAAAAGCTCACGATCGCCATGAACATTTCGGACCGCGCCTTGGTCATGGGCCACGGCGCCATCGTTTTTGAGGGCACCCCCGAGAGCCTGCGGGCCAACAGCTACATCCGCAAGGAATGGCTCGAGGTCTGATCCGAAGGGCCACTTGCGCATGGTTCAAGGGTTTTTCCGGCCCTGCGATCCGCCACGGCCTGTGGTAAAAACGAACGGTCGTTCTATTTATCCATTGCAAGACGGCGCGAATCTGTCTTGCACCGTGTTTTTTTACAAAGGTACAGCATGACAGCAGAGTACAAAGTTCATGGCGATGTGGCGGTCATCACCCTGATGAACCCGCCCGTCAACGGCCTGGGTCTGGCCACCCGCATCGGCATCACCCAGGGCTTGCAGCAAGCCCAGCAAGACGCCGCGGTCAAGGCGATCGTGATCACCGGGGCGGGCAAAGCCTTCTCGGGCGGTGCCGACATCAAGGAGTTCGGCTCGCCCAAGGCGATCCAGGAGCCCAACCTGCTGTCTGTGATCCGCGCCTGCGAAAACTCGACCAAGCCGGTGGTTGCAGCCGTGCACAGCGTGGCCATGGGCGGCGGCCTGGAACTGGCCCTGGGCTGCCACTACCGCATTGCCGCACCGGGCGCCAACATCGCGCTGCCCGAAGTCAAGCTCGGCCTGATCCCGGGCGCCGGCGGCACACAGCGCCTGCCGCGCGTGATCGGCGTCGAAGCCGCGCTCAACATGATCGTGAGTGGCGAGGGCGTCAAGTCCGAAATGCTGGCCATGTTGCCGGGCCAAAAACTCTGGGACGCGATGGCCCAGTCGCCTGAAAGCCTGATGGACGAAGCCCAGGCCCTGGCCCGCAAAGTCGCCGCAGCCCATGCCGACGGCAGCCCGCTGCCGCTGGTGCGCAACCTGCCGTGCAAGCACCCACAAGGGGCTGCGTATTTCCAGTTCACCCGCAACATGGTCAAGGCCACGGCCAAAAACCTGCCTGCGCCGCTCAAATGCGTGGACGCGGTCGAGTTCGCCACCACCAAGAAATTCGAGGACGGCCTCAGCGCCGAACGCGAGATCTTCATCAACCTGATGTGGACACCCGAGTGCCGCGCGCTGCGGCACCTGTTCATGGCCGACCGTGCGGCCTCGAAGATCCCCGATGTGCCCGAGGACACGCCCAAGCGCGAGATCAAGAGCGTGGCCGTGATCGGCGCTGGCACCATGGGGGGCGGCATCGCGATGAACTTCCTCAATGCCGGCATCCCGGTCAAGATGCTGGAAATGAAACAGGAGGCGCTCGACCGCGGCATCGCGACCATCACCAAGAACTACGAAGCCCAACTCAAGAAGGGCAAGCTCAAACAGGACAAGTTCGAGCAGCGCATGGCCCTGCTGAGCACCACCCTGAGCTACGACGACATCGGCCAGGCCGATCTGGTGATCGAGGCCGTGTTCGAGGACATGGGCGTCAAGGAAACCGTGTTCAAACAGCACGACAAGACCATGAAGCCCGGCGCAATCCTCGCGTCCAACACCTCCACGATCGACGTCAACAAGATCGCTGCCTTCACCACCCGTCCGCAAGACGTGATCGGCATGCA
>JACCDW010617894.1_pt1 | contig 17708 bp, 13 predicted proteins | sample 7449781 | NCBI WGS metagenome assembly JACCDW01 (sample SAMN15323449, study PRJNA562643) | freshwater metagenome | isolation source: river surface water | place: USA:Blue River Watershed | collected 2017-08-18
AAGGCCAAGGAAGCGGCAGGCGGCAAGAAAACCCTGCTGCTCGGCCCGAACTGCCCCGGCCTGATCACCCCCGACGAAATCAAGATCGGCATCATGCCCGGCCACATTCACCGCAAAGGCCGCATTGGCGTGGTGTCGCGCTCCGGCACGCTGACCTATGAAGCCGTGGCACAGTTGACCGAAATCGGCTTGGGCCAGTCCAGCGCTGTGGGCATCGGGGGCGACCCGATCAACGGCCTGAAGCACATCGATGTGATGAAGGCCTTCAACGACGACCCCGAAACCGACGCCGTCATCATGATTGGCGAAATTGGCGGCCCCGACGAAGCCGAAGCCGCCCGCTGGTGCAAGGCCAACATGAAGAAGCCCATCGTGGGCTTCATCGCAGGCGTCACCGCCCCTCCGGGCAAGCGCATGGGCCATGCCGGCGCCTTGATTTCCGGCGGCGCTGACACGGCCGACGCCAAGTTGGCCATCATGGAAGAGTGCGGCTTCAAAGTGACGCGCAACCCCTCTGAAATGGGCAAGCTGCTCAAAGCACTGCTCTAAGCACTGCCGTAAGCAAAATTACCAACGGGCCCGCTTTGTCGGGCCCGTTACACTTCACGGCTATTACTACAGTGCTCGACATGGGCACCATAACGCATTGGAGAGACTGAATGGAAATGCTGCAAAGCACCGATTTCTGGATTGGTTTGATGAAAATCATCTGGATCAACATCATCCTGTCCGGCGACAACGCCGTGGTGATCGCGCTGGCAGCCCGATCGCTCCCGCCCCATCAGCAAAGGAAAGCCGTTCTTTTCGGCTCAGGCGCAGCCGTCGTCTTGCGCATTGTGCTGACCGTGGTGGCAGTCCAATTGCTGGCTTTGTCTTATTTGCAAATCATCGGTGGCGCGCTGCTGCTGTGGATCGGTGTTCAACTGCTGAGTGAAGAAGACGAAGGCGAAGAAGGCGAAGTCGAGCAAAAAGGCTTGATGGCCGCGGTTCGCACCATCTTGATTGCCGACATTGTGATGAGTCTGGACAACGTGATTGCCGTGGCCGCAGCGGCCAAAGGCTCGACCACGCTGCTGATCATTGGTTTGGCCATCAGCATTCCCTTGGTGATTTTCGGCAGCACGCTCATGATCAAGCTGATGGAACGTTACCCGGCCATTGTGACCTTGGGCGCTGCCTTGATTGGCTGGGTGGGCGGCGAAACCATCGTCAGCGATGTGGCCCTGAAGGACATGGTTGAAGCCAACCCCTCTCTGCATTACATCGCGGCAGCCGTTGGCGCTGCCTTGGTAGTGGGCTTGGGAAGGTTTCTTCAAAAGCGCGGCAAACACCCTGCAGAAACTGTTTAAATTAACATTTAAGCATTCATCCGGGCGCGCGCTCGGTAGCATGGCCAGATATTCACTTTGAAAGGAAATCTGTCATGCACACACGCGAGCGCGGCTTCACCCTCATCGAATTGATGATCGTGGTGGCCATCATCGGCATTCTGGCGTCCGTGGCCTTGCCTGCCTACCAAGACTACACCATCCGGGCGCGGGTCAGCGAAGGCCTGGCCCTGGCGGCGGCTGCCAAAAACCAGGTTGTGGATGTTCTCTCCAACGGCAACGCCGCCGGCTCTGCCGATGGCTACGCCAATGGCTACCAGGCGCCCAGCGCCACCCCCAATGTTGCCAGCATCAGCATCGCTGCGGCCAGCGGCGTCATCAGCGTCAAAACCACAGCGGTGGCCGGCAACGGCTACTTTCATCTGGTGCCTTTCACGGGCACACGCGACACGCCCACAGCCTTGCCTGTGGGTACAGCGGCCTTCACGCCGCCAAGCCAGGGCAGCATCAACTGGCGCTGCGTGGCCGAAGGCGTGAGCAGCCCTGCGGCCATTGCCCTGCCAGAGGGGAGCTTGCTGTCCAGCAAGTACGCCCCTGCCGAATGTCGTTGAACAGGCGGGCCTGAATGCTGGCTTGGCTGTGCGGGATGGCCATCGCCGTTGCCTGGCTGCAGCCTTGGGCACCGCCGCCCGCACCCTCGGTCCCCGGCTTGGTCACCGCTTGGGGTCTGACGGGCCTGCTGTTGCTGGGCCTGCAGCGCTGGCGCCCTGCCAAGCAAACGGCGGCCCCCGTCGCCACCTGCCTCACCCTGTTGGCTTGCTTGTTGGGCTTGACCCTTTGGTCCATCGCCTGGGTTCCCTTTGTCGATCGGGCTTTGATCGGTGGCTTGTGGGGCAGTGTGTTGTGCATTTTTCTGGCTTACCTTGTGGGCAGGCAGAAAGACTTGGCGGCGCCGATCGCACAAAGCCTTTTGTGGGTGGCCTTGGTGTGCGCCATCATGGGTTTTGTGCAATACGCAGGGTGGGCACAGTCGCCTGGCAATGGATTTGACTGGCTCCATGCCAGCCCGCAACGCGATGCCTATGCCAACCTGAGGCAGCGCAATCAATTTGGCAGTCTGATGGCCCTGGGTCTGGCAGCTTGGCTGTACCTTCAGCCAAGCCCATGGCAGCGCATCCCGCTTTTTCACTGGCTGCAACTTGGCCTGCTGAGCCTTGGAGCGGTCATCTCCTGCTCCAGGGCGGGCGCCATTGCATGGCTGGCCTTGGCCGCCCTGGCAACTGTTGCCTGCAGCAAGCATCGTGTAATGGCCCAACGCTCGGCCTGGGTGGCACCCCTTGTGGCGGCCGGTTTGTTTGTCCTGCTCAGTGGGGCTCTGCCCACCATGACACTTCTGGAAACCCAGGCCGCCGTCGCCCCAGCCCCCGCACCCGCCTTGACACGCGCCACCACCCAAGCCGAAGGCCTGGACATTTGCGAGAGCCGTCTGGTGCTTTGGCGCAATGTGCTGGAACTGAGCCTGCAACGCCCCTGGACTGGCTGGGGCTGGGGCGAGCTGGATTACGCCATGGCCACGCAGGCGCTCACAGGAACCCGGTTTTGCGGCATCGTGGCCCATGCGCACAACCTGCCATTGCAGTTGATGGTCGAGTGGGGTTGGCCTTTGGCCTGGGGCTTGATGGCCTGTGCAGGCATATGGTTTTGGCGACGGCGCCCCAGCCTGGCAACATCCTCCAGCGCCCTGCTCGGGTGGGCCTTGTTGTTGCCTTTGACGGTGCACAGCCTGCTGGAGTTTCCGCTTTGGTATGGCCCGTTTCAAATGAGCCTGGGTTTGGCCTTGGGCATGGTCGCCGGGCCCGCTGCAGGTTCGGTCAGTGCCAAAGCGCAAACCGCAACGCGTGGCTTGGCTGTTTTGTTGGTGGCCGGTGCTGGGTGGGGCGCGGTCGATTACCTGCGCGTGAGCCAGCCCTACTTGCCCAGCCACCTTCGAATGCCCCATGCGCAGGCGGCCCCTCTGGTGGAGGCTGATCAAACGTTCTGGTTTCGAAATGCCGTTGATTTCATCCAATTGACGACCACAGATGTTCCCCAAGAGGCGCAGAAGGCCCTCGCACAGCGGTTGATGCACTACTCGCCAGAACCCGCTGTTGCAAAGCACCTCCAAGTTGAAATAACCCAGCCCCCCCAAGGCTCATTGACCGCACCGCGTGAGTGATCACCCAAGATGCACGAACATCGGAGCCTTCTTTGGAGACTTTGATGGCTTGGCTGGACTTTCTTAAAAACGGTAACGAACTTTCTGAATTGCTGATTGAGGGCACCAACCCTTATGGCAACTGCTTGCTCAAGCAAGCCGATGTGGACCAGCTGCGTGACCACATCCCGGCCGAAGACCAAGTTCTCGGCTATGTTTTAGGGCGCGTGGTCCTGGCTGGGCGCGGCCTTTGGCTGTTGACCGACAGCAAGCTGTTGATTTCTGAAAGCGACAACGACGCGCGCGTGCACGCTTACGCACTGCAAGACATTACTGCAGCGGAATGCGTCAAGGGCAAATACGGTTACACCCTGCGCGTCACGGCCATGGGACAACAACGCAGTGTGTACGGGGCGTCAGCTCAATTTGCAACGGTTTTTTACCGTGCGCTGGCCGAAAAAGTGCTGTGCGCGCCGGTTCACAAACCCACGCAGTTGCATGCCAGTGATTTGGCCGAGGTGGTGCAACACTTTGGCGATGCGGCTGTTCGGCTTCAGCCTTTGAAGGCGATGAATTCGCAGGCTGTGGAGCGGATTGCGCAAATCGCGCACGCCGCTTAACCTGGGGCTTTATGCCCCAGCCACAAAGCTGCCCGACTTGCCCCCATGCTTCTCTAGCAGCTTCACGTCGGTGATGGTCATGCCTCTGTCGACGGCTTTGACCATGTCATAGATGGTCAGCAAAGCCACTTGCGGGAGCCATACAAATCAACAACTTCCGCTGACGCCGTGAGTGATGTGCTCCAACATCTGCTTGTTAGTTGGACCTCTATTGGAGCAGAATTGGTACCTGTTCAGAAACAAGTTTCCGGCAATGTGCTCGTCGAGCCGTCCCTTGACCTTGCAAATAAGCTGCACTTCTGGGGGCGTCAGCGGAGTCGGCTTTGAGGGTGTGCGCTATGCGCTATGTGAACTATCTGGGTCAACCAGTCGATGTATCAGCGGTGCGTTTGCTTCCTGAGGCGGATAACCGGCGTCGTGGTGATGTAATCATCAATGAATCGAGTTCTGAGCGAGGTCCTGCCCCAGGAATCATTGATTACACCGGTCTTGAGCGTGACATCGAACTGGAATCAGTTCAAAAAATTCGGTCAGATTGGGGTCGCTTCGAGTTTTTAGTCGATGGCGAGTTAGTGACCGCAGAGTACGCGACACTTGAGCGCTTGGGCAAGTCTTATTACAAGATCACAGCTTTGGAGTCCACCGGGCCGAATGATCCGGACTCTGATGGTGAAGAACTCATGGCATTGCTTGAGAAAGAGGCTAACCGCCATACGGAGTGGTTGGCTTTGGCTCTTGCGGATCCAGCGCCACCTCTTGAAGTCCAATATTGGGACGATCAGTACACCGACGATGGTTCCCGCCAGCTGATCTTTTTGGTGAGTGGTAATGAGGTGATAGCGGATTCAGCGCCGGAGACCATTGAAGGTCAAATCCACGACCTGCCCGGCAAGATTCTCACCAGCGAAGCTGAGTTGCCATTACCGGCTCCAGACTTACTGACGCTTATGCGAGAGGCTGTGATTGAGCGAGCGACTGCAAGGTCATCGGTGGTGTTCGATGACAGTGAGGATCCGCCCTTTTAGTCTGGGCCCCCTACCAGATCTTCTATAACTTGACCCGGGGGTATGAGGACTCCAGTCCATTACCTGCCGCACGTGCGCAACAGCTTTTTGAAAAACTGGCGCTAATGAACTACGGCGCAGTCAATTGCGAGCGTAAACGCCGCTGCCAGCCTCAGGATAAGACTCATACACGTGCTCGAAGAGGGCTGCACATTTACTACTGAAGACCTCTGGCGTATAGGCCCGTGGCAGACCACTATCGAGAACATCCTCGATGGCCAATTTGAGCTGGGACCGAGCGGCCGCTTTCTGGCGCCAGTTGAGCACCAGCAAGCCCTTGAGCTTCTCCAACAACTGCCGCGCAACTTTTTTTACTTCGGCGCGCTCCTCGGCTGTTAACTCAGGCGACGGTCGCGTGAGGATGTCGAAGATCACCAGATCTTCCTCGGTCATGGCTTCGCGCACATGCCGTTGCTGCTCGTCAGTCAGGCTGTTGGACAGGGCCAGAAGCTCGTTGTACAGCGCCTCGATGGTGGCGCTTCCAGCGTTGTAGGCCTCGATCAGCGCTTCAAACTTATCAGCAAAGTCGGTCCGGGTCTTGTTCAGTTCGATCAGCTTCTCCATCTGCGCCTTCACCGCGGCCTTGAGCACCTCCAAGTCGGTTTTCTTGTGCTTCGACTGCTTGAAGCGCTGTGCCAGCGCCTCGAAGTTGATCTTCGACAGATCGAGTGCGGGCGGCCCATCCTCGCGGATGGCATGGCCGGTGATCGAGTCATCTAGGAGCTCGTTGATTTTCCCCATCACCTGCGACACGTCGGGTGGGTTGGGGTTGAGTTTGGCGCGGATGGCTTCGGCTAGCGTAGTGATACAGGCGACGCGGCTGGCAAATTCCAGCGTTGCTGGGTCGGGCTTCACTGCACGATACAGGGTGCTCACCAGACGTTCGTGCGCGAAGAGGTCTCGCCGCAGCGGGTCGGGGGAGATCAGCGCATTCATGCTGTCTTCGATCATGGCCAGCCGATCCATGCTGCCCGCGCCGGTCGCCTCAATAACGGCCAGTGACACGCCATGGGTTGCGCAGAAGTCGGTGGCGCCCGCCACCGCAGTGCGAAGGTCTTCGGCCAGCCTCTTCTTGTCCCTGACCGGGTTCTGCCCGTCCTTGCCGGCACCGTAAATGGCCAGCGCCTTTTCAAGGGAAGCGAATACGTTAGCGTAATCCACGATCACGCCGCTGTGCTTGCCCGGAAACACGCGGTTGGCGCGGGCGATGGTTTGCATCAGCGTGTGGTTGCGCATGGGCTTGTCGAGGTACACGGTCGAGCAACTCGGCGCGTCAAAGCCCGTCAGCCACATAGCACACACGAACACCAGCCGCAAAGGGTCACTGGTGTCCTTGAATTTCTCGTCCAGCCCTGGTTGTGACTCGTTCATGCGCTGGCGGTGTGGCTCGATATCCAGCCCCAGCGCCTGCATCTGCGCAATTTCGTTTTGCCCGGGGGAGACGATCACCGCCATGTCAGTCTCGTTCAGCACCGTCAGCCGTTGCTTGAGCTCAGCCCGTCGCGCGTCCCGTCGTGCCTGTTCGGGGGTCAACTCACCGCCTCGGGGCAAGTAGGCCAGCTCAGCCAACTCTTTCTCGAGGCGCAGCGTCTCGGCCGCCCAATGCGCTTTCACCTTGTCATGCATGCGCAACGCAGTGGCCTTGTCGATGGACACCACCATCGCCTTACCCACAAAGCCACGGTCAAGGAAATGCAGCACGATGTCCTGCGCCACCGTTTCCAGGCGGTCGTCGCGCGTGATCAGGTGGTACTGCCGGCCCAGCACCTTCTCCAGTTTTGCTTCCTGCTCAGCATCGAGGTCAGCATCTTCAATGACGCTGTAGATGTCTTCATTCAGGTCTGGGTTGACTAGTTGCAGCTCTGGTGTGCGGTTCTCGTAGAAAAGAGGTACCGTGGCGCCGTCTTCGATCGACTGCTGGAAGTCATAGATCGACACGTAGTCGCCGAACACCTCTTTGGTGCGTTCTTCTCCCGCGATCAGCGGTGTGCCGGTAAAGGCTAGGAACAGCGCCTTGGGCAAGGCGGCTCGCATGTTCAGCGCCAGCGTGTCGTACTGGCTCCGGTGCGCCTCATCGGTCAGCACGATCACGTCAGAGCGGTCGGTCAGCGCCTCGGGCGTCTGGAATTTATGCACCAACGTGAACACGTAGCGGTGATTACCGCGGAGCAGTTCGCGCAGGTGGGCACCGCTGGCAGCATGGCACTGGTCGCCCTCGGCTTCGCTCACCGCACCCGCCGTCTTGAAAGTCTTAGCGATCTGCTCGTCCAACTCCACTCGGTCGGTCACCACCACGAAGGTCCAGTTGCCGGCCAGCTTGCGCAGCACCTTCTGCGCGAAGAAGACCATCGAGAAGCTTTTGCCGCTACCCTGCGTCTGCCAGAACACGCCGCCGCGGCCGTGGCCAAGCTTGCGGGCCTCCAGCATGGAGGCGATAGCGTTATTCACGCCGAGGAACTGGTGGTTCTGGCTTATCACCTTCACCAGACCCGCCTTATGCTCCGAGAACAGGGTGAAGTTCTCAATCAAGTCCAGCAGCCGCTGCGGGTGGCAGGTGCCACGCAACATCACCTCCAGCGACACCCGACGCGGTTCGTCCTCTCTTTCCACGCGCTTCCACTCGACCCAGCGGCTCCAGTCGGCTGTGAGCGAACCCATGCGGCTGTCAGTGCCGTTACTGGCAATTAGTAGGGCGTTGAAACAGAAAAGCTGCGGAATTTGCTGCTTGTAGTGGGTCAGGTTCTCGTCAAAGGCCGAGCGCGCCGGCACGCCAGGCTTCTTAAGTTCGATCACCACCCACGGTAAGCCGTTGACAAAGCCCACCAGGTCCGGCCGGCAGGTGTAGAGGCTACCCACCACGCTGAACTGGCTCACCAACAAGAAATCGTTGCGCTCCGGCTGCGCCCAGTCCACCATCCGCAGACGCTCAAGCTTCTGCCCTCCGAGATCGCGGTCGGGGACGGATACCGGGATGCCGTCCTTGAGCAGGCGGTAGATCTCGCGGTTGGCGGCTTCCAGGCTCATGGCCGAGCGGTCGCGGGCCAACTCGTCAATGGCGGTTTGGATCGCCTCGGATGGTAGGTCGGGATTCAGCCGGACAATTGCAGCCCGCAGCCGCTCCACCAAAATAACCTCGCCCTTGGTTTCCCGACCGAGTGTGGAACCGGGGCCAAAGGTCTCCTCCATCGCCGACACCGTTTGCCAGCCCAGTGCTGCAAACAGCCCGATAGCGGGTTGCTCGACGAGCTGGTCTTCGGTGTAGGCGTGGAGGCTCATGGCTGGTTTTTAGAGGAGGCGTGCAATCAAAGACCCGTCAAATAAAAATTCCTTTTACATCAACCACTTAGATCGTTAGTCCGGTCTTATGAGGCAGTTCCATCAAGCAAAAAACCCTTAGGCCCAGTAGGGAATATACCGCATCAACTTGTTGGCGGCATCCGGATCAGATGCCTTGATTACCTTGGCAGTCACGGCCTCGCCCAACAGGCGGGAAGCCATCGCCGAGTTCTTCTTGTCGATTTTGAACCGCTCGCGGATGGACTCATTGTTTGTGATCTGGTTGGTGACAAAGCGCAGCACGCAGTGCTGGTACACCGCATTCACCCGCTCTTCTGGCGCCAAGTCACGCAGCGGTTTGTAGCGTGACAGCACGATGGCTGTGTGGCGCGCCCCCAGCCGGAACCGATAAGGCGGCAACTGGTGCAGCTCGATCTGTGTCACCACGGCATCCATGCCATGCCCACGCTCCTCGCAGACACCCAGTTGCCGCAGGGCATCGGCAAAACGCTCATTGCGCGACTGGTTTTCGTCAATGAAACGATCCACCGGCAGCATGGGCAGGCCGGGGTTGGTCACCTCAATGCGGTCATCGTAGATTTCGACCGTGATTCCAGTCCCCTGCTCGTTCAAGTCTTGGTGGACGATGGCATTGGCAATCACCTCCCGAATCACTGTCAGCGGGTAAGCGTGCGTGGTGGTCCGTAACGCCGATGCAATTTCTTCACTGGCTGGAAGCTGCTCGTAAGCATAGTTGACCAGTCCCTCAAAGCCGACGGCATAGCCCTTCTGGCCGAAAATATCCTTGCCATCGCGCACTTTTTGCTTGGAAATGCCGTCATACACAATCAGCCGAACCCCCTTGCGCGCCACCGACTCGAAGTCGGTCAACCGCTTGGCCAGCATCAACGCCCCTAGATTGGTGATTGTGAACAGATCATTGCCACGGCGGATAAACCCTTTGCTCGCCAGCGTTTCGATCAGTTCGGCGCGCGTCGAAGGCAAGGGCCGCTTGCGCAAATCAAAGTAACCCTGAACGTCCAGCAGAGAAACCACATCTTCTTCCGTGCAGCCACTTTTGGCCGCTTGGTCAATGAATTCCGGTTTACCTTCGTCGATGATCCGCTTGAGCTGATCCGCCGTCATCGGCACCAGCTCTTCGCCAGCCCGCATCAGGTAGCGCCCGTTGTACTGCAAAGGGTGACCTACCGGGCGCGAGGGCACTTCAAAAACCAGCACGCGGCCATCCGGGTGCGCAATCTCCTGCCAGAGAATTTTCAGGTGAATCCGTTCGTGAATGCCTGCAACGGTTTTCTCTGGCAACTCAAACGCCGCCGTACCCACCACCTTGCGAGGTCGCTTGTCCGTCACGCCCAGGACGATGCGCCCGCCGCCTTCGTTGGCCAGCGCGACGCAATAGTCCACCAGCTTCTCAAAATGAAAGTTGCCCTTAGCCTCCTTGAACTCGATATGTTCGTTCTCGGAGCGCAAGGCGAGCAGTGGATTCAGCTCGGCTTCGGTCATGCAGAGACCTCCTCGGGCATGGTCTCGACATCGATCTGGCCAGAGAGAAGGCGCGGCAACAGCAGGTCGCGAGTGCAGCGGAGGTTTTGGATCTGGAGCTGAAGCTTGTGAACTTGCTCAGCCATCGGAATGGTTGCATCACCGAACTGCTTCAGCAGCGGCAAAGGCGGAATGACTAGGTCGGCCCTTTCGAAGGTCGTGGACGTGACGGCGGGATAGGCCGCGCCAGTGGCGTTATTCGTCAGAAACGCAACGAATTCGTCCGTGGTCGTAGCGAAGTAGATAAAAGTGAATGGGACTTTCGTTGCGGTGAGCACAACAAAACCGGTGGATACGATCGTATTCGGTTCGGGGTGCATCACCTTCGCGTGTGATCGTCTGTTTGGCCGGACACATGACCACAGCACATCGCCGTGCTGGACTATACGGCGTGCGCGGCCGGGCGCATCGGCGAAGGCATAGGTGGTCACGCTGTCAATCTGACCGGGACTTACCGATGAGATGTCGATGTAGTGGACTTCTTCTGGCGCGGTGCGGGCGTTGATTTGAGCGCGGTTTACTTCCGCCACAGTTGCCAGCTTCTTCACCTCCCACCCCTGAGGAATCTCCCCCAACGGTGAGGGTATGAGGGGCACGGACTCATGGCCAGGGAAGCGGAAGTGGACGAACCAATCGCGGTAAACGGCGCGGGCCATCGACTCCAGAATCTTAATGCGCCGCTGGCTGTTTTCGATCAGCTCGTCGTAGGCCGACAGGATGCCCGCGATGCGGCGCTGTAAGGGGAGGGGCGGCAGTTCGATCAGGAAATCATCAAGGAATGCTTCGAAGTTGAAGTTGCTGATCCCCGTTGACTGGACCTGCCATTGAACGATTCGCCGATCTGACCAGGCAAGCTGAAGATGTGCCAGAAGGAAGCCTGAGTGAATCTTGCTGGAATCGGGCCGGATCTTTTTGCAGAACGAGGCGGGTATCACGGCCGACTGGAACTGACCCAGCCGACTTGCATCGAGCAAGAGACTTCGGCCTACGGGTTGGTCCTTGCTGCCACCTGAAACCTCGAAGATGATGTCGCCCGGTAGCAATGTGCGTGAACGGGCGTTGCTTGCCTTATGCCAGCGAGTCGGTACGCTGCCGATCGTACCGGATTTAACCGCCTCCAGATCTGTTCCGCGAATGACATATGCGGGAACGACGTGTTCTTGATCGGGCGCCCCCTTGCCCCAGCCACCGCCGATGTACTCCTTAATGAGATGTCGAAGAGCGATCATCCTCGCGCCCCAAAAATCCCCACCACATTCGCGGTAATGGTCTGTTCCAGCTCCCGCGCCTGAGCATTCAACCTTTTCAGTTCCTCGTTCAGCGCCACCAATTGGGTCTTGAAGTCTTCGTCGCCGACTTCCTCGCCCGGCGTCACGCCCACATAACGACCGGGGTTGAGCGACCAGCCTTGCGCCTCGATCTCGGCCAGCGTCGCCGCCTTGCACAGACCGAGCACGTCGGCATAGACGGGCGTCTGTCCAAACACTTCTTTCAGCTTGGCCGCCGTCTCCTCGCCGCCCACGGTCAGATCGGGCGCTTCGCCACGATAGAGGCGCACCAGGTTCGCGATGAAACCGATCTGCGCAGGCGTCCAGTCCCGATGGGCACGGTCCACCTGCCGGTAGACATGTCGGGCGTCAATGAAGAGCACCGTGTCGGCACGCTTCGTCTTGGCCTTGCCGCGGTCCAGGAACCACAACGTGCAGGGCAGCGTGACGGTGTAGAACATGTTGGGGCCGACGGCGACCATCACATCCACCGCCCGTGCTTCGATCAGCTTCTGCCGCAGCTCCTGCTCGCTGGATCGGGCATCCGAGGCCGAGTTGGCCATGACGAATCCGGCGCGGCCCTTGGCGTTGAGCGCCGAGTAGAAGAGTTGGATCCAGAGGTAGTTGGCGTTGTCGGTGCGCGGCAGGCCGAAGGGGAAGCGGCGCCCGGCACCCACCATATCCTTGAGCCGCTCTTTGTCAACCGCGTCCACATTGAAAGGCGGATTGGCGAGCACGAAGTCGAACTGGCCGGTGGCGGCGTGGGGGTCGTCGTAGTAGCTGTTTACGTTGCCGCCGTGGCGGATATCGCCTTCGAGCCCGTGCACGGCGAGGTTCAGACGCGCGAGTCGGCCGGTCTCATCGGTCTTTTCCACGCCGCAGATGGAGAGCTCTGCCGCGGGGTTTTTGTGGTGCTCGGCCACGAAGCGGGCGGACTGCACGAACATGCCGCCCGAGCCGCAGGCGGGGTCGAGGATGCGGCCGTGGAAGGGCTGAATCACCTGGGCGAGCAACTGGACGATGCTGGCCGGCGTGTAGAACTCGCCGCCGCCCTGGCCCTCGCTCATGGCGAACTCGCCGAGGAAGTATTCGTAGATGCGGCCGAAGGCGTCGAAGTCGAGTGTGGCCGGGATCTCGGAGATCTTTTTCAGCAGCTCCTTGAGCAGCGTGCTGGTGAAGAGGTTGAAGGTCTTGGGCAGAACGCCCGAGAGCTGCGGATTGTGCCGCTCGATCTCTCGCATGGCAGTGTTGACCTTGGCGCCAATATCAGACGCCTCAGGAAGCGTTAGGAGGTAGTCGAACCGCGCCTCGGGCGACAGGTAGAGCACGTTGTCCGCGTGGTACGCAGCAGGGTCGTCCATACGGCTGCCCCTGCGGGAGTTGGTCCCCGCAGCTTCGAGTTTGGTGCGTTGGGCCGCAAAGCGCACTTCAGCGAAATGCAGAAAGATCAGGCCGAGGATGGGGCCTGAATATTCCTGCGCTTTCAGACCGGAGTTGGCGCGGAATTGGTCGGCCGCCGTCCACAGATTTTTTTCCAGAGTGGCGGCGGCAGCGTCTTTCTCAGAAGGGGCAATCCAGTGCATATGAGTTAATCGACAGAGGTGCCAGAAACAGTAGCTTTTGTTGCTGTTCGGAGCGGTGTGGCTCGTCGGCGAAGGGAGTTGTTGGTTGAGTGAGGTGGATGGAGTTTGATGAGGCTCAAGGAAGCATAGCGTTTTTTAAAGTGTTTTTTCTTTTCTTAGAACTCTCGCCTCCCCGAAATCCCCCGCCCCATAAAGGGGCGGTGGGGATTTTCGGGGCTACCGGTCAGCCCGAAACGGAGGTTTTCAGGTTTTTTCGGGGAGGGTCACAGGCCAAAGCCAAAGGTCCCCCTGATGAACCAACCCTTTGCCTACCAAGCCTCTGACTGCGTCCTTAACGCGTTCACCGACCCTGTCCGGAGGCGCACTCAACTTGCTACGAGCCATATCGATCAGCCGTGAGAGGTGCACGCAGGGGGTCGAATGTGGCGCTCCACCTTGGTCGGTGTCCCAGGAGTTTGACCAGCCCTCCTGAAGCAGCTGCCACACAACTGTCTGATTAGCTCCTTGGGGCAGTTTCGACCCGTGGCTGTCTCGGCTCGTCTCTCCGGTTGGCACGATGAAGCACGAGCTAGCGGGGTTGTTCTGCGCATCCACACCCAAGGACACAACCTCCAGCTCAAAGTTGTGCGCCTTTCCATCCTCGGCGTCCTTGGCCTTGTCTACCTTCCAGGTGCGGCGCCTGGCTTTGCCTTCGACCCGGATTGCGGCGTCCAAGGCCGCCATGAAACTGGAGTGGCCCCTGGGTCCCTTGCTGCCATCTTTGCCCGTATGGTGGACCAGAATGACCAGCCCGCCCACCAAGCTTTGCAGCTTGCTCACCGCCTCGATCACCTGTCCCATGTCCCTGGACGCGTTTTCGTCCAGCCCTGCCGCGGCGCGGGCCAAGGTATCAATGATCAGCACCCCTCCTTGGCGTCCCGACTGAACCAGACAGGCGGCCAACTCGTTCAGATCCTCTGGGTTGACCAGGGAGAAGTCCTGAGTGATGACCTTGAATCGTTCACCCGGCTCGCCTCGGCTGACGCAAGAGGCCAGGACTCGTTGGCTCACCCCTGCCTGCCCTTCCAATGCGAGGTAGGTGGCGGGGACTGCCTCGGTCTGATAGCCGAACCACTCGCGGCCCTCGGCGACGGCCAGGAGGAGGTCAATCGCCAAAAATGATTTCCCGCTCTTGGTGTCCCCGTAGATGGCGGCGATCCCTGCTTTGGGCAGCACACCATGTACCAGCCATGCCATCCTTGGCTGATCAAGAAGCTCCCGTTGGCCAAGCAGACGGTACTTGCTGGGCCGACTGCCATCGTAAAGATGGTTTGCGGTGCTTGGCTGAATCATTTCGGCACCCCCTCGCGAATAGCTGCGGACGGAAACTGCGCTTCTTGGCTTGCTTCCGTGCTGATACCCAATGGTTCTGCGCTCCTGAGACTGGCCTGGGCGTCAATCCAGGCGTCAACCTCTGACGACAGCCAGCGCGATGAGCGGCGAATTTTTACAGGTGCTGGAAAATCACCGGCTGCAATGAGGCGGTAAAGCTGCGATTTGCCGATGCCGACGATGCGGCGCACTTCGGCGAGGTGAAGTAATGAGGGCGACATAGGCCATCTCCAGTAAGAGTGGAGAGCCAGGCATTGAAGCCAGGGCCGGTCTATTCATCCCCGATGTTTGCCTGCGGTGTTCTGGTCGCTTGCTCAAACACGCCAGAGTCGCCCAGCTCAGAATCGGACAAATGCCATGACACCCGTTATTAATTCTATGTGGTGCTTTGGTGGACTTGGGGGCACTGTCGTGGTCTTCATGAAAAAAATTTGTACCCACAGCCATACTCAGGCTTTGCTAAGTTAGCTTGAAAAATCTATTAAAAATCAATGGGTTACGGGCAATTCAACATATCCCCACACTATTGCATCGAAAAATTCCTCCCGCTCTCCAAAGCAACAACTTCACCCAAGTTTGTGCGCCAAATCTTCTGCTCTGGGGTGGTAGTACCGCTGAAGCATCCGCAGGCTTTTGTGCCCAGACACCGCAGCCAGCTCGATCACATTTGGCAGCTTAGCTGCCATTCGCGTGATTGCCGTGTGGCGCAGGTCGTGAAATCTGAGTCCTTTGATTGCGGCACGGGCTGTGGCCCTCTCAAAAGCCGCGCATGCGGCGAATGGGGTCATAGGTATCACATGCCCCGTGATGCAGCGCGGTAGCGCCTGCAAGACCTCCGCAGCACGACTGGACAGGGGTACAACTCGCCCCTCACCGTTCTTTGTGTAATGCAGTGTGGCCGTGCGTGTTGCTAGGTTTACGTCCTCCCAGCGCAGCGCGAGCAGTTCTCCTCGGCGCATAGCAGTCTCCAGGGCCAGCACCACAAGCGGGTAGAGCCATGGGCTTCTTCGACCCGTTGGGCGCAACGCTTCAAGTAACCGCGCCTCTTCATCAGTGGTAAGCACCCTGTCCCGTCCAGGCGGAGCTGCGGGTTTGCGCACGCGGCCGACTGGGTTTTCGGTGTTGATTGACCACTCGCGTCTTGCATGGTTGATCACCGCTGAGATGTAAGCAAGCTCACGAATCACGGTGCCTGGGCTCACCTTATTGAGGCGCTCATCGCGGTACTTTGCAACGCAGGCCGGAGTGATCGCCGTCAAAACCAACTTGCAGATCGGATGGCGCATCATCGCGCGAAGTCTGATCGTGTCTTCCTTGGCGCCCTTGAGTGTTGGCGTGACCTCGATCAGGTAACGCTCAATGAGGTCCCCCAAGGTGATGCGCTGAGCCTCTCCCAGAGGTAGATAGGCCCCCCGGTCCATGTCAGCCTCCAATGCCCTGGCCCACTTCTCGGCGTCCTGCCTGGTTGTAAAGCTGCGCGTCTCGGTGGGGTGTCCTTTGCGGCGAACCCGCACCTGCCAGCGGTTGCCACGGTAGCTGAACGAAGCCATTCCTATTCTCCAGTGGAGCAGAAATGGAGCAAACCTCCTGAGTTGGACAGCTTCAGTCGTTGATTTGTGAGTGGCTACTTCTCCGCCACAAAGCTGCCCGACTTGCCCCCATGCTTCTCTAGCAGCTTCACGTCGGTGATGGTCATGCCTCTGTCGACGGCTTTGACCATGTCATAGATGGTCAGCAAAGCCACTTGCACGGCCGTCAAAGCTTCCATCTCCACGCCTGTGGGGCCCACTGTTTCTACGGTGGCTTGGCAAGTCACGTGAGACGCCGCGGCATCCACCTCAAAACCCAAAGCCACACGCGTGAGCGCCAATGGGTGACACAGGGGGATCAAGTCGCTGGTTTTCTTGGCAGCTTGAATGCCCGCAATGCGGGCAATGCCCAGCACATCCCCCTTCTTGGCCGTTCCACTCTCAATCAAACGCAGGGTGTCGGGCATCATTTCAATGCGCCCCGTGGCCACCGCAATGCGGTGCGTGGCAGCTTTGGCGGCCACGTCCACCATATGGGCTTGGCCTTGGGCGTCAAAATGGGTCAGCGTCATGGGGAACCATCATCGGGGGTTAACATCGAAGCTGGATCATAAGGTCATGCCAATTTCTGCTGCATTCCTGTCAAAAGCCCGCTGCAAGGGGGCCATCCTCTGCTTGCTGCTGGGCATGGCGAACGCGCCGCTGCTGGCGCAAGCCCCAGCGGCGCATGCGCTGCCATCTTTAGGCGATGGCGGCGACATGCCCCTGGGTGAAGAGCGGCGGTTAGGCGACAGCATTGCGCGAGAAATTCTGCGCGATCCCGACCTGATCGAAGACCCCATTCTCAGTGACTACATCCAGAGCATTTGGCAGCCCCTGATCCAGGCAGCGCGCCAGCGTGGTGAGCTGTCCGCAGAGTTGGAGCAACACTTCGCCTGGGACTTGATGCTGATTCGCGACAAAAGCGTCAACGCGTTCGCTTTGCCTGGCGGGTATTTGGGCGTTCATTTGGGCCTGATCGGGGTGTCTTCCAGCAGGGATGAGTTGGCGTCGGTGCTGGCGCATGAACTCAGCCATGTGACACAGCGCCACATCGCGCGACTGCTGTCCCAGCAAAGCAAGCAGTCGCCCCTGATGATGGGCGCCATGGTCTTGGGCTTGCTCGCGGCCAGCCGCAATCCGCAAGCGGCGAATGCCATGATTGTGGGCGGCCAAGCGGTGGCCATCCAAAATCAATTGAATTTCTCACGCGACATGGAGCGAGAAGCCGATCGTGTGGGCTACGGGGTGATGACCCAAGCCGGCTTTGAGCCGCAAGGCTTTGTCAGCTTGTTTGAGAAGCTGCAGCAGGCCGCTCGGCTCAATGACAGCGGCGGCTACCCCTACCTGCGCAGCCACCCGATGACCACCGAGCGGATTGCCGACATGCAAGCACGCCAGCAATTGCTGACGCTGGCCAGCCCGGCCCCACCCCGGCTGGCCCACCAACTGCTGTCAGCACGGGCGCGCGTTCTGGCCAACCCCGGGGTCGATGCCCAGCGTTTTTTCAGTGCGGATGCGCAGCAAGAAAATCGCTCGCCCGGGCAGCGCGCGGCGGCCTTGTATGCCGGCGTGATGGCCGATCTGCGCTTGCGCGATCACGGCCTGTTGCGCGCCCGCCTGGAGGAGCTTCGCCTGCTCACACAAGCCGACCCTGAGGCGCAACAGCAGGTCAAATGGCTGAGCGCCGAGGTCGCATTGCAAACAGGCGCGCCACTGCAAGCCATTGCGTTGCTGGGCACCCAAGGCAAAGATCGGGCCGCACGGTTTTTGCTGGCTCAGAGCCGCATTGCCACAGGCTTGCCGGCACAAGGTGCGCTGGCCGCCCAGGACTTGCTGGGTTGGACGGCCTTGCAACCGCGCGATGCCCATG